>Ga0074195_1000189_pt1 | contig 148808 bp, 112 predicted proteins | sample EPASupsiteHSE623_FD_64525 | JGI IMG/M metagenome (GOLD analysis project Ga0074195, IMG submission 64525) | Bioremediated contaminated groundwater from EPA Superfund site, New Mexico - Sample HSE6-23 | ecosystem: Environmental > Aquatic > Deep subsurface > Groundwater > Contaminated ...
AAGGGGGGACAGGAACTGGGATCAGCTCCCAATCGACGAATCGCGATAGGTGGTCGATGATCGCCAGAAATCAGCTCCGCATAATCCTGTGGTCGGCATAATGCCTCTTATGCGGAGCTCCGCATAACCGGTAGTTGATCGACGGGTTGACGGCGTTTGTCAATGATATCCTGGCCGGTGCTCCTGATCCTTTACGGGCGCTCCAAGCCAGGTCCTCTCACTCCCAGCAGAGAGATCGGCTCTGCGGTGGTGGGGGGGGACTCAACGGTGGACGGAGGAATGGTCGGCTCGATCGTGGGCGAGGATGACGCGGCGGTCGGTCCTGAACGAGCTGGTGAGGGATGGAGCCCCGACGTATTCGCGATCCCCTTGCCCATCATCTCCTTCACAATCTTCAGGCTGAGCTTGGGGACGTTCTGTTCGTCGATCACGGCGTACGGCAGCCACACAAAATCGGGATGATCCTTGACCGACTCGCCGGTCCAACTGCTATCGACGATCACACCGCTGTCGTCCCTGGCCATCGTGTACGTGTAGGTGTGGTGCACCTGGTTGACAAGTCCCACTCTGTTGTCTCCGTTGTAGGTCTCGAGCGCCCAGGTGACCGTGGTGGTCACTGCGAGCTCCTTGTCTTTCTGAACCCAGCTGCTCTTGAAGGCGAAGACGGGCTGATTCCAGACGCTGGATCCGGAGTCGGCATCGAAGACGAGCCCTTCACCCTTCTCCTTGAGGTGCTTGATCAGGAGCTCGTGCAGCATGTGTGGCTTGATGTCCTGGTAGGCCAAGTCGTTCGGATCGGCCGGTGTCGGGCCATTGTACCGTGTTCCCCAGAAATCGCTTCGGACGCTGCAGTAGATCTCCGTAAGCATGCCCTTCATGTCGGTGGAACACAGATCGATCGACGTCGCCGGAGAGGCCGATGCGGACACGTACGCTCCGGCGACGTCACGAGAGGCTCCGGAAGGCACTTGAAGCTGGTCGGGGTACCGGAGGCGACGGAGCTCGGTCGGACGGTCGAGCTTCACGAGAAGAGAACTTGGGGGTTCCGGCTCCAGAAGCGCCGCGGCCGCCCACCCATTGCAGTGACCCGTCCAGCTGGGCAAGTTCCCGTTGTGACCATTGGCGGGATCTGCTTCGCGGATGGCTGCTCCTGGAATGGAGCCGCGAGTTGCCAGAACGTAGTTGTCGTACTTCTCGAAGGGCGCGAGCCCCTGGCTGTACTGGCCGAACGACAACCGACAGTACACGAGCGCCCAGTAGTCTCCCGGCCACGGCACTCTGTCCAACTTTCCCGAGATCTCTTCGCCATGAGCGGTTGCCACGAGGGCGACCCAAGTGAGCACTGCAAGCAAGAAAGCCTTCATTGTCCGTCACCTCGTTGTCACGGGCACGAGCCAGGACTGGCTGACGCCGTTGTCGCTGAACACGAACCACGGTTGGCCCGGGCTTGACCGAGGTTCCGCGCTGCCATGGCATGCACCTCGGCCTCCAAACGATGACGGCTCGCCCCCACGAACCGGTCGAGAGTATCACGCACGAATAGAGAGAAGAGAGTCTTGACCATGACACAGTCGGGCTCCATCGACGCTTTGGCGATGAACGTGGTCAGGAAGTCCGTTGGCGAGAGAAGACCTTCGCGCACCATGTCCTGGAGCATCATCCAGACGCCGTACCGGGTCTGAGTATCGGTGAGTTGCTCCAGATGAGCCCTGGCGTAGGCCAGTGACTGAGGATCCAGGCACAGCCGGACGTAGGCCTGGGCGCCGTGGTTCGGCCAGAGGAACAGAGGGGACAATGCTCCGACAAGTTCGGGGACCGGCGTCGAGACCCCCTCGACCGTCACCGGGATCACCTTCTCCAGAGAAGGCGCTCCAGCTTTGCCCGCTCCGTAGACCGCCAACGCGAGTCGATGGGTGCGCAGCCGTTGATCTCCACTTCCAGGCTTCTGTTCGATCCCGCATGAAGTGACCCGTTCCGCGGCATATGGCAAGTTCCATGGGCGAATGGCGCTAGGATGGCAAGTATCTCGAGGCGGAGAGGAGCTGGTCTTTCTTCGCGGCGAGTTCCGCAGCGGCCGCAGCAGTCGCTGCGGCCGCGAGGACTGTTTGAGCAAGCGAAGAAAGACCAGCTCCTCTCCGCCGGCCACAGCAGCCATCCAAAGATGGCGACGGCCGTCCTCCCCGCGGTATCCTGCTATCATGATGACAAACCAGACTCGAGGTTAGACTCGTCTATGACTCATCCCTTTGACTCACGCCGTCTTACCGATGCGCAGCGCCAGAAACTCTCCGACATGCTCTACTCGGCCCTTCTCGAGATTCGTATTCTCGGACGGTTGGGCAGGGCGGTCCAGGCCGCCGACTTGGCCGATGCCTTTCACAACGTGCCCAACGGCATGTGGGCCGACACATTCAGCCTCACCTTCCTTCGGGACACATTCCTTCTTCCGTACTGCAAGAAGTACCCCGAGCGCCTGGTTTGTGACTACGTCGCCATGGTGGATGAAATGATCAGGGCGCCCGCAGGAGAGAGGACCTGATCAATGCTCTTCTACCGTCCACTACTCTGGTTCTATGGGGAGGCCACCCCTGGTCCGGCACGCCGAACAGTGCTCCGGAACCTTCTGAATCCTCTTCTGCACTGCGATCCCGAAGAGATCTTAGAGCACCTCAACTCTGTGGACGAAGAGGAGATCGAGTCCTCTCCTGATCGTCTCTTCGCCGAGGTGGCGTTTCGCGAGCAAAGGGTCCAGGTGCGGCTGATGGCACAAGACCCCTGGCGAAAGATGGGGGGGCGATGGACCAGCCTCACAGTGGGTCAATCGCTGGAATGGATGCGGATGGAGACCTCCTTGCCCCAGATAGCCGCGGCAGTGGGGCAAGAATTGGGGCCCGTGGCTCTCGAACTCCTTGATAAGATCTCCGGTCCAGCTCGTGCCCTTCTGCTGGCGGCTCTGGGCGATCTGGGTTCCGAGGTGGGGCTGTCTCCCCTGCGTTCCGAGCTGCTGCGCGGCCAGAACCCCGGACCGGCCGCTGTGGGGCTCGGCCGGCTGGGCACACCCGAAGCGGCGGACTGTCTTCTGCCAGCGGTCCAATCGCGCGGAATCGACAAATGTGAACCCTGGCTGGGGCTGGCCTTGGCAACCCTGGCTTCGGCACAACTCATCCCGCTCCTGACTCGCGTGGCTCGTTCAGACAGCCCCACTCTGCGCGAACAGGCAGCTCGAGCTCTCGAAGGGTACGGCGCCCACGACATCACCTCCGTCCTCGAAGTGCTCGGCAAGGAGAAAGACCCGTACAACCGAATGAGCCTGTTTCTCTCCTTGGCGAGGCTGGGCGTTCCCGGAGGGGTCGACACTCTGCGCCGGCTCGCGCTGAAGGGGGATGCGGAATTCGTCCGGGTGGCAACCATCCGGGCCGCGGGAGCCGCAGTGGAGGGTGATGTTCGGGGCTTCCTGGAGCCGATACTTCAAAACGGGTCGCCCATCGAGCGGCGGGAGGCACTGGAGGCACTCGTCTGCCGGGAACACGACGGTGCCCCATTCCTCGAGGAAGCGCGCGCTGCGGCTCGATCTCTGCACCCCCGGACCATGCTGACCGGACTCTTGGCCCTGTCGGTCTGGGCCCCGGAGGAAGCGTTCTCCCTGGTGTCCGAAATCCTTAGCAGACAGGACTGCTCCGAGCAGTGGAGCCAGGCGGTCTTTGTGCTGCGATACCTGAAGACCGATCAGACCGCGCCGCTTCTGACGCACCTGTGCCGAGCCGCGGCAGGAACCGAACTGGAGGAGTTCGCGCTCACCTCGCTGGCCCGGCACCTGTCCGTGCCAGGGGTCGCAGAGACCCTGATCTCACTGATCGACGAAAAATTGGCTTACGGAACCGCGAGAAAAATCCTGGAGGAGATCTCCCACCATCTGCCCATCGCCCAAGCCGACGAGGCCGCAAACCGGATACGGGAAAGACTCACACTGGCTCTCGATCCCCTGGTGACGGGCGAATTGCTCGTGGCGCTGGGTGCCCTTGGCAGTGAAGAAGACCTCCCCAGACTGTCGCCTTATCTGTCCACGCCGATGGCCGTTGCCGCCATCCGCTCGATCGAGCTCCTGCGTACAGAGCAAGCGGACCAAGTTCTGATGGGCGAGATCGAATCGGACCGTCCCGAGGTGCGAGAAGCCGCGATCCTCTCACTGTTCCGGCTGGGGAATCTCGGATCGATCGAACACCTGAGGGAGCTGGCCTCGTCTCCGGCGGACAGACCACGAGCAGCACACCTGCTCCTCGAGATGGGCCTCGCGGTACGCTGCTCCAAGCGGGTCCCCCGGCTGTTGAGTCTGTACAAGACTCTCTGCGAGCGGATAGCCGAGCCCGTCGTTTCGACCTCGGCCTCCAAGGCGAACTCAAAACCTCGCCCGGATGCACCACCCACTTCGGCCGACACTTCCTGGTGGGATTCGAAGCCCGACGAACCCAAAATAGTCCAGCCGCTCGGTCTGCAATCGGTGATGCAGACAACACGGCCCTTCAAGCTTTCCCGGCCACAGACTCTGCCCACTCTCTCCGGGAAGCCTTCAAGGCGCTCCGACCTCTACCGCAGCCTGATTCGCGACCCGTCCGGAGGCGAGGCCGCGTCGCACAGTCCCCGGCTCAAGCTGATTTTGACCTTCGTCGCCGTAGTGGTGGTCAGCATCCTCCTCAAGTATGGCACGATGGAATCCTCGGTACCGAAGACGGTCGACACCCGTCCAAATCCGGTTCAGATCCGTTCGTCGGCGCTCCTGTGCTACGCCAGCGGCGAACGGTCCGGAAGCGCGGTCTCCGGTGGAGACGTGATCAAAGCGTCTCTTAAGACCCCGATCACTCTGCGGTCCGGGAGCCTTGAGAATTCGCTGGTGGTCCTGGGTCGACTGAAGATCGCCACACTCGAGCCGATCGCGACGCACTTGCGTGATATGGTCATCGCGACGGAGCTCCTGGAGGGATGTCTAAAGGTCGACTTCAACGGTGAGCAGTCGAAAATCAGGGTGGAAGCGGATCGAAGCGTCGTGGATATCTCGAGAGGAAAGGTCCGTCTGAGTTTGAACGACGGGTCCCTCACAGTCTTCGTCTACTACGGACAGGCGCAAGTCCTGGTCTATCCGGGCGACCAGGTCACGATCCACGTCGGACAGAGAGCGACGTTCCGCAAGGGGAAAGCTGTCGGCCGCACGGAGTCCTTCGCCCCTTCCGCGGATCCTTGGTGATCAAGTTCTTGAAGCCAGCGGTCAGTATCCCGCATCGTTGGGGAGCGGGGCGACGGTCTCCTGCGCCCCTCGGATCACACCAGAGACCTCCGATTCCGGATCAGCCTCCTCGTCGGATTCCGAGGCGTGGGACTGGCAATGGGCAGAGGGGACCTTTTCCTTCGGGAACGCCACTGAGGCGACATGGGTGCAGGAAGGTCCCGGGAGCAGGTTCGATTCCCTGCAGATCGCGACCATCACCATGCCGCTGGGTGGTCTGAACTCCTTGCGAACGTTGAACGCCTTCACATACTCGCGGAAAAACCCTCCGACGATCGGAGCGGCCAATCGACCGCCGGTCATCTTGTCGCCCATCGACCGGCGGTCGTCGTATCCGACGGTCGTCCCCGCCACCAGATCGGGCATGTATCCGATGAACCAGGCATCGATGTGGTCCTGGTTGGTACCGGTCTTTCCGGACACCTGATACCCCGGCACCTTGGCCGTCGTACCGGTGCCGAAGTCGACCGTTCCCATCATGACGCGGACCATCGTGTAGGCGACCTTCTCGTCCAAGACTTCCTTCTCCACGAGCTCCTCTTCGTAGATCGTCTGTCCATCGGCATCTTCCACACGGACGATACCACGCGGATTGACGTGGATGCCCTGGTTGGCGAATGAGCCGTAGGCCGACACCATCTCCATTAGAGTCACTTCGGACGACCCAAGGGCCAGTGTCAGGTTGGGGACGAGAGGGCTCGAGACCCCGAGCCTCTGGGCCATCGCCACCACTTTTTCGACGCCGACTGTCTCGCAGAGCCTGACCGCCACGGTATTGAGCGACTTGGCAAAGGCCATGGCAAGGCTCACCGTGCCGTAGTACCGGTTTCCGTAGTTCTGCGGGCTCCACCAGCGTTGGGCGCCCGGATCGTACTTGGAGTAGGGGGTATCGACGATGGTCTTGGACGGAGACATTCCACTCGCAAACGCGGCACAGTAAACGAACGGCTTGAACGAGGAACCGGGCTGCCGGCGCGCCTGGGTCGCCCGATTGAATTTGTACCTCCCGAAGTCACGCCCGCCGATCATGGCCTTGATGGCCCCATCCGTGGGGTCGATCGCGAGGAAGGCCCCCTGGAAGTCCGGGACGTCTTCCGGCGGCTTGTTCTTGAAGACCGCCGCCCCCAAGAAGTGTTTCTCCGCCAGTTTCTGGATCTTCAGATCGAGTGTCGTGTACACCTTGAGGCCGGTGGCGAAAACGCGCTTGTATCCGAAACGATCCAGAAGTTGCCTCTTGATGTACTCGAGAAAGTACGGGGCCTCCTTGGCCGTGGAGTGTTCAGCCCCAGTGGCAAAATGAAGCGGATCCTTGGCCGCCTCTTCCATCTCCTTGCGGGTGATGTACCCTTGATTCTCCATCAGGACCAGGACCGTCCGTTGCCGATCCTTCCAGGCCGTGGGATGTCTCTTGTTGAAGGGAGAATACCGGTTCGGCGATTTGGGCAGACCGGCAAGGACTGCCGATTCGGCCAGAGTGAGAGCCTTGACCTCCTTGCCGAAGTAGTACTTCGCCGCGGAGGCGATGCCGTGAATCCGATCGCCGAAGAAGATCTCGTTCAGATACAGGGCCAGAATCTCGCTCTTGGTGAAGGTCCTCTCGAGCCGGAAGGACAGGACCATCTCCTTGAGCTTCCGCTTGACCGTCTTCTCGCGAGTCAAGAAAAGGTTCTTGGCGAGCTGCTGCGTGATCGTCGAGGCTCCCTGCACGGCCTGCTTGGCCACGAAGTCCGCGTAGAGGGCTCCGAACACCCGCTTCGGATCGATCCCATAATGGGAGTAAAAACGCTGATCTTCCGTAGCGATGAACGCCGCCTGGGTGATCTTCGGAACCTCGGAAAGCGAGACGATTCTCTCGCGGAGCTCGTCGGCAAAGAGCTCGTCTAATACCACGTTGTTCACGTCGTAGATCTTCGTGGTGATCGACGGCTTGTGGTTCAGAGCCGCCAGGGAAGGCAGGTCATCGGCAAGGTTTTGGAGGAACAGAACACCTCCGATGATGCCGCCGATGGTCGCAAGGATTCCCACCAGAATGAGCGATATGAGGAAGAGTTTCGAGAGGTGGATCAATCCCCGAAAAAGCCCCATGGCCTCACGTCCTCGCCGAAGACTCTGCCGTGGCTCTCCGGGCCTGAGCGCCGAGGCGGCGGTTCTTTTTCGTGACGCCGGCCTCGCTTGCCCGAAGGGTCATGAGCTGACTTGCCCAGAAAAGATCTCGGGGCGTCGTCACCTTCAGGTTGTCTCTGTCGCCGCTCACCACGTGCACGGTTTGTCCGAAATGCTCAACGATCCCGGCGCAGTCCGTGTATCGCGAAGCCCACCGACCGGCTTTCCGGTATGCGTTCTCGATCAGTTCTCTCCGGAAGACCTGTGGTGTCTGGATCGCCACGATCCTGGATCGATCCAGTGTACGGATGACGCGTCGATTCGTGCTGATCTCCTTGAGCGTGTCGACCACGGGAATCCCAGGAATGACGGCTCCGTACCGCAGGACTCCCTCCAGCAGTCTGTCGAGGAGGGCGTCATCGATGAGCGGTCGAACACCGTCGTGTATCATAACATGCGAGACCCGAGCGGGCAAAACAGCCAACGCCCGCCGGACCGAATCGGCCCGTTCTTGGCCTCCCACGATCAACTTCACCGGTTTCTCGAATCGAGCGACAGGAAGGATCTCTTCATTCATGAACCGGACAAAGCCACGGGGAAGCGCCACGATCGCCCCCTCCACGGCCCCGTGTCCCAAAAGCACGCTCATCGAGTGAACCAGAAGCGGCTGTCCCGCGAGATCGAGGAACTGCTTGGGCAGAGCAGTGGCAAACCGCCGGCCTTGGCCGGCCGCCACGATGATCGTCCACACGTTCATCTTATGGGTCACGGTTGGTTCGTGCGTTCGAGCAGGTAATCGAGGAACTGATGGAAAGCCCTGGTGTTCCGCGTCTCGAGCCGATCGAGTGTCGCATGGGCTTCCAGACTCAGATCCGCGGCGAACCGACGAGCCTCGTCGAGCCCGAGAAGGCTCACGGCCGTCGCCTTCCGGTTCTTTCTGTCAGACCCGGCCGGCTTTCCCAGAGTCTTGAAGTTTCCGATCACGTCCAGGATATCATCGGCTAGCTGGAAAACCTGGCCGAAGAGGGTTCCGAAGCGAGAGATCAACGAGAGCTCATGGGGCGAAGGATCGCCCAGGATGGATCCCATCCGAATCGCGGCGGTCAGCAGCGCGCCGGTCTTCTTCTGGTGGACGTCGGAGAGCTTTCGGAGCGTCAAGGTCCGACCTTCGGCCTCCAGATCTTGGACTTGTCCTGCGATGAGGCCGGAGCAACCGGAAGCGAAAGAGAGCTCTTTCAGCACCGAAAGAGCCTTTTCGCTCGGAATCCTGCCACGCTTGGCTCCTTCCGAGACGGACCAGAACGCGAGAGCAAGAAGCGCATCGCCGACCAGAACCGCCGTGGCCTCGCCGAACCTCTTGTGGCAGGTCAAACGGCCGCGTCGGTAATCGTCGTCATCCATGCACGGGAGATCGTCGTGAACCAGAGAGTACGTGTGGACGAACTCCACCGCCGCGGCAAAGGGAAGAGCTTTTCTGATGGGGACACCGAAGACCTTGGCGGCTTCCAGCAGAAGAATGGGGCGGATCCGTTTTCCCGGGCCAAAGACCGCGTATCGCATGGCCTTCTGCAACGACCGTGGAATCGCCTTGGAGGGAGTGAGGATCCTGTCCAGTTCCTTGAGGATCGCCTTGGAGAGAGGAGCGAGTCGGTCGAGAAGGGAGGCCGGTCTTCGGAGAGTCATCGCTACTGGAGCGACTTGCTCAGAAGCCGTTCGAGATCGTTTTGGATCTGGGAAACCAGACCATCGACGGTGTCGAAACGACGCTCGTCACGCAGACGCTCCAGGAAAGTGACCTTGAGCTGGGAATCAACGAGGTCTCCCGAAAACCCATGGAGGTAGACTTCCACGAAAGTGGGACCTGTCTCTTCATCGAATGTCGGGCGGGTTCCTATGTTGATGAGGGCCTGGAACGCCGCACCTGTCTGGGGTTGCGCCACGCCTCTATAGACCCCTCGTTTGGGGAGCAAACGGTTACCGGGATCGACGTGCAGGTTGGCGGTGGGAAATCCGATCGTACGTCCCCGCCCTGCTCCGGTACGGACGACTCCGGACACTGCGTAAGGCCGCCCAAGGAGTTGGGCCGCGATCGGAATCGATCCGTTCTCGAGAGCGGTTCGGATCGCGGAGGAGGAGACCGTCAAATCGGCCACCTTTACGGGGCCGACGGTCGTGACTCCGAACCCATTGAGCTCCCCAAGCTCCTTGAGCATGGCCGGAGTCCCTTGTCCTCCCGTGCCGAACCGAAAGTTGAAGCCGACGACGACCTCTTGGACGTGGAGATGGCGCACCAGTACCTTGTCCACGAACTCTTGGGGAGAAAGGGATGAAAACTCCCGATCAAAGCGGATGGCTCCCACGAAGTCGAGACCCAGAGCATCCATCTGCCGGATCCTCTCATCGAGGCTGCACAGCCGTGGGCGCGGCTTTTCGGATAGAACCTCCTGAGGGTGGGGATCGAAGGTGATGACTCCAGCGTCTACGCCCTTCTGACGGGCTTTGTGACAGACAGTCTCGAGAAGGCGTCGGTGAGCCAGGTGGACTCCGTCAAAGACTCCGATTCCCACCACGGAACGTCTCGTCCGTGGAAGTGATGCCAACAAGTCACGCTCGATCTCCATGTGATTGTCCTTCGACCCACCTGGATCTCGGTAGCCGCAGAAACCATAGGCAGACAAGGCACCACGGCGAAACAAGAAGGGGCGAAAGAATCGACTCACAAGACCCCCCGCGTCTGCCGGCGCATGATCCACCGACCTTTTCGACAGGCCTCGTAAAGACACAGGATTCCACGGCTGACTGTAGGTGCTGCTTGTCATTTTTGCTGATGAACTCGTGTTGTCGTCACCGGGAAGGCCAGAAGAATAACGATCCCAGAGGGTTGTTGTCAACGGACAGAATCATTCCTCGAGACAGGAATCTGTATCATTCTGAAGACCAGAACCGTTGACAGTCTGCGTGTTGGAGCTGTTGACTGTCGGATGGCGGCCTGTCGCCACCGATCGAAGCGCTGGCACCTGACGGATCCGCAAAAGACCGGACGCCGGTCGGTAACCGGTTCGAGGAGAACCTTAATTATGCCTTCTCTGTCGATTCCATGTTCCTCAATACGACTGGGCCACGGTCTGGGCCTTGCCGTCGGTCTCTTCTGCTTCGTGGCAGCGAGTGGGTTCGCCGAACCGGCCAAGACCCAACAGCAAAATTCCTCAGCCTCCCCGTTCGTCCCGACTCCCGTTGAGTCGACCCCGCCGGCTAGCGGAAGCGGCTCCCTCGAGGACCAACTGGATGGGGTGATGAAGCTGTTCGGTGAGTTGAAGACCCAAGAGGGCTTCTCCGATGCAGAGAGGTTCGTCACGATCGACGATCAGCCCCAAGCCCAGAGACAAGGAGCTCGGCGCGCCCGACTCCTCCTCGGCAAGTTCGACGCGATCAAGAAAATGCTCCCCAAGCCGACGTCCCAGTTCGACGGACCGCTGGCCGTGATTCTCCTCGTGATAGGACGAACGTTCGAAGCGAGCGGTGAAAACGCCGAGGCGGTCAGAGTCTTTGAACGGATCGTATCGGAGTATCCCCAGGCTCGCTTCGAAGACTCGGAGAGCAAGGATCCGATCTCCAAAACCGCGGCTGAGCAAATCCGGTGGCACAAGGAGAAGCACCCTTGGGTTCAGCCGGAACGGTCCGGACTCCTTTCGAAGATGCGGGCGGCTCTCTTGAAGCAGGACAAGCCGTCTTTGGCGGCGCTCATCGCGCGAACCGGGTTCTGGTCGGGCCCGTTCCAGAGCGAAGGAGGGCCGGACGATCCGGACCGCGTCCTGCGGCAGTTGGAGGCTCATTGGCCGAAGAGCCCGTTGACCGTGGACGAGGAGCCGGAGCCATTTTCCGACCCCGAACGGCAGATCTTTCTCAAGACAAGCGGATGGACCGGGGAGCATCCGGAGATCTATTTCATCATGGAAAAAGTGCCTGGAGGATGGCACTTCAGCGCCGTCGCCTTCGCTACCGGAAAGGATTCGTCGGAGCACGAAGCCGCCTCCCCGGCCGTAGCATCCCCCCATGCCGGTCCGTCCCAGTCCCCTGCTCCGGCCGCTTCGCCAGCCCCTCAGCCAGGAGCCTCGGCCAACCGATAACCTCTTCGGGAGCCTGTAGACAGGCTTTCGTCAGGAGCGTTGCCGGTGTCACGCTGGTTCGTCTGGATCCTGGGAGCTGTGCTTCTTACGGCCGCGCCCGCACGGGCGGTCGAGAGGCTTGTTTTGGGGGAGGACGGTCCTCCTCCTTGGTTGAAGGACTGCGCGGCCCAGATCCTGGCCCGATCGCTGATGGAAGAGGCTCGACTTCGCACGCGGGCGACCCGGGGCGAGGCTTGGCCGATGGAGGACCCCAAACCGACCGCCCATGACAGGGCGCAAGCCAGGAAGCGCATCCTGGCAACTCTCGACGAACTGATGCTGCTCTCGGGTCTTGATCCTCATCCCGTGGCCCACAGGCCGGATGCGGTCCGCCGGATTCTTCGCGAGTTGTAGAGAGGCTTTTCTAATCCCTCCACGTCGGCTCGCCGACATGAGGACATGAACCTCAGGACGTCGGATGAAAGTGTAGGACCATGACCAGGCACGCCTGTCTCGCCGCTCTGCTGATGGTGTCGTTCGCTCTGCCGGCGTACGCAAAAGGGCGCAGGGACTTCAGGTTCGCCGACATTCCCCCCAACCACTGGGCCGTGGATCACGTCCGACGCGTGATGTCCGCCGGATTGATGCAGAGTTACGAAGGCAAGTTCCTGGGCAACAGTCCGGTAAACCGCTATCAGATGGCCCAGATCCTCTCGAGGATGATGGATCGCATGGGGAACCAGAGCGTCGACCGCGATCCGGGTGGCTCATCCAATGAAGTCGTCCTTCAGATCGCGGACGAGGTGGCAAGCCTGAACGTGGCCCAGTCCAACTTGGAGGAAAAGGTCGTCCAGCTTCGCCACGACCTCGAGGCGGTCAAATCCGGCGAATCGGGCGAGACCGGGCGAGGGAATGCTCACATCTCCGACGAAGAATGGTCGGAGCGAATCCGGACCCAGGCCCCGGCCGGTTTTCTTCTCATGGCGGTGTTCGCGTCCGCCAACCTGCTCAAGTCGAAGTGAGCTTTCCTCATCTAGGGACTTTCCCCTTGGAGCTTTCCTCCCGATCGTTTCCGTACCGGTCCTGTCCTTGATTCTCGCTCCTCAGAATTCTCGCTCCTCGAAGACCCTTCCCTCCGTATTGAAACCATCGAGCTCGTGGGACACGACCAAGTGACCCAGGCTCCGCATCCGCCGGGTCGCTCTTTGCGAGCACGGTCTTTGAGCTGACGACTCGCGTGAGGCTCCAGACCGCTGGCTTTTCCACGCTCCTTCACGGCTTCAATTGAACACGATCCTGCTGAGAATGAATGCTTTTGCGCGACAATTTCTTACTGTCTACTTAGCTATTTGTCTTTTAATGCCGATTTCGTAAACAAGGGCCTGCAATACAACAGCTCGCCTTTTTTGATTGATGCAACGTCATCCCCAACGGCCGCTCCGGCCCGGGGATGAGGCGAGCTCCGTCCCTGAAGCCCACACGGTGCGTCCTGTGGCCAAGCAGTGCCTCCACAGGATCCGACGGAAGGCAAGCGACCAGACCCGGGACGTGCGAATCGAGATGGCCACAAGACTGGGCAACAGCAAGAATTGGCCGGGATCGAAGAGACTTGGCATCGCCTTCGTTCTCGCGCTGTTCTTCTTTTTTGTCCAGACGCAGGCGGCCTCTGCCCAGACCTATCTGGCCACGAGCCTCGACTCGACACTGGTGCCTCTTCCCATCCATCCGGTTCGAGCACAGTCGTTCATCGCACCGGGAGACACCCTCTACGTTCACGTCCGCAACGGGCCCACCGATCTTCTGCCGTTCGACGGCAAGATCACGGCAACGATCGTCACCACGCGAGGCGACCTCGAGACGGTCTACCTGTTCGAAACGGATCAGGACGGAGTGTATACCGGATCGATCCACACCAAGGCGCCGACCCAACAGCCGCCGGTCCAGGCGAACGGGACCATCGAGGTGCGCGGAAACGATACGCTCACCATCACCTGCGAGAGCTTCGACCCTGTCACCGCCGTGGTGGTGACCGATGGGACTCTGGAACTGCTCACGCCGCAGGAGACCCCGAACAGCCTGAACGTCCCGGGCCAACCCTTGCCGGAAGCAGCCGGAGAGCTCAAGCTTCTCACGGCAGGGAAGCCCTTCTTGGCAAGAGTCAGCGACGACGACCAGAATCTCGACGCCAATGTCCAGGACACGGTCTCGGTCACGATCGTGTCCGCGGCGGGAGATCTCGAAACAGTGACTCTCCAGGAGACGACCGTCGACTCCGGAATCTTCATGGGCCTGGTGAACACCGAGTACAATCTGGCCCCCGCGACGCAAAACACCACGCTGAGCGTAGTCGCGGGTCAGGACTCGATCGTCGCGGACTATGCCGATCCTTGGAACACCCGGCTCGTCACGATTCTGCCCGCCGAGGCACGGGCAGACGTACGCGGCGGCATCGACGGAGTCGTCACGCTCTCCCCGTCGACCACGCTCGATCCCCACACGGATCTCTCGGTGACGGTCGTCGACACGGACGATTCCGCGAACATTCACTCGGGGCCCGGAAACGACACGGTGATGGTGACTTTCACGAGCTTCCGAACGGATGGAACCACGATCATTGACCAGGAGGCGTTCGAGGTCTCCGAAGACAATACGACCGCTGGAACCTTCACGCGAGCCGTGCCTTTCGGCCTTCTCTCAGGAACCGCGATCAGGAACGACAACCTGCTCGAGATCGCGGTGGGTGGGTCAATCCGTGCCTCGTACAATGATGCCTTGCAATCAACGGGCCAAATCGATGTCCCCGTCGCGGCAACACCGAACCCACTCACGGTGGTCTGGTCAACCACTCCACCCTCGGTGTCCCTGACGAGCAGCGACACCTGCAATGTAACCTACTCGACCACCGTCATAGAACCGGGCGACACTCTGCGCATCTGCGTCTTTGATCCGAACGCAGATTCGAGCCCGGACACAGATTACATCACCGTCAACGTAACGGCGAACTCGGGCAGCACCTCATCGATCGTGGATCTGGAACAAGTGAAGCTGCTGGAGACAGGGCCACGAAGCGGGCTTTTTACCGGGTTCATCGAGAGCAAGTTTGCCGAGACCCCCATTCAGGGAAATGGGATGCTCGAGGTGAGAGGCCGAGACGCTCCGACTCCTCAGATCAGGATCGGTTATTCCCCGGCCAGCGGGGCGGCTTCTGTGTCCGCGGACGTCAGCGTTCACCTGTATGGGACCGTGCGGTTCGTCGAGAACGGCAACTCCGGGGCGAGCAAGGTCACCATGTTCAGGGCCGGCGACTCACTGTTCTTGTTGCTCGCCGACGACGACTTAAACACCGTTCCCTCCACCGTCGACACCTGCTCCGTCAGCGTAACCAGCTATGCCAACAGCGGGCTCATCGACACGGAGAATGTGACCCTCACCGAGACCGGAGCCAATACGGGAGTCTTCGTCTACCTTCCGTCCAGCTCGCCCTTCAATGGCATCCCCACACGATGGGTCTCGGGATCGGGAACGGACCAAAACGGCGTGGTCGAGGTGAACGCGGGAGGAACGGTCAGCGGCTCGAACCGGGTCGAGGTCACCTATTCCGACGCCGCCACCCCTCTGCAGACGGTCATCACCAGAACCGACCAGGTCATCGTCCGCAAAGGAGCCGATGGACAAGCGACCGTCGTCGACGCGACCACCGGCACAGTCCCGGTGACCGGTGGCGACCGGATACGAATCCGGGTGACGGGTCAGATCAGCGCGCGCAGCGACGATGGGAACGTCCACGACGGCCCTGGAAACGACACACTCACGGTCACCGTGACCTCGTACCAGGATGCTGCCGGAACGATCGTCCTCGATCGAGAACGAGTGGTCGTGTCCGAAGATGCCGCCGTGGAGGGGACGTTCCAGGGATTCTTCCCGACCAGGTTCTTGAACGGCGCCGCCTCGGGAACCAATGACGATGGGACTCTCGAGGTCGCGTCCGGAGGATCGATCCAGGTTGCGTACACCAATTGGCTGGCCCTAAACGGCCATCCCAACGTTCCGGTGTTGTCCGCTCTCGCGTCCGTGGAGGGCAACTTGCCCGCAACGGTTCGGTTCGTCGGATCGGAGGATCCCGCTCTGACGGACCCGTCCATCGATTCCAACATAGTCCGACGCATTCAGCCTGGGGACAGCGTCTACATCCGGGTGGACGATCAAGAAGCCCAGGTCGTATCCAATGGCCTAGTCAATGGAATAACAGTCTCCGTTACAGTCATGAACCCGAGCGGCGGGGTGGAGGACAACGAACATGTCTACCTTCGCGAGACGAACGTCGCCGGCGTCTTCATCGGTCGGATCGAAACGATCTATGGAGAGACGATCAACGGAGCGGACGGCCGGATCGGCGACGGAGTCTTACAGGTCCGCGGGCGAGATGAGATCCGGGTAGGGTATTTCGAGCCAAGTCCGGCTCCGGGAACCTTTCACACGAACCTCACCGACACTCCCAATCCACACGACCTCGTCGTCGACCTCCTGGGCGAGGTTCGATTCCTGACGAATGCGGGAATGACCCAGATCCAAGGGACCGGGAGCTACGCCCAGGACGGTCGGCTCCAGGCCCTCAAGATTTTCAACTCCATCCGGGCTGATCAGGTTTCCGTCCGGGCGGGCGATCCGATCTATCTGGCCGTCGTGGACGACGACCGGAACACGAGTTCGAGCACGGCCGATCAGGTCGCAGTCCAGATTTCGTCCACACTGGCGGCGGATACCGTCACTGTCACTCTCACAGAAACAGGAGTAGATACGGGCGTCTTCGCGATCACCGGGAATGGGATCACGACCCAACTCGTCAGCGGAAGCGGAACCACGAGTGACAGCCTCCTACAAATCCGCCAATCGGACACGGTCCGAGTCGACTACGCGGACCCCGACCACCCCAGCCCTGCCACGGGGATCCAGAGCCCCTCTTCGATCACCGTCACGGACTTCATGAACGTCCAGGCCGCACGCGACGCCACCATCACGGCCGTCGATCAGCAGACCGGAGGCACGGGTACCTGCGTCCGGGCGGGCAACAACATCTTCATTACGGTCACGGAACCCACTTCCGGGGATCCGCGGTTCAACCCGAATGTGATCGACACCGTCGTCGTTACGATGACGTCCGGCACGTACGTGGCGAGTCAGACACCTCCTGAGTATGACGTCGAGACGGTCCAACTCTTTGAGACCGGACTGGATACTCGGATTTTCACGGGGACAATACCGACCAAATATTCGATGACCGGAGTCTTCTCCAACGAGATTCTGGAGATCGCGGACTCAACCGCCGCGCGTCAGGTCATCTCCGCCTCGTACGTCGATCCGCAGCCGGAGGCCCCGAATCCGACCGGATCCAACGTTCGGTGGGTGACGGCGTCGCTGTCGACCTGCACGGCCAGTGGCGACGCGGGGATTTCGATCCAGGCGATCCAGTGCGTCTCCTCCACGGAATTCGTCCTGGGCGACACTCTTCGGGTCTCGTTGTCCGATCCGAACCTGGCCTCGATGGCGGTTGGGAGTTCCGTTTCCGTCACTCTCACGGCTCCGTCCGGTGATAGTGAAACGGTTCACCTGAGAAAGAACTCGTCGGGGGATTTCGACAATAGCGACAGCCCATTACCGACCTCCTACGACCAGTCGATCGTTCATGAGGACGGACTGATCGAAATGGTCGGAGGCTCCATCGGTTCGACCAGGGGCGAGCCGCTCACCGCAACCTACCCCGTTCCCCTCGACTCCCAGGGCCGTGTGGGGTTCCCGATCACGGCCACGATCCGGGCTTTCACGAGGTCGACGATCCGGATCGCGATCAACCGATCTCTGAGCTCCGATGGCACGTCCTCCGGAACCGATGTGGAACCACAACCCCGTTTCGGAAGCGAAACGGATCTTTTCACAAAGGATGATACTCTGACGGGTTTCAGGGCGGGTGACCGGATCTACATCCGGGTCGTCGACCCGGACAGGGCCTCGGTGACCTCCACCCAGACCCCCGCGACCCTCACTGTCACACTGACTACCAAGAACCTCTTGAACCTGTCCCTTCCCGGCGATCAAGAAGTCGTCACCCTGACAGAGCAGCCTCGGGTAACCGGTGAGACGGTGCGCGGTGTCTTCATCGGGTACATCAACACGGCCTTCACCACGTCCATTCCTCCCAGCCGGACCGGAATCCTCGAGGTCGTGGGGCACGACCAGGTGACCGCGACCTACATCGACTCCAACACCACGGCGGCGAACACCTGTCTGATCTCGCAGATCAGCACGACCACGGAGTCCAAGGCCGACGGTCAGATCTTAATCGTCGACAGTTCCACGGGAACGACCGCGGTGTCGGTCGTGTCGCTCACACCGAAGACTGGAGAGACTCAGGCTTACCTCTACGTGCTGGTCAAAGAGAAGGACTTCGATCAGGGTTCGACGATCGACAACGGGCCGGTCGTGACCATCACCACCGACGCTGGCGACAAGGAGACGATCAACACTTACGAGACGGGTGCCTTGACCGGTGAGTTTCGCGGCAAGATCCCTCTCGTCTACGGACGACCGTCGAGTGGCACCACCAACATTCTGGAGGTTATGCCGGGTGACACGATCACCACGTGCTATACGGACGACCAGAACGTCACCCCAGGCTACTCGACGGCACGGTGCGCCACGGCGACGGTGGACAAGTCTTCTTCCGGCGCCACTCTGGAAGTGTTCGTTCCGAGGACCGGGGTCTACCATCCGCCGAACAGGCTCGAAGAGTTCATCATTCCCGAGAAGCTGAAGATCCGAGTCCGTGACAGCGACCAGAACACGACGGCCGGAAAAGATGCCCTCTCGGTCACGATCGTCACGAACAACGCGACCAAACCGGACCAGGAGACTTTGATCCTCACCGAGACCACGGTTTCTTCGGGGGTCTTCGAAGGCGAGATGACAACGGCGTTTCCGGACAACACCAACTGCCCGGCCAACTCGGCCGTCCGCTACAACAACGGCATCTTGACGCTGGTCGGCGGCGACCAAATCACGATCACCTACGTCGATGCCCACGACGACACGGGCCAGTCCAATGTTCCGATCGTCGCCACGCTTCTGGCTGCTCGGGAGTACCGGACGATCGTGTCGTGTTCGAACACGGCGGTCGACAACTCCACGATCGTCCTGGCCAACGGCGCGAAACTCACGATTCCTCCCGGGGCCCTTCATCTCAAGCAGGATCTGACATTCCAGCTCAAGTACTACTCCCAGTACAGGGATGAATTCAACAAGGTGGCTCCGACCCCCTTGAATCCGGGTATCCAGTTGGTGGGAGACTCCGGAAGAGTCGGCTTCTACGAGATCCGGCCCTCCAATCTGGTGTTCAAGAAGTTGGTCACGTTCGAGATACCCATCTCGGGAACCACGACCGTATTGGGTGACACGGCTTCCCTGTCCGACACGGACCGGAGAAGGCTCAAGATTTTCTACTTCGACGGGTTCGACTGGCAGCCCTCGGCTGGCGAGTTCTTCCAGGACTCCAATGGAAAAGAGTGGATCCGGGCCGTATCGAACCATCTGACGTTGTTCACTCTGGCACTCGACGACAGGCCCCCGCCCAGTCTGGTGGGGCCGTTGCTCTCGCAGATCAGCCTCGACAAGAACCCGTTCACTCCCAATGGTGACGGGATCAACGACAACGTAATCATCCAGTTCGGTTTGGGTGCGACGGCAACAGTCACGGTCAAGGTGCTCGACGCCAACGGAGATCTCGTACGGACGCTTCTCGACCGAGGAACGATGCAATTGGGCTTCAACTCTCTGCAATGGGACGGACGGTACGCCTTCTCGACGAGAACCGTACGTCCGGGAATCTATGTGATCGTCGTCAAGGCTGAAGCCACCGGCTCCAAGGATGTACAGAGCGTCGGTGTGGGGGTGCTCAAATGAGAACCCTGCGCGTGGTGACCCTCGTCCTGCTGCTGAGCGTTCCGGCTCGCGCGGACTTCAACGACATCATCACCGGTGCTCGACCCGCGGGAATGGGGGGAGCGTTCGTCGGACTGGCCGACGACATCAACGCTCTGTACTGGAATCCCGCCGGGCTGACGCTCTCAAAGAGCATGCAGCTCGGGTTGATGCGAGCCGACGAAATGTCTCCGACCAATGGGCCCAAGATCACGACCGACTTTGCCGGATGGACTTCGGGAAACTCGTGCCGGGGGGCGGCCGGTATCTCCTTCCTTCGGCAGGGGCTCTCCGACATCATCCAAGAACGAACCATCGGAGCATCCTACGCGCTTGCCGTCACTCCGTTCACTCGCTTGGGGCTCACGCTCAAATCGATGGCCACGGTCACGAATCCTCAGGGGAATTTCTACCCTGACCCGGCGCTGGTCGGTTCCTCAACACTGGGCCTCGATGTGGGCGCGATCCAGGTAGTCACTCCGGATCTGAGGTTCGGCTTCTTGGCGCGCAACCTCTTCGCGAAGAGCGGCATCGTGGAGCAAGACGACGTTCTGAGGACCTACCGGATCGGCGCTGCCTACAAATTCCACACGGAACTGATCGACGAGGACTACCTCTGGATGACGTTCGACCTCTTCACAAAAGAAGACATCAAGGACGAGGCTGGACTCGCGATCCGGAGCGCCGTCGGGGTGGAATGGCAGCTCACGCCATGGATCGCTGTCCGTGCCGGATGTGACCGCGGTCGGATCACGGCCGGAGGAGGAGTCAGCGCCATGGGACTGTCGATCGACTACGCCTTTGCGCAGGAAGAGGAAGGTATCGGCACGAGCCAAAGGCTCTCGCTCACCTACCGGTTCGGCACGAGTGGCATTCACGTGGACAAGCAAGAGGTCCATGTTAGCCACCGCCAAGAACCGGGCTACAAAGCTGCCCCGAAATTTGAGAATCGACCCCAGCCCCAACAGGTTCGGACGAGGACACGACGCAGTCCGGATCCGGAAGGCTAGGAGCATGTCGGGCTAGGGCTCCTAGAGCCTATCGCCAGCCCAGACCTCCCAGACATGATTGGCCGTTCCCTGAGGCGAATGGAACATGACCTCAAACGCGGCCCTCTGAGTGACCACACCCCCGGAATTCAGGGCCTCGGACGGAACGATCGTGACCTTCAGAATCAGGGTGTCTCCATAGGGTGGCGTCGGGTCCCCTGGCCGTGAGGGAAAGAACGTGAACTGTACCGATTCGAAGGGTCCTGCACGGAGCGGCTGGTTGTTACGGAAGACCCAGTGGCTTTTGGGATCGAACGAGTAGACGACCCGATCGGTGATGACGGCCTGGTTCGAATCGATCGGGACGTCATTTGCGCCCATGCTCGAGGACACGACGCGCAGAGCCACGGCCTGGGCAGGAACCGGCTCGGAGAACGTTTGAGAGAGGGGGCCCGGCATGAGACACTCGAAGTCTTCTTGGAGCCGCGCCACCAGGATCTCGTACGATTGTATGGCAGCCGCCTGGAAATCGAGCGAGAGCGATTGACGATGCCCGGACACTTGGTACAACACCAGACAGATCATCACCGTCGAGATGACCCCCACCACGACCAGAAGCTCTGTGAGAGTGAAGGCCGAGACCCCCCGTCCTCTGCTGGCAAGACACCTAAGGACGCGATCTCGGCCGTTCGAGCTCCGTGATCCCATGGCTCTGGAGTCTCCTAGCGGTTTCCGATCGGAAGCCGCGTCGCGAGGCTCCGATCGACGATCAGTTTGGTCAGGGACAGCTCGCGTTTCGCGCCCGATGCGACCGCGGACTTCCAGGACAGATCGATGGTCAGTCGCCAAAGCCCGGTGCACTCAGGAACCGCCGTCACGCTGAGAGTCTCGTTGATGGATTGGCCCGTCCCAGGGGGTTGGACCTCCTTCTGGCTTCGTCCTCCTCCGGCAGGAAATCTCATGACGTTGAGTCGGCTCTCCTCTTCGGCTAGCCGCTGGATCGCGTACGAATGGAACGTGACCTCCTCACCGGCCGAAAAGACCTGTCGCCGCTGGAGAGAGAACAGATCGAAAAGCGGGAGGAGAACAGCCGTCATGATCGAGACGACCAACAACACCTCCAAGAGAGAGAAACCCCACCGTTTCATGGCCGAACCACCCTCCGGTAATACACCTGCGGCGAGAGCCCCACGAAATAGCGATCGTAGAATCCCTGGTCAGTGCCATCAAAGCCGGCAAAACCGGACATTTGAAGATCACTCCGCTGAACCTCGCCGTCCAGACGTCCGCCCGTCGGGAGGGAAGCCATGAGCAACGCTCCGACGATTCGGGCGTCCGAAGCCATCGAGAGCGTCGGCGCGGAAAGCGAAGAAGGAGGGACCCCAAGGACGAGGCCGACCGAGTTCTGTCCCGAGACCGACACAGGACCGGAGCACGCGACGACCGTCAACAAGTCTTCGGCGTTCGGAGGGGGGTTCAGATCGCGGATGGTGACTCCCCCCTGCCCAACGACGATGACGAGGCGTCCCCGGATGCGACCGGAAAGCACGAGCGGGCGACTCTTGTTCTCCACGAGCACGACGCCCTGTGCCACCCGGCTTGCGAGTTCGAGGAAGTCCGAGGTCAGATCTGTCTTTCCGGGAGACTCGCGGATGGCCCAATGGGCTCGTAGCTGGAAATAGTCGTACTGCAGCTTGTAGAGCTTCTCCTTGACCTCCTGGTAGGGTTTTCCAGATGTGGGAGGCAGGACCTTGTACCCCTGATGAAACGCCCATAGCTCGAATAGCGGATCGACAACCGCCTCGGCCGCTTCCCGCGCGATCTTGAGAAGCTCCTCTTGGATGGCAAAGTCGGTACTCGAAGCCTGGGAGACGACGCTGGCCAGCTTTCGTTCGAGCGTCGCTGCCTTCTCCACGAGGACGCCCAGTCTCCATGCCAGATCGAGATGGGACAGCCTCTGGGTTCCCTCGGTCTGGATCAGACCGTAGAGCGCGCTCCCGTCAGGCAGGCTCACAGGATCCGGCATCGCCTTGGGTGCCTCCGGGTCGAACGTTTCCTGCCGCAGGTTCTGGTAACCCTGCCGCACGTTTGAAGGCACCCGATCGACCAGTGCCGTGATCGAGGCCAACACCTTCCGGGCGATCGCGGCGGCCTCGTCTCTGAGCCGGTTGGTCGTGGCGACATCGGTCAGCCCAGTGGCGTCCGCGACGAAAAGGCCGTAGTTGCCGAAGGGGCGCGGCATGGTCAAGAGCGTGGTCTTGATCCACCGTGCCAGCTCCACCTGGCGGCTGATCGTCCTGATCATCCCGGGCGAGATCACGGTGACGGAAAAAACAGCCAGCCCTTTCTTTTCGTACGGAACGTTGTCTATCTGCCGCTGGAACTCGACCCAACACCGACCCTTCACCTTGAAGCCAACGAATGGCGACCGCTCGATCAGCTTCTGGGTCTCCTTCAGTTGTACTGCCGAGGCAAGGTCGATCCGGCCCGGTTCCCCCGCGAGGACCTGTTGTCTGAGCTGGTTGGCGGTGGGAGAGCGGAGATCGTTGACTTGGTATCCCAGCTGGGCTTCCATCTCCGCCACGCCCGACTCGGCCAAGACCTGGCACAGCCGCGCCTCGACAACGGCGTGGGCTTCGGTCCGGGTCGAGGAGGTGACGAACGCCCGGCTCAACCCCCACCCAAGAAAGATGAGCAAGAGGCTGATGGCGATCCAGAGAAGAGCGCTGCCACGATGCGCGCGTCGAATCCACCAGATGTTCAGATTGTTGATCACGATAACAATCTACAGCCTACCCCAGAGCTTTGAAAAGAGGCTGTCGGACTGAGAGTTCCGACAGCCTCTTCGTCAGGAAACCACTTTCGGGAGAGAGACTCCCGACGCCGTCCAAGGCCAATACCGTGTTTGTCCCCTCTAGAATCCCGACTGCAACCGAGAATTCACGAGCATTACTCCTGTGGGAGCCTCTCGGAGTAAGCCCCCGACTGTCTCCTAGGATCCACTGGTCACATACATCTTGTTGAGTGCAGTCCGAACCTTTTCCGGAGGGTTGAAAGTCCCCGTGAAACCTGGTGCGCTTCCGTCCAATCCGAGAAGCTTGATGCGGTACACTGAGAAGATCTCAGCCCAGAACTCCTCGATCATTGTCTGGGCATAGGATCGGGTGATGACGCTCGCGGGGAAGTTCTTCGGGTTGTCACCACGTCCGATGACATCGACGACCTCTTGAGCCACCTGCGCCCCATGCGTGCTCGTGGAGTACAGAGTTGCGTGGTGGCAGATCTCGTGGAACACGGTGGTCAAGCTCTTTTTGGCCGGGGCGTAGATCGTGATCTTGCCTGCAGAGCTCCACATCCCCATGACGCCGCCGGCATTCTGGTCGGTGAACGTGATCGATAGCTTCTTCGTATCCGCCGGGTAGAGCTGCCGCGCCGAGATCAGAACGTTCCGGATGGAAGCATCGACGTAGCTTCCGCTCACTGAGATGTTGTACGTATTCTTCAGTTCGGAGATGGCTTCCTGGGTGTCGATGCTTGTGGGAACATTGACCGACGTCGCCGGACTCTGCGGGGCTGCGGTGCTCGCAGCAGGCGCCGGGAGTGTGGAAGCGGTCTCCGTACTCGAGACAGGGGTGGGCGTGGGAGTGGGTACGGGGGTGGGTATCGCAGTCTGCGTACTGCTCGTGGTCCCTGGAGAACCGGACACATCGATGGTCGAACTCGACGAGGTGCCGGAGAGTCCCAGATCGCTCACTGAGCATCCGGTCGTCAATGCGGCCGCGAACACGAGCAGGAACATACCCAGATTGGTGAAAAGAGTCTTCGCGAAGGGTCTTTTTGACATGTCGGTGCCCTCCAAGACATCCGCTGTCTTGATTCAATAATATAAGAATAGATTATCCCCCAGAAGGATAGATCTTGTGAGCATTTATTTCTGATCCTCCATTCCCTTCCGGTGGAGCGTACGGACCCCAGGTCGTCTGGGATCCTTACACCTAAGATGGCTGGAAGCCGACGAGTTCTGACGCAGCAGACGAGTGGGCAGACCAGGGCGCAGATGGGGGATCAGGGGGAAGCGCATCCCTTTACTCGCCTTACGTCTCTGACCTACAATTGCCTTCAATCGAGAACCATTCCGACACCCGCCGGTGGTCGCCATGCATGAGTTCGCCATCATTCAATCTCTCGTCGACCTCGTTCGAGAAAAGACCCCCCAGGGCATGAGGGTCGACGAAGTGGTGATCGAGGTCGGAACGCTGACAGGGCTCGTTGCCGACTCTCTGACCTTCTACTTCGAAGGGCTGACGCACGATACCCCTCTCGAGGGAGCAAAGCTCATCTGCCGGGTTATCAGGGCGAAGATCCGCTGCCAGAATTGCGGGGGGATTTACGAACCGGAGGATTTCGCCCGGGTCTGCGCGAACTGTTCGGCCTTAGGGGGAGAAATCCTCTGCGGGAACGAGCTCCAGCTGGTCCATATGGAGGGCCGACACGATGTGTGAAACTTGCGGGTGCAGCGGAGATAAACGTGGAAGCCATGACAATCATGGAGATGGGCATGATCACCCCCACCCACATCCTCACCCAGGGGACCACAAGACCTCTCTCGAGCTACCAACCTCGATTCTCAAGGCCAATGAGGAAGTCGCGGCTCGAACCCGGCTCCGCCTTTCGGAGCGAGGGATTCTGGCGGTGAACGTGGTCGGGACCCCCGGAGCCGGGAAGACCGCGCTCCTCGAATCGACGCTCACGAAGCTTCCGGATGGGCTACGCGCGGGGATCATCGTGGGAGATCTGGCAACGGAAAACGATGCCAGAAGACTCACCCGCCCAGGGGTTCCGGTCGTTCCCATCGAGACGGGGACCGGCTGCCATCTCACGGCTTTCATGATCGAACGCGCTCTGGATCAGCTCCCTTTGGACGAGATCAATCTCCTGTTCGTGGAAAACGTGGGAAATTTGGTCTGTCCCGCATTGTTCGATCTGGGAGAAGCTTCCAAGATAGCCCTGATCAGCGTGACCGAAGGAACCGACAAACCGGAGAAGTACCCGGTCATCGTGCAGCACGCCACTCTCCTCTTGATCACGAAGACCGACCTGTTGCCTCACGTCGACTTCGATGTGGAGAAGGCATGCTCCCTGGCTCGTCGTGTTCACCCGGAGATCGAGATCATGACGCTCTCCGCTCGAAGTGGCGCCGGCATGGATCTCTGGCTGTCCTGGCTTTCGGAACACCACAGAGCCAACCGGTCCGCCAGCGGAAGCAGGGCTTAGAACCAATACCCCAATTCCCATAAACCCGCTCCCCTACGGGCTCTGCGCAAGAGGCGACAAAGGAGAATTTGGTTTAATGCCGAATTCGGCATTATCGTCATCCACGAGACATGCACCCCGAGGAGCCTCGATCCCGCGCGTCTGACCGGACTCCGAACGGCTGTCCCGGAATCAAACGGTCAACAGGGAATGGGGCGAGTGGAACGGAACATATTCGAGACTAGAGCAGCAGCAAGAAACCAAAGACCAGGAAGGATCCCAGCATGAGGGCACTCACGGCGAGCTCCTTGAACCCATCGTCCGAGCGGTTGTCGATCATGAGGGCGGGTGAAAGAGCCGGGGTCCTGGAATACACTTCCAGGAATCGACCGGTCTGTGGAGCCTGGCGTTCGCCCACTTCTTTGGAGCCCTTCGCCTGCAGGAGCTCCGCGAGCCGACTTCTCTTGGTGGGTCTTTGATCCTTGGACCCGACGGGTTCTTCCTTCTTCGAACTGATGCCCGAAGCGTGCGCTGCCAAGAGCGCTGAGGGGGAAGGAGACGAATCGGTTGACCTCGAACGAGCGGCCGATGGGACCGAGCGGTTTCCAGTGTCCGGTTCCAGGCCGTAAGACTCGAAGCCCCTTGGCTGGGCCGCCCTGTTGACCGTCACGTCTCCTTTCGAACCTTCTTGAGTGGATCGCAAAGGAGTCGTTGGTGATTTTGAGTTGGACAGAGAGAGGTCGGGTCCCAAAACCGGTGTCCCAGAAGACTTCGCCATCGATCCGGACGACCGAATCGCTCCGTTACCTTTATTCTTGGCTTCTAGAGTCTTTTGCAGAAGCCTCTGAATCATGGGATCCTTGGGACAGAGCTTCAAGGCGGCCTCGAACTCCAGGACCGCACGATCCAGATCTCTCTTGGAGATGTGTTCCTTGGCGTTGAGAAAATGCTGATAGGCTCGTTCTTCAGGCATGGTCGGAGTCGGCACGTCAGTCTCCCTCGCAGGAAGAGGTCCCGAACCGTAGACATCGAGGACGATCTTCCCGGTCAACTCCTTTCCGCAGAGGGAACAGAATTTTAGGTCCTCGAAATTCTCAGCCTGGCAGCGGGCGCACTGTTTCATGGCTTTCAGACCCTTTCTGCGGAGTCGAGAACAAACGAGACCGGAAAAGAACGACTTCTCCCTTCCGTATTCATCGGCAGAAAGGATACCGAAACGTTAGAGGTCACGAATCCGGTGACCTCAAGATGCCCTACTCGTGGAGCCAGGTGAAGGCGACGGTGGACGGTAGTCCCGGGGGAATGACCGTTATCTTCTTCATCACGTGCGACAGGGTGATCCGGGGAGACCCCTGGACTTGTGTCAGATACCCGATCTTGCGCTCGTCGGGAGACCAGACGATTCGACTCCCGGGCCAGACGTCATCCTTGGTGAAAAGGATTTCACGTCCCTTCACGTCCCGGACTTCGAGGCGAGTTCTTCCGGACGAAGTGACGAGATAGGCGACGTAATTGCCGTTCGGTGACGGAGCCGGAGCTTTTACATCGGATCCTGGCAAGACGATCACCTTTTCAGGGGTGGAGTAGTTGGTGAGCTGGAATCGATAGAGAGCGTAATTTCCGCCTGACTCGCCCGGACGTCCGGAGTACCAGATCCACTTGTTTTTCAGCTCCGCCGTGGGTTGGATGTAGTCGCCATCTCCGGGGGTGAGTTTGGTCGCGATCTTGTCCTTGTAACTGATCCTGTAAATGTCGTGACGGTTCGAGTCTTTCCCCGATATGGGCGAGCCCTGATAGTAAATCCATTCGTTTTTTGGGGCGTACAGAGCCGGCCATTCGTCCTTTGTCGACCCTTTCTTGGTCATGGTCTCCAACTGGGGCGAGTCGGCAGAGATGTCAGGCAAGATGTCGATTTCGATCGCGTCGCGTCTCTTGACCGAGATGGCCACGAGGTTCGCATCTTGGGCGGTCAGTCCCGCAAGCGATAGGACTTGTCCCTGAGTATCGACCAGATTCTTCAGACTCGACCCATCGGCCGTGCCGATCTGAACGTGCGCGACCGGACCTTCCTGAAGTGCGTACACGATCCGATCGAGCACCTTGACCGGATGGATGACATCGTCGGATTCGCCATCCTCGGATGGAGAGGATTGACCTGGCACCAACGTCTGGAGAACACCGTCCGGACCCAGGTAAACGAGTCGTCCGTAGAACCAATCGTAGAGGTACGAACGTCCTTCGGGATCTCGCGGGAGATTCTGGAGGATCGTTCCTTGGAGCTGGTCGACGTTGGACTCCTCGAACGGCTTTCCCTTCTCGAGCTGGAAACGTTCGATCGCCTTGGCGACCTCGTTCAGGTCGTTGGTGATACGGGAGTACCTAGCCCCCATGAAGATGTTTTTCACGAAATCGTAGAAAAGGAAGTAGATGCACAGCACACCGACGATGATGAGAAACAACTTGATGATCCGAGGACCGATCGGCTTGGTCTCTCTGTCGGGTGGCGCTGATCCGATGGCTACTGCCATGTGTTGACTACCCCTCCTGATCCAACTCCGATTTCAGCAGAATATCCGTCACCATATCACATCTTGCCTGGGCAGACCAGAGCGGGAGTAGATGGATCAGATCGAGCGGACCGCTGCTCCCTTGCGGAGACGTCTCTCGAAGTCATCTCTCCAAACGGTCGCGAGGAGTGGCTCCTTGATCCAGCCGAGGTAGTTCATTCCGCACCGATACACCCGGCCGGCCTCGTCCGGAGCCACCACTTTGAGCTTGTCGCCCAGAAGCTGGTAACGACGAAGAAGATCTGTGATCTGCTGATCCGAGAGAGGTTCCCGGCTCTTGCGCGTCTTCAGATCCTCCTCCAGATCCTTGAGCGCCTTGATTTCCGAGGCCACCCTGGGCGACCGCTTTGTCAGATTTTCCCACAGTTCCGATTCGCCACCGCGAGACTCATCAACGGTGGATGGTGGCGGCTCTGACACCGGAGGTTCCCGCAGAGGGACCCCGTGGCGGTTTTCGGATACGACCGGAGAGAATGCAAAGACGGGACGGGTCGCCGGCGCCCCTGTTTCCGGGTGGCAAGGCGGAGTCGGGCGTGACTCGATGGGGGAGGGCTGGCGAACCACGCCAGGCTCTCGGGATCCGGGGCGGGCCTTATCCAAGAGATCGATCACCCTGTGGGCATATCGGTCATCACGGGCGGCCGTCAACTCGTCACGGAACGTCTCCAGAAGCGTCGGATCGTTTCCTGCCTGTTTGATCGCCTTGTCCATACACAGATCAGCCGCCTTGCCACGTCCCAGGCGCGCAAGAGCCTGGGCTTTGTACAGTAAGAAGAGCGCGTCATCGGCCGTTCGACCCAGCCATCGATTGGCCACATCGAGAGACTTTGCTTCATCCCCGATCGCTTTGAAACAGTGTACCAGAGAGAGGGCCGCCGATCGATTCTCCGCATCCAGATTGAATGCTCGCTCCAGGTAACCCAACGCCCGCCGAGCGTTGTCCTTGCCCAGAGCCCGCTCTCCGAGTTCCCAAAGAACATGCGCGGCGCCCTTGGAATCCTTGTCTTCCTCGAGATGATCCACGAGACGCTCCGCGATCCCCACATCATCGGGGAACGCTTCGTGCAAAAGGCTTAAGACCATGGCGATCCCATCGTCGTTCTTGGCTTCGGTGAGGAGCTCCAGGCAGCGGTTGAGAGTCGTCAGGCCCTGGACTCGGCGATCGGCGAGGAACTGGAGGTATCCCAAGGCAAACAGAACACGGGGATCGTCGGGGAACGCCTTCTCGATCCGAGGCAGAAGTGCGAGGAATCCATCGACGTTGGAGTCGGGGTCCTCCCAGATCCGACGGAGGTACTTCTGCCTTTCTCCGTATTTCAGGGGTAGTTCGTAGAAATAGACATGCCCCTCTGTTGGAAGATCGAACACTTGCCGGATCTCTTTTTGAGCGGCGGGAGCGGGAGCGGGAGCGGGGAGGCTCACCTCCGGTTCGGCCGCCAGGATCCGGCCGACCGTCGGAGGCAGAGATGCCGTTGCCGTGAGATCGATGTCGCCCATCGGGGAGGGAGAGGTGCGAGGGGGCCGGTCTTGTTCGGTAAATGGCGACTCCCTGTCAGAATCTTGGTCTACTACGTCTTCGCGCGTTGAGATCGACGGCGAGGGCCGGGACACGTTCTGTCTCCCTGCGGGTTCGTCAGCAAGATTCTCGCGCTCAACGGCCTCCCGTTCTCTCGTTGGCGGCTCTGCCCATTCCGGCCTTTGTTCGATCGATTCTGGTGAGGGCTTCACGGAAGGAAGCTCGACCTGTCGAGCTTGCGGAGATTCGTCCGGACTCTCGAAAAGCGGCTCGACTACTGTCGTCGGCCATGCGGAAGAAGGGGACTCCTCCTCTTCCGGAGTCCGGGAAGGAGCCACCTCGGCCCGAGGGGCACCAAACCGTTCCTGAACGGGAAGCTGAATGGACGGAGCGCTTCGAAGGATCAGATCGTCCGGATACTCGCTGAGAATTCCTTTGAGTACATCGGCAACCTGGCCGTCGATCTCCCGTTCCGGCTTGTGTGGTTCCAGCTCGATTTCCGAGAGCGAGAGCTCGACGACCGGAGCCGAGTCCGGAACCCTCTTAACGCTTTTCGGAGTCCTGTCCTCGGGATTAAGCCAATCCCTGGTCGCCTCTTTGGAGCTGGGTATTGGCCCAAGCTCACCACCGATCTCACGGGCCGTGGAGGGGGAAAGGAATCGTCCCGTCGAATCAGCCACCGGTCCGATCTCGTCTCGATCGGTTTCCTCACTTCCGGTTTCTGGTTCTCCCTCCGGCATCAGAGTGGACTTTAAACCGAGAGAATCGGCCGTCAGAAAGAGAGACGTTTCTGGGGTCTGCTTCCGGCTGCCTTTCGTTTGCCCGTCCAACAGATCGAGGTCTTGATCTGCCCCGTGAGACTTGTCGTCCTCGTGCGTGTTCTTGGGAATAAGCACTCGATCCAGCTCCTTTTCGAGCTCTGCGCCGAGCTGGGCCATGATCGGCAGGTTCTCCCCTTCGAGGGGGAGCGACAACTCCTCAGGAACGGGACTCTCAGCAGGCTCTTTTTGACCGGCCAAATGGCTGTGACGTTCCTCGAAGAGATCGGCCGATTTGGTTTCCGGCAAGACGATGGTCGTTTCTTCCAGACGGTCCTCGAGTTCCGGACGATGCTCGAGTTCCTTCGAATCCAAAGAGAGCCGCTTTCCCACCGAGTCGCGGAGGCGCGCGTCGAGCTGCAAGCCCAATTCGTCCAGAGAATCGGCCAAGACGAACGAACTCTTCTCCTCCGTGCGATCATCCTTTTCCGGGATCCCTGCCGCTTTTACCGGGGTCGACTTTTCGCGGGGACAGACGTCGGTCCGGATCGGTGGGTGAACGGGCCTCTCCCCCGAGCAAGGGCCAACCTGTCCGGATACAGTCTCGATCTCGTCCAAAGACAGTTCCATCACAAGATCCGCGAACTCTTCGATCCCCCCGTCTTTTGGGACTGTCGTACGTTTTCTCTGTTCAGCCAATGAACCCGATCTCTGTTCAGGCAGAGGCTCGGGCTCGCCAGACACGCGGTTCGTTTCTACGGACGAGTCCGGTTGGTTTGCGGGTCTGTGCGAAGGAGGTTCTTCGAGGACATCTTCCAGCGATTGTAAGACCGCCTTGCCCTGATCGGCCTGGAAAGCCCCCTCGAGGTTGGAGAGCACTTGATCCTCGGAGATGGGGCTTGCGGACGGTTGTGCAGGAGCCAGGACCATGGCGAGAAGATCGTCGACCGGTCTTGAACCTTTGACCGTCGAGGTGAGCTCGTCCGCCTCACAGGCCGTTCTGTCGAAGCTGTAAGGTCCTCGAAATGAGTCCTGAGAAGAACTCGTTGGGAAAGACGTTGGGCCAGCCCCTTCACGTTTCGTGTCGGGGATCGTCACAGAAGAGGATCCGCGAGTTTCCGCCTTGGACCCTCTTGGGGTCGGCCTCGACTTGAGCGAATGGGCCTCCTTTGGCATCCAATCAGCCAGCCGGGAGAGTCCGTCAATGATCTGAGAGCTCTCGGACTGCCAGAATCCAACCTCAACGACAGGTCGTGGCTGCTTGGGCGTTGTTCGGGGTCGTCGACGGGGTGCGACCGGAGGAATCGGTGTCGTTTCCACCAAGGTCGACCATTGCGTCAGACTGGAGAGCAAAGACACGGACAGCCCTGGTAACGCCGGAGGAACCGGGCTTTCCACAGGAACGAGGCCTTCCCGCGGCAGGGAGCTCTTGTCCGACGGCTTGTTCACCGGAATCGGGATGATCGCCGGAATGGGGACTCTCATGGGGGCGGGGACGCTTGCCGCAATCGGGGCCGTCTCGCAGGGGGCTCGAGAACTCGGCACAAGTGCGGGCTCGGCAACCAAAGAGGGCCTGTCGGTCGACCCAGAAACGGGCTGCGGCATCGCGGGCTCCGGTGGACAAACGACCGGTTCCACGGATACGGGCATCGGAGGCGGAGTCGATGGCTCTTCTGGTCTTGGAGTCTCCTCCTGATGAGGCGCGAGCGCGCCGTGGTCGACAGTGGGAGTCTCCAGATCGCTCACTGTTATGACAGCGGGTACTCCCGGAGCCGTGGGTTCCGTCGATGGGACCACGGCAATCACCAGTTCGAGTCCTTCTGCCGCTTCCGACTCATCCTCCCCGATGTCCATCGGTTCGGGCCGGACCTCCACGGTCGAGGGTTGAACCGAGTCGGGCGCAAGGGAGGGGACCTCGATTGTCTGGTCGAGTTCCGGAGTCTGGTCGGACTCCAAACCAAGATCGAAAGTCGGCTCTTCCTGGAAAAGGGGCTCTGCTGGAGCCGAGGCTTTTGATTCGGTCTCTTCGATCAGAGCGTCCAGGTCCAAATCGAGCGATCGTTCCTGGATAGGTTCCGGACCGACCTCAGCCAAGGACAGGTCCTCTGAAGGTCTGTCTCTTGAGGGCTGCGGAACCGGAGGAGTGACTTGGGGTCGAGTGATCTCATTCAGCTCGGCAACCAGGTCTTCGGCATCAAAACCCAGGTCGAGATTGGATTCATCGGAGGAGGGTTCTTGTTCGGGAAGCGCCGCTTGAGGAGACTCGTCCTCAATCAGAGCTTCCAGACCCAGATCCAGGTCGAAACTCGACTCTTGTCCTTCTGATTCCGAGGCGACCTCAGTGCTGGACGATTCGTCGACTTCTATTGCCTGGGCTGATGGCAAAACAACGGGGGCGCTCTCACCCAGAGTGATTTCATCCAGCTCGGCGATAAGACCTTCCGCGAGTTCCAGGGTTTCTTCCGCGGAAACAATGGACGTCGCGACCGGAGCAGAGTCCGCCCCCTGTTCTTCCGGAGATGCGTCGACCGCGAAATCATCGATCAGATTGAAGGAGGACTCCATAGAGGAGGGCTCCTGAACCGAGACCGAAGATGCGGCAACTGCCGGAGAAACGTCGAGCTCATCGACCTGCGAGATATCCTCAAGCTCGGTGAACAGCTCCGTGGTCAGCGAGTCCTCGTTGCCCTGGAGGAGGGAATCCGATGGCACTGGAATATCCTCCACGGCGATCTCCACGACTTCATCGAGAGATTCCGCGAGAGATTCCGCAGGGGCCTGCGCGGGGATCTCCGCCGCGGTCTCCACCGGAGTTTCCACCGGAGTTTCCATCGGAGCTTCCATCGGAGCTTCCACCGACGTCGGGAGGTCTTCCGATAGTGGCGCAACCGGTGCTTCTTCCGCCAAGGCGATGGCCTCGAGCTCTGCCATCAGATCTTCGCCCAAAGCGTAGGAATCGCATGGCAACTCCGGAGAAGAGTCGCTGTCCGGTGCTGTTGCGGATGGCTCGTCCAGCGAGAGGTGCGCTTCCAGAACATCGAGTCCCAGAGCCGGTGTTTTCTCGTCAGAGAACGGAGTCTCCACGACCTCGGGAATCGATGAACCCGCTGTGGTGTCGAGTCGGGAGATCTCGTCGATCTCTTCGAGAAGGCTGTCTGGTAGGAAATCCTCCTGCTGGACCTGAGGCTGAGGAGAAGACTCAAGGGACGAAACCACCAGAGTGTCCTGATACGAAGCGACGTCCTTCAAGGCGGAGTCCAATTCGTCCTCGACAGAGGCCGAGCCGGGAGAATGGACTACCGGAGGGGACTGAATCAACGGCACATCAGGAAGACCTTCATCGAGCTCCAAGTTGTCTATTTCAAAATCTTCAATCGCTTCTGGCGCTGCCTCTGGTTCGTGGGAAGAAGCTGCCGCCTCCATGGACACAGTGTCCTTGCTGTCCAAGTCCGAGAGTCCGCCGAAAAGATCTTCAAGGGTTGCGTCCAGAACCGACTCGGACTCGGGAGAGGAGGGTGTGTTTTCCTTCCCATCGTCCATCCGATCGAACAAGGGAACTCCCTCGAGATCATCCGGAATGATGGTGTCCTCAGCGGCGTCACTCGCGACGACGGGAGTGACCATCTCGGGAGTCGGTGTCGGGACGGACGATTCGGCTGAGCTTCCCAGAAGTTCCTGGAGACTTGCGAGAGTTGCCTCATCGGGTACTGTTGCCTCGTCGGGTCCCTTTCCGATTCCCAGAAGGTCATCGAGCTCCCCGTACTCCCGTGCCTCCTTTTCTTTTTCCTTCTGCTCGACGAGGAAGTCTCCCAGTGGGTCCACTGGAACTAACGCGGCAGGCGAAATCGGAGGCTGAGGAGTCAATGGAGCTGGCGGGACCACTTTGCGGGTCACGAAAAGCTCCGGGGTTGCCTTCGGCTCCGGAGCGGCGTCTTCGAACGAGTCGAGAGCTCCCCGCCCCAGATCTTCCAGACTGACGATTTCCTCCACATTGGTGTCCCAGGTGTTCCCGGAGAGGTCGGACGCATCCAGGGAGACGCTTTGTGCCTCAGGAACGAGAAGATCCGACTCGAGAGCCACCGGTTCAGCGAGAGAATCTCCTGGCGACGGTGTGACAACCTTCCTTGTGTGGGCCATCGATCGAGGCGGAGTCTCCGGCTGGGCGCCTTGTTGTCCGGACTTCAGGAGCTCCTCCAAATCGAGGGAGAACTCCTCGCCTACCGGGGTGTTTTGGTCCTGATCGAAATCGATTTCCAGGGAGTCCGAGGTTGTCTGCTCCAATGCTCCTTCGAGCGATGTGAGGTACGATCCCTCATCGATCGAGGATGATTCGACTGGAATGCTCGAATCATCGACCGGGGGAGGGATCGTCAGCTGTTGGGCGACACTGTCGAAGGACGACTGCTCTTCCGAAGAGACCATTCGGATCTGTGTGGGCAGGTTCTCTTCCTCGTCGATTTCGGGTTCGTAGGCCTGGGCAGGAAGAGGTGGCAAAGGCTTGGGGAGAGGTTTTAGAAGCTCATCCCGTTCCTCGTCGGTCAGACTCACGGACCCTAAGGTCAGATGGCCTTCGGAAAAGACCGGGAAGGCTTCCTCCTGGCCGGTCCCGGTCCCGGTCACGATGTACGCCAGAGAGGCTCCGGTTTCTTCCGGATTGAAGGCCGCCCTGAAGTGTCCGACGAACTCCGCACAGGCCGTTTCGTCGGTCGACTTCAGAAGGATGTCGTGGGCGAGGACCAAATTGGCCCCTGTGGAGGCGATGTGTTCGACGATTCGAGGGGCGAGACCGGGTTCCGTTACGAGTGAGGCCGGCCCGATCAGAATCTTGATCGACCCATCCGTCAATCCGCCAAGGACTCTCTCGAACTCCTCGTCCGTGAACTCCTGAGGAACGAGGTGAACGGCGATTCCCATGTTCAGAAGCGCTTCTGTGGCTTGTTTGGCCAGCTCTTCCTCGACATAGAAGGAGAACATGATGCCCGGAAGCGCGGCTCCCAGGAGGTAGGGCTTGATGCTCGACGAGGGATTGACCAAGAAGAGTCGCTCCTGAGAGCGTTCCAGGACCGACGATAGGGTGGAGAACTCTTCCGGCTCCAGAGGCGGTTGACCGAAGAGCTGGGTGAGAAAGAAATCGAGGTTCTCTTTCTTGATCACGCTCGTTCCCCCGAGCTCTAAAGAGCCCTCGTCGGGAGACTCTTGGCCTCCCTGGTCAAGTCGACGATTTCACTCTGGGCATCGACCACCAGATAGAACGAGTTGCGAAAGGTCTCGGCCCCTGCTCTCTTGCCGAAATCGATCCGGACATTTTTGAGATGAACGAGGTCCCCGAGTTCCAGAGTGTGGGGTGCATTGGAGACTTCGAACGTCAGATAGCACTCGTCGCTCTTTGCCGACTGATCGCAGACCTTGTAGTACAGAAAGGGCTCTGTTTCGCGTCTCGCGATCTGCACGTAGAAATGCCCCCGCCCGCTCGTCTTTCGCTTGGCGATATCCGTGATTCGAGGAATCTGCTCTTCGACGACCGGCACTGTTTGATGGTGAAAGACTCCATCCTTGCGGAAAACGGAGTAGGTCCACTGATTCTTGCTGACGAGGTCGTGAATCGCGGCTCCTCCGACCACGCTGCAGAACTGTTGAGAGATTCGTGGAGGGGCCACCTCGTCTTTGCGCGACATGGAACAGGTGAAGCAAATGGGACCAGCCGGCTTGGAGAAGATATGCGTACAAGGGCCATAGATATCGAGCCCTTTGTTGACGACCCGGCTCTTGAGTTGATTGGCCGTCTGAATTCCACCAGCCGTGCTGGTCTCCACGAGAACCACGGAACCCCCCGGTGCCAGGTGCATCGACAGGTCCACCACGAACTGAGCCCGACGATCCAACCCCTGATCCCTCAGCTCGGAAATGAAGTGGCTCATCAGAATGAGGTCGTACCTCTCGTCGCCCAAAACTTCTTTGACGTTCGAAGACTCATTGAGGACGGTCCGCAAGGGCGCAGACACGTCATATTGAAGGTTGGGCAGCATCGGCATGTAGCCGTAGATGATCTTCGAGTAGAGATCCAAAGCCTCCTTGGTCGCGTCCAAAGGGCTCAGAGCAAGGAAGATCTTTCCCTCGTCTCCCATGATGTCGAGGATGTTCAGGCTGTTGGCATAGAGTTCGAAGAAGTACAAAAGTGAGAGGCTGGCGATGCCCGGCCCGGCTCCGATGTCGAGAATCCGAAGCTCGGGCCGAGAGCCCAGGAGGCCGCAGCGAAGCATCTCTCTCAAGACGATGGGGACCTTGTGAAAATGGAACGGCCCCATTCCCAGAAGGTAGGCGAGGTACTTCTCTCGCGTCCAGACCGGCGACACCGCTCCGAGGGTGTCCAAGAACACTTCCTGAAAGGCGGGTTTGAGCCAGCTCGCCCCTTCCGGATCACTGAACCATTGGGGCCCCAGCTCGGTCTCCATCAGACCGGTCAAGAGCTTGTCGATGTGCGAAGGGAAAAGGACTCTTCCCGGAGAAAAGAGAGGTCCCTCCAGGTACTTAAAGGCCTTCAGACGAGTTGCGTCGTCCACCGTACTCCCAATGGCAGCGAGCCGGACATCCATCGATACCGATTCGAGCGATCCATCCTTCCAAGGGACCTTTCCCGGAAGACGGACGGTTCTTCCTCCGGGTCCTCACGCTCGCGCCTTCTTTTCCAAGAGGTCTTCATCCCTCTGGATATGGAGATAAGAGTCCAGCCGAGTCACCATGAAGACCCGCGACACTTGGCGGGTCGGATTGAGGACCGTGAGTCTGGATTTCTTCTCCACGAACGCTTTGTGAGCTGCTGCGATGACGCCGACCCCTTCGCTGCCCAGGTAATAGAGTTCGCTGAGGTCCAACGACAAAGGGGTCACGACATCTCGGTTGACCGCCATCTGCATGACCCTCTTGAATTCCTCCATGGCCTCCGGGCTCGAATCGTCCCCAGAGAGAACCACGATCATCTGGTCAGGTTCTTCCTTGACCGTGATCTTCACAGGCCTCTCCCGATAGGTGTCACCGTAAATGAGGCTCCTCTTCCTCCAATAATTTTCTTATCGACCGTTGTGCCCGTTCCTCTAATATGGTCTCGTGTTCACTATAGCACACACACTTGTTCGTCCTCATACGGTGGACTCTTGGACCCCATGACCCTCGTGACAGACTCTCTGGTCTGGCTCCTTTTTCTCAGTCAGCTCCTGCTGGTCGATCCCCGTTCGATCGATCCTCTCGCTGTCTGTCTCCCTCTGACGCTTCTGAGTGCATTCGGGCTCACTCTGGCCCATCTTCTGGAAGGGAGAAAACCTTGCCCCTTCTCCTGGGGGGATCGCGCTCTGGTGTTGTGTCTTCTTTGGATGACGCTCGTGGCCTGTCGATCACCCACACCTGGCGCGGCGAGTCTTCGTTGGGTCTTCTGTCTCCTGACTCTTCAAGCCTACCTCCTGGGGCGACGTTGGGGCCAAAAACCTGAGTCGTTGACGTTTCTGGCTCGCGGCTCGATCGTGATCCTCGTGGCGGCACCGTGGCTTTTCGGTCACACCTGGCTGAGGCCTTCGGGTCTTTTACTGGACCATCTCGTTCCGACCCAAGCCCTGGTCTCGACCCTCACCAACCCGGATTACACCGCGGGTTGGCTCATCATGGCGATTCCGGTCGCGGCCGTGGGGACTTGGGGATTCCCGTTCGGGGCACTGGGCGTCGGAGCGTTGGCCTTGACCCTATCCAGAGGAGGGGGGCTCGCCCTCGGGGTCGCGTTCCTTGTCGTGTATCGCCCTCGTTTGCCGGCCGGCCGGAAAATCCTCGTCGTGGCGGCTCTTTTAGCGCTCATCTTGGCTTCGGTGTGGGTGACCGGACCCGAGGGGGTCAACAAGATCACGAACTGGGCCACGGCGGCCAAGCGGATCCACCTATGGGGAGTCTCGGCCAAGCTCGCTTTGCTGTCTTTCTGGTCCGGAGCGGGATTAGGACGGTTCGGAGAGCTCTACTCCATCCACCGCCCCTCTGATTGGGATCTCAGCGAACTTCCTCAGGCCACGGACTGGGCCCACAACTTTCCCCTTCAAGTAGCGGTCGAAACGGGACTCTCCGGACTGGTTCCCCTGATGGTTCTCGTTTTGGTTTTCCTCGACTCCGCCCGTTCGGCCCGTTCGACCCCCTTCTCTCGACCGCTCACCGTTGCGATTCTCGCTTTCATGCTGCACAACTTGGTCTCGGTCACGGCTTTCGTTCTTCCCATCGCACTCTTTGCCTCGTTCTGTCTGGGGATTCTAGGGGCCCTTGATCGTTCGAAGAAGGGTATGACGGGGGGCGATCTTGCCGAGGCTCCGAATGCACCGCTGTCCACGAGAAGCGGGTGGAGGTTCATTCGAGCCGTCTCTGTCTGTCTCGTCGTTCTCGCCATCCTGGATCTCCTGCTGTTCCCCTGGAGCCTGGCCCGTCACCAGGCTCTCCATCTCGCGGGTCAGGCCAGGGACATGCTTGCCCGCGGAGAATACGACCGGGCGCGACCCATCGCGGCGAACGCGCAGTCGCTGGCTCCTCTCGACTCCAGGATCCGATACCTTCTGGCGGCGAGCCTCTCGGAGAGCGGTGAACCCATCGTGGCTCTGGCGCACTATCTCGTCCTGGAGTCGATCGAGTGCGAGTACGGCCAGCAATCGTACAACCGGGGCCGGGTCCTTTTGGATGCAGAACGTCCACAGCCGGCCATGGTGGAGCTCCATCGATTCCTGAGCCGCGAGCCACGTTCGTACGAAGGACACTACGGACTGGCCGAGGCTCTCTATCTGACAGGAGACATTGCTCGGTCGAGAATCGCGTTGGCTCGAGCACGAGCCTTGATCGATCCGAAGCACCCGCTGGCGAAAAGACTGGACGAGCTCGACGTCAGGCTTTCGGGTCTATCGCCTTCGCGTCTATCGCCTTCGCGTCCGGGTATTGCCCCGGCGCGTTGAATTCCTCCAAATGAGAGTCTGATTTGAATCGAAATACTTGTTGAATGAGTACATCCTCCGGTGTACTATCGCGCCTAAAATCTGGCTTTGTGTCCAGTTTTCTTTTGGCTTCTGGTGAAGTGACCGGTGTGACCGGTAAGAGTCTCGAAATGAAGCTCAAGTTCTGGGGAACTCGCGGGTCGATCCCAACTCCATACCCCAACTGGATGAAGTATGGGGGGGACACTCCATGCATCGAGCTTCGGACCTCTCGTGATCAACTTGTCATCCTCGATGCAGGGACCGGTATTCGCAGGCTTGGCCTCGAACTAATGAGAAACAAGCCCGCGAACCGAGAGATTTCCATCCTGTTGTCCCATACGCATTGGGATCACATTCAGGGGTTTCCGTTCTTCATCCCGATCTACGACAAGAGCTTTCGTCTCAAGATCTACGGCCCCTTGCGGATGAACTCCAAGCTGGAGATGAGACTGCAGGTCCAGATGTCTGATCTCTTCTTTCCAGTCGATCTCTCGACTCTGGAAGAGACAATGCGTTTCGTCGAGATCGTCGAGGATCCTTTCGAAGTCGCAGGGCTCAAGGTGTATCCGCGCAACCTTTCCCATCCGCTCGGTTGTTTTGGATACCGTATCGTCGACGTCGACAACAAAGTCGTTGTCTATGCCACCGACACGGAGCACGTTCCCGGACAGATTTCGGATGATCTGGACATCCTGGCGAGGGATGCCGACCTACTGATTTACGACGCCCACTTCACCGATAGTGAGTTTCCCAAGTACATCGGGTGGGGTCATTCCACTTGGCAGCACGGGGTTCGGCTCTGCAAAGCGCTGAACGTGAAAAAGCTGGTCCTTTTTCACCACGATCCGAGTCATGATGATGCTTTCCTGGATCGGGTCGCCGAGGAAGCGAAAACCATCTTGCCCGGGACGATCGTGGCTTCGCGGGATCTCGACTTAGAGATCTGACGTCTTCCAGCGAGCGGTCCCTGTTTTTCAGCTCCGAAAGGATCGTGAGCCGTGTCGGTTTTTGTCAGGCTCGAGAAGCTGTTCGAGGGGTGGTTTTCTTCTTTGAAATCGGTTCCCGGAGGAATCCGTGTGACCGTTCCTCGCATGTCCGAAGGGGCGATGCGAGTGATGGAAACGGACATTCAGACTCAATTTCCCGAGGTGTGCCGGGTCGAGATCTCTCCCACACCGCAGGGCGGCTACACGTTCGATCTCCGATTGAATTCTTCCGGAAACGACGGAGTGACTCAGTTGCTTCTGGCCGTGCAATCTCTCGACTTGGCCGAGCTGTCGTCTTTGCTCGAACCTCTCAGGACCGTGAAAGAAGCCTCTTCTCGATCCGTGGCTCTGGCAGAGCTGGCTTTGGCTTTGGAGGAGAGAAAGGAATTCGACCTCGCCCGGCGCGCTTACACTCTATCTCTGGGATTCGATCCCACGCAGGTCAGAGTTCGATTCAACTTTGCCACGATGTGTCTCAAACTCGGTGATCTCGAAGGCGCGATCAACGACTACGAGATGATCCTCGAGCAGGACGCGACCTTCGAACCAGCCCTCCACAACCTGGCTGCCTATCACGCCCAGCGGGGAGATCGGAATCGGGCTCAGTCATTTTTGACTCGTCTTCTCGAGGCCCATCCCAACTCCGCCACGGCCCAACTCCTGGCAGGTCAGATGGCGCAGCAGGAGGGGCGGCTCGCTCCCGCTCTCGAGCACTATCTTCGGGCTGTCCTTGTCGATCCTGAAGATCCGGAGGCCCATTACCGCGCGGCCGTCCTGTTTCGAGAACTGGAGATGGAAAAGGAGGCCGTTGACTACTGGAATCGGTACTCAGCTCTCGCTGGAACGATCCCGGAAGGACGCTACCTGTCCGCAAGAATCCTTGTTCAGGGGAATCCGGAAGGAGCCGCCGTGATCATCGATGGAATTCCGGTGGGCGCCGCTCCAAAGGCGCTCATGGATCTTCCCGCTGGCCGTCATCAGATCGGGATCCGCTCGCTTTTGGCCGAACTCTCCTGTGACATCGAGGTTCAGAAGGCCAAGAGTTACCTCGTTCGATACGATCTGGCCACCTCTCGCCTGACCTACGAGCCCACGGTGCCGAACATTCGTGTCATGGACGAATCAGGGCAGGAAGTCAGCGGCTCTGATCTGGGGAGGCGGATTCTGGAGCACATCCACCATCCTCCGGATACATTGGGTCCTTCCGCGCGTGACGTCTTCGCCTGCGTCCTGTTCGAGTGTCTCAAGGATCGACAATTGGGAGACGCCGAACGGGAATTGATCTTCGGTGTGAAGCAGCTCTTGAGGATCTCATCGGATGTCCATCAGCAGGTTTTCCGGGAGGTCGAGCAGAAGCTCAAGTCCTCCGCGCCCTCCAGGCTGGAGGCCGAACCGGAGGAGATCTATCGGCTCCTGGCCCGACGAGCGTTGGAGGATGGCCATCTCTTGACCCAAGAGCATGAACTTCTCACGCACATCGGACGTCTGCTTTCGATCCCCAGATCTCGACGGGCCGAGATAGAGGGCGAAATCCAGGCCTCGTTCGGGAGTCGAGCGAATTAGCTCGACAACCTGATGTCTTGTGGAACGGCCCACAGCAAAGCGGCGGGGGGCGAAGAGACCTCCGCCACCTGCCGTCGCGCAGTCCCTCTTTTGGTCTCAATGCCCATGAAGGAGCTCTGCGAGGTCCTCGATCGTGGCACGCAGATGGCTCCAGGAGAAAAAATCCCGGCGGCTCGCCAACCCCTGGGCGAAGGCCTGTCGTCCTCCGGCTCGGAAGAACTCTCGAACCGCCATCGCCAGCGCATCGACGTCGCCGGGAGGAATCAGTAAGCCGGTCTGGCCAGGGAAGACAACCTCCGGCAGTCCGCCGACCCGCGTGGCAATCACGGGGCGGCCCAGAGCGTACGCGATCTGGATCACACCAGACTGGCTGGCGGACAGATACGGCAGAACGAGGACATCGGCCGCCGTGAAGTAGGTCTGGACCTCCTCGTTCGGGATGAATCTGTTGGTGAAGACCACTCTCGAACCGATGCCCAGTTGGTCGATCAGCGAGCGGTACTCTCTTTCCGGTTCGTAGCACTCTCCGGCAACGACCAAGACGAGATCCGGATCGTCCCTCAGGCTCGCCATCGCCTTGAGCAGGACCTTGAGGCCTTTGTAGCTCCGGATGAGTCCGAAGAAGAGCAGAACGCGGGCAGCCGTGAGCCCGAATTTTCGGCGGGCCTGTTGAACGCGCTCCGTATCGTCTCCTTCGACCGATCCAAATTGAGTATAGATGGGGTGAGGATTCACCCGGACAGGGCGTCCTGGAGCGAATCGAGCCACCGGCTCCTCGTCGATCTTCGAGTGAACCACGAAACCGCTGGCTCGGGAGAGGGCGCACCAGGAAAGGAGACGATCGAGGCAAGACGCCTCATGGGGAACCACGTTGTGACATAGAAAGATACAGGGGTGGCCTCGTCGAACGAGGTGTCCGGCAATCGTGCCGAATGCTGGCCCAAAGAAAGGCTGCCACCACATCAGGACCGTGAGATCCGGGGCCTGCTCTTCGATCAATCGGGCGGTCCTCCACCACGAGAGGGGGTGGATCGAATCAAGACACCACGTGGCCGGAACCGCCAGAGCCAGAGAGCTTTCGTCCCGCTGGGTCTTTCCCGGGAAGAAGAGGGACGGGTACTGGCGGGTGAAGCTGAACGTGACGACATCGTGGTGGCGGGCGAGCTCCCGCTGCAACATGGTCGTGTACTGCGCGATGCCCCCCCGAAACGGATGCACGGGACCCACCAGGGCCAGTCGCCGGCGACGAGCAGAGCCTCCGGATGTGTCGGAGCCGGATGAGCTCAAATTCTATCTCTCGCCCTTGGGGTCGGCACCCCGCCGAATCTTGAGACGCTCCATGAGCTCCTGGTGAGCCTTGAACGCCTTCTCGGTTGAGGTCTGGTCTTGGGATTGCAGCGACTCGAGGACCGTCCCATACGTTTCGGCCGGGTCGATGGGACCGGCCGTCGGCGCCTTGGAATTCGTGGGTTGGGCTGGCGCTTGAGCCATCGTCGATTGTTGCGCGGCGAGCTGGCGCGAGTATAGATCGGAGATCACGGAGAGATCGCTTTCGATACGGCTCTTCTCAAAGAAACGGTACCAGGGAAGGTTCTTGAGTTCCTGCTGTTTCTGCAGGTACAGCGACTCGAGCTGTTGGGTGTCGGAGACAATGTTTGCCGTTGTCTGCGCATCTGTCGACTGTCCGGTGGTGACGTACTTCTTCAGATTGGCCACAAAGGTCTCATACGTCGAATAGAGGTTCTGGATTCCGGTTGTCGCCGAACTCCCGGTGTTCACGGTGGCCCGCGGGGTCGTCGAAGCTGTCTGGGTCGAAGCCGCGCCAGCCTGACCACCCGAGTCCTTGTAGAGAACCTGATTCATCGTGGGAATGAGTGAAGGGTAATACCGTGCCACGTTTCGGAGAAACTCCGTCATGGACTGCGGACGGGTCGCCGACATCACCTGCGTCATCTTCCAGAGCGCGTTTTTGTCTTTCGCGGTCGTGGCGATGTGGTAGAAAACCGTTGCGTTCCATCCCTCGGTTTTCTTGAGCTCGCTCAGGGAGGGCGTCGTTCCGGTGCGGGTGGCGTACCAGTTGCTGTCGATCGCGTCGGTCGGATCTCCTGCAATGGTCTTTCTCCCCGTGAAGTAGGCGCCGACGAACTCCGCCCACCCTTCGATGAAGGCGAGTTGTTCATCCGTGACAGACCCTCCCGAATGGGCTTTCGAGAGGTACGGGGAGCTGGGCAGCCCCGATGCCGTCATGGCCTTGCTCATGACTCCATGAGCGACTTCGTGGACGAGTGTCTGTTCGATCAGTGAGTTGTCACCCGATCGGGCCGCGTCGCTGCCCAACGCGAACACGACGCGTGGGGAACTGTAAGCCGTGGCCTGTCCGTTCGAGGAGGTCACGGAGAAAGAACCCTTCCAGTCGTTGTAAGATCCGGACGAACTGTTGCTCACCTCGATGAATACCGGCTCCGTTTGGTAGTTGGTGAGGGCTGACTGGATCTGCTGAGTAGAATAACCGCTCGTCCGGAGTGACTGGGCGATCTTGTCTTTCTGGACCGCGTCGTAGTAACGCGCTGCCTCTGTCAGTCCACGGGAATTGTTGGTGATCTCGAAGAGCCCCGAAAGGTAGGTGTCGCGCGAGTCCGCCACGCGGAAGAGGGGGTTTCCGGAGCTGTCGGTCCCGGTGCGGACCAGATAGGTGATGCCGGCAGCAAAGGATCCGGAGGCTGCGAACAGCAGAATCAGGAGACATAAGGACACTCTCCGCATCATCGCAGCCTCCCTCTCTCCGCTCTCATCGGGAACCAGAGAACACAAGGCACCATCGGTCCACTTCAAGTATAGGAGGGCATCCGGAGGCTGTCAATCCATGGACGCCCGCCAATAGTCCTTGCCGGAAAGAGCTTCGGAATGGTAACTTAAAAGATCCCGAGGGCCCACCCCCCCGGCATGAAATTTCTCTCGCGTGCTGAGCAAGAGTTGCTCTTTGTGGCTCTGTTGGCATTTGTCGTAGGTAGCAGCGTCATCTTGTTTGTACCTGGATACGCATCAGCCCGAAAAGACGGTCCCTGGAGTATCCAGAACGGACGATCCTCCAACAGGACCCCAACACCCCGTAAAAGTCGATTGCAGTCGACGAGGCCTCGACAAGCGGTTTACCCCTCACCCCCTTCCGGGGATTCACGTCTGCGGCGTATTCGACCTCGAGTATCATCATTTTCGGATCCACGAAAAAGGTTTGCTGACGCCCAAGATGGGCGTAGTCTTGAGGTTCAAACAGCGACAACCCGAGGCCTGACCAAGAGGTAGGCAACAGCGAAAGTCGATGTCGACACTATGGATCACTCTCTGGTGACCATCGCCGTCTTATTCATCCTCGGGATTCTCTTGGGGCAACGTCTTCCGTTGTCACCAGGACCTCTCTTCGTCATCCTGATCGCGACTCTTGTTCTCGCGGGGATCACCTTCAAGGTCGCGAGAAGGCAGTGGACTCGGCTGGCCATCCTGATCATCGTCGTCATCGGGGGGGCTCTTCGAGGTCAACTTGCTTCCCCCTTTCTATCCCCTTCTCACTATCTGACCCAACGAGCTTTCGGCGTCGGAAGGTTCCGGACTTGCCTGATCGACGACCCATCGGTGTTGGGGCAACAGGGAAAGGGTGTGATCGAGCTTCAGGCCATCTGGAGGGGGGATCGATGGGTCGATCTGACCGGCAAGGCCCGGGTCGTAAGCAATCCTCGATGGGTGGACCAGTCCTCGATGGGATACGGGGATGTCCTCGAAATCGTCGGGACTCTGGAACCGCCGGAAGACACCTTTCTAGGGCCGACGACCCGGTTGAAAGCCGTCTGGGCGGCCGAAGGGGTCCACGGAGTCCTCCGTCCGACACAGCCCGTGCAGGTCTTCTCCCGCTCCTCGACGACCACGATTCATGGAGCCTTGTACGGATTGAGGCAGAGAATCTCCGGTCTGCTCGACAAGACCCATCCCCCTGAGGTGGCTTCGTTCATTCGTTCGATTCTTCTGGGCCTAAGGGAGCTTCCTCCTGATCAGTTGGTCGATTTCCGTGTGACGGGCACGTACCATCTCTTGTCGCTGTCCGGTGGACACGTGGGGATCCTTGCGATAGTCGTTCTCGCGTTCGTGAGCCTTCTTCCTTTGTCACGCCGCACCAGAGGAGCCCTCGTCATTGCCGTCCTGGCGGGCTATGCGATCATGACGGGAGAATCGCCCGGTGTCCTGCGAGCGTCTCTGATGGCCTCCATCTTCATCGTCGGTCAGATGCTCCATCGTCCGACCTCGATCTACACGTCGTTGGCGTTCTCCGCTCTCCTCTTGCTCTTGATCCATCCGCTGCACATCTTTCTCCCGGGATTTCAGCTCTCGTTCTTGGCCGTGCTATCGATCGCTTACCTTGCGCCGCCGCTCATGACACGGCTCGATTTTCTTCCTCCGTACTTGAACTCGTTGATCTCGACCTCCCTCGGGGCGAGCCTGGGGACCGCTCCAATCTTGGCTCTTTCGTTTGGAGAGCTTTCGCTGATAAGCCCTCTGGCCAATCTCTTGGCCATTCCACTCTTTGGAATCATTCTGCCTGTGGCGCTTCTCGCCGTTGTCGGAAGCCTGATATCCCCCTGGGTACCTTTCTTCTTCGGGGCGGCCAACTTTGGATTCGTGACGCTCCTGACTACGCTGGTCCACCTGTTGGCGCTCGTCCCTTGCGCATCGATCGACGTGACCGACGTGTCTTCGATTGTCTGGGTTCTGTACTCGATGGCGTTGATCATCCTGGGAGACTACCAGAATTTGCGCGAGACCCTCATGAAATGGCTCAGAATTAGGAAGGCGGAACCCGCGCCCCCGACGTCGGAGGAGATCGATGCGGACGCGCTCGCCCGCACCGCCAAAGAGTTGTCGTGTCTATTGCCCGCCGAGGACGATGCCTCAGACCCAATATCCCAACGTCTGGCCGCCGTGCGCGGGATGATCAAGGGACAAACCTACGATCTCGCTCCCGAGTTCCTGATGCGCTGCGACGCCCTGATGGAGGAACCCTGGGCCAAGGTCTTCGATCCCCTCACCATTGCGTACCTGGGGCTCGCCGAAGCCTATTTCGTGGCCAGTCGCAGTCCGGACAAGGGGCCGGCTCTTCTTCTCTTGCTCAAGGCGCTCGAGCATGAGCTCAATGTCCACCTCTTCGGGGTCTTGAGAAGGGTGCCCGGTCTTTCCCGCGCAGGTGTGTTGCTGGCTCGGTATCCCAACCACCCGCTTGTGACCTTCCTCGCGTCGCCTCCTCGCAACCTGACGCTGGATGAACAAAATGAGCTTCTCTGGGCGACCATCACTCACCAGGAAAGGGCTCTCAAAGCTCTGGAACGCGCTGTTCGCAGAGGACTCTCCCAGACACTCGCGAACGTCGCTTTCTTCCTCGATCCAAGTCAGTTCCCTCTCCGGCTTGATCAGGTGTACAAACGTTTCTACCTGAGACTCGACAAGGAGATCTGGGACTGGGAAGGGGTGCGTCGCGCACGAGAGGAGATCCTCGGCCCCAAACAGGAGAACCTTTTCCAATTGATCGGAGAGGCGCTGGGGGGGCCGAAGTCCTGCTCATCGGAGGGAACGAACACCCCCTCTCCCAGGTGCGGATGTGGAGGCTCTGACAAATCCGACCCGGACTCTCAATCCCTGGAGTGCCTCGCATGGGACCAGAGATCGGAAGCCTCGTAGATCTGCTGGCCAAACCGGGCACTCAGGTCTGCAAGACCGGAGCGAATACGGGTCGGATCAAGGGCGTCCATGAGCGCGAACGTCACGAACAAGATGAGATCGGCCAGAATGAGGCTGATCAACACCGCCAGAACGACGTAGAGGGCGTTGGCGAGATCCACGGTTCAGGTTCATCCTTTCCAGTTATTATTGGGCTCCATCTATTGAGGGCGACACCCGTTGAGGGCGACATCCGTGGATCAGCAGTCCGAATCTCGCTCGTTCCACGGGCATCGTTCTGGAAGCCTTCATTTCCTATCCGTGTCGTTTCTGGGAAGTTGCGTGCCGTTTGCCGATCCCGCGGAGACGGAGTTCCCGCGAGCTTCCCACGGGCGATCGCCCCAGGGGAACCGTTGCCTGGTGCCATTTCGATTCGATGTGGACTGAACAGGTGAACCGGGTGTCTGGACCGGTTTGGGTGTCGGACCGTTTTCCTCTTCCCCGTCGAAATAGGGCAGACAAAGGTTTTGGTAGAGCACCGGATACTCATACACCCGGCCATTTCGACGGTTTAAGACCGTGAAACTCGACAGTTCCGCCAACTCGAACCCACGGAACGACTCGACCAGGATTTCCCTTTCCAGGATCGTGCGGATCCTCTTGAGAGTCTGCTGGATCTTCGGATAGGGAAGCTCCTTGGTCCGGACGGCCAGGACGACCTTGAAACGCAGCTGTCCCACGTGGCTCACGAGGAGGGTTGCCAGATCCATCCCCTCTGCTGCCAGGCGTGAGACGATCGAGTTGTAGAGGCGATTTTCCAGAGCGTTCTTGTCATAGTCTGACAGGGCCTGCTGCGCGATGGGGGACGGTGGGGCCATCAGCTCGCGAGCTCGAAGCAGAGCCCGGCTGTCCGGAAACAGCTTGGCCACTTCTCTCACCATCCCGTCTGTGTAGCCATGATCCTCACATTGATCGATGACGCTTTTGATGGCGTACGATCGGCGTGTTGGCACGGCCAAGACCCAGACCATCAAGGTCACGGCCAATAGAGAGAAGATCAGAAACTTCCGGGGAAATCCGTGGCGTATGCAGGTTCCCTGGTACTGACCTTGGGGCGTGGTCATGGGTTTTTCGCTCCTTACGCGGGCCGATCGATCCAAGGAAGAGCTTCGATCAGAGCTCCCCGTCGGTTATCAAGACCCAGGGTGAAGAGGACGCACGATCCCCTCACACGCTTCTAGATCGGCACGATACCGCTCATCGTTTAACGATGTGGTATAATTCTATCCGCTATGGCCATGTTTCGAATGAGGCCGGGGGCCCAGCAGAGGTCTCCCCAGTTCAGAAATCTGAACGCAACCCAGCTCTATTGCCCCAAGTGTCAGAGGGCGATGCCGGTCCGCGAAAAGCTTGCGTTGTATCTTCTCTCGGGCGCCATCTACCACTACGTGTGCGTCGGATGCGACAGCGTCCTGGGAAAAAAGGAAGATGCAGCGCCTGCTCTGATGACGTAGAGTCCAAGCCCTCGACCGAAAATCTCGCGTGCCGACGGACGTTGTTGTGCTAGGCGTCCGGTGCTGTGTCGGACGTGGGGAGTTCCGTGTCTTTGCCCATCTCCGCCTCGAGCTTTTCCGGATCTTCCCCGGATTCCAGCCTGTCCAGAACCCCCTCCATCTCCGGTTCCATGGGCTCTCCGGTTTCATCGCTCATTCGACGCATCCAGCGAGCGAGGGCCTTTGGATCGCCGTTTTCGAGATCGGACAGGCCGGGGATCTCGTCCGAGCTCGTGTCGATCGAGCCGCTGGAGCGCGCCACGGTGAATCGAGACACCAGTCTCGAAAGGTTCGTGCCCTTGCAGAGGGGACACTCGGGCTTTTCCTCCTCGGCTTGACGGATGGAGAGGAAGAAGAGACTCACTTTCTTTCGACAGTCTTGACACGCGTATTCGTAGGTCGGCATACAAGGCTCCTCCATCATCCAAACCCCAACAGTATAGGACCGGCCCGGGCTCCCCGGCAATGCTCCCGAAGGTCCCTGATCCGTCAGCCGTGTCCTATCTGCTCTCTCTCATAGGGGTTTGACCCGGATGGCGCGCGGTCGAACCGGACAGGAGTAAGTGCAGACTCCACACCCCGTGCATCCGTCCGGAACGACCACAGGTCCGGTTCCCTCCGCTTTTCTCAAGGCGTTTGGTCCCACGGGACACGCCGCGAGACACGCTTCACACGAGTCACCCAGCCAGGCCAGACACGTTGGGCGATGCACCACGGCCAGACCGATCCTTATCTGACCCTTCTCCACACGTCCCAGGGCACCCGAGGGGCAAGAACGACTGCAGGGGACATCCGGGCACAACCGGCATGGGTTCGAGGTGGGGACAATGATTGGCGTGGCGTCCGCGTGGGCCGACGGTCCGCCGATCCTCCGGATCGCACCATGCGGACAAACTCGCTCGCAGCAACCAGAGCCCTCGCACGTGGACAGAAAAAGAGCCTCCACTAGGGCTCCAGGGGGCCTCAAGGAAGTTCTTGGGACCACATCCAGCTTCTTCTCAACGAGCTCCGCGATGAACTTCCTCACGTATCCGAAACCCTTTTCGAACAGCTCCTTTCTGCCGTACCGTTCGTCGTTCATTCGGCGACCAAGATGATGACAAATTTTGACGTTTTTCTAAAATTTCTGTCGAAACCGATCGATACCTAGAATATCACAACGCGTGCGAGTGAGCTCCAGATTGGCCATGCGGGCCACGTCCATCCGTTTTCCTCAAGATGAGGTGTTAAGGACCGAATTATGCCCAAGAATGCCGCCCTTTCTTATCCTATCCAGGAACCTGTGAGGCCCGGTGGACGGCAGAGTCCACTCGTTTCCAAGGATCCACACAGACTGAACGACCTGGATCTCGATTCCTGGAAAGACTACCCCGAGATCTTGACCGACAGTCTGTGGATCATGCCGGAGAGAGACTCGACCGGGGTTCACTCCGCAGAGTACCACGGCAACTTCATCCCACAGATCCCTCATCAGATGATGTTACGGTACACGCGAGAGAACGACGTGGTTCTCGATCCGTTTCTCGGGATGGGAACGACCATGCTCGAGGGCTTGCGGCTTGGGCGGCACGTGATCGGAGTCGAGCTCCAGGAAAGCGTGTGTCACGCGACTCGTTCCATCATCCAGAAGGCCGCGAACCCTCATGGAGTTTCCAGTCACATCCTGTGCGCCGACAGTTGCGGCCCCCAAGCGCGAGAACTGGTCGCCGCGCGCCTGGAGGAACTCAAACGCGATCGCGCCCAGCTCATCGTGCTCCACCCGCCTTATCACGACATCATCCACTTCTCCAAACTGGAGAATGATCTGTCCAATGCTCAGGATCTGAGTCGGTTCCTTCACATGTTCGGTGACGTGGTGGCCAACTTTGCGAGCCTTCTGGAGAGTCGCCGCTACCTCGTCCTGGTCATTGGAGACAAGTACGCGGATGGCGAATGGGTTCCTCTGGGTTCCCGGACCATGGACGTGGTGATCAAAAACGGGTTCACTCTCAAGAGCTGGGTGATCAAGAACATGAGCGGGAACCGAGCGAAGAGGAACCTGGACAACCTTTGGCGTTATCGAGCGCTCCGCGGTGGCTTCTACATCTTCAAGCACGAGCACGTTCTGGTCTTCCGGAAGGACCGGTAGATCCGCTCCAAACTCCGACTGTCGGGGAAAACCTCGACGGTCGTGCAAGCGCCAGCGTCGTTGGCCTCCGCCGTCAACGTTGGCGCTTCTTCTTTACCAGCGACAGAATCTTTAGGGCACTGCCTCCCACTCCATACTGGCCGATCTCGCTGGGGCGAATCCAGGCGACGTCCGTCCCTTCCGGTGCTCCTCCCGCGAGACGGGCCTTGTAGACGAGGAGCCGGATGCGGTGGTTCATCACGCTATGGTGGATGGTCGCGGGCTCTCCCTCGACCTTCACGTGAAGCCGCAGTCGGTCCTTCAGCCCGGCGGTCAATGGTGGAATCGGGTCGCCCTCGAGCGGGATCTCGACTCCCGGAAACTCCCAGATGTCGGTGAGAAGCCTGCCCTGGCGACGTCGTACCATGAAGTAGGCTTGGCCGCGCTCGATCAGCGCGACCGCCTGGCGCACCCATTCGGTCGCCGGCCTTGCGGTGGGGGTCGGGTACTTCTCGACCTCTCCCTGCCGGAGAGCCATGCACCAGACAGCCACGGGACACTGGGCGCACGTGGGCGTCGTTGGCGTGCAGATCGTGGCGCCCAGCTCCATCATCGCCTGGTTGAAGTCGCCAGCGCCTTCCTCGGGAACCAGGGCCCGGGCGAGACCCCAGAGGAGCCTCTTGAGAGGGTTCTTGCGCACGTCGCCGGCCAGGGTCAATAGACGGGTCAGAACCCGACCGACGTTTCCATCCAGGACCGGCTCCTTCTTGCCGAAGGCGATCGAAAGAACCGCGCCCGCAGTGTACTCACCGATTCCCGGCAGAGCCCTCAGTCTTTCGACATCATCGGGCAGGTTTCCGGAGTGTTCGGCGACGATCTTCTCAGCGGCCTGCTTGAGATGTCGTGCGCGGCTGTAGTAGCCCAGACCCGACCAGCGTGCCAGAACGTCGTCCAGAGAGGCTTCCGCCAGCGAGTGCACGGTCGGAAATCTCTCGACGAACGCTTCGTAGTAGGGAGTCACGGCTTTCGACGTGGTCTGCTGGAGCATCACCTCAGACACCCAGATCCGGTATGGGTCTCGGGTTCGTCTCCACGGGAGATCTCTATGCCCGTGTCGAAACCAATCGACGAGGGCGGCGGTCACCTCGTGGGGAACCTCGGGCGTTGTACCCTTCACGCTCGATCGTGGCATTCCGGATTATTCAGAGGAGTCTGGCGGACCAATCCGCCAGCCCCTCGATTCCATCAGTTAATCAGGGTCTGACAGGCTGTGTGATAATGTCGTGAAGACGGCGACCGATGGCGTGACCGACCCTGTCTGTATCTGCCATGAGGTCTCTGAATTGTTCCGGAAGCAGAGATTGGGGCCCATCGCAGAGAGCCTGTTCCGGATGATCATGCACTTCGATGATCAGTCCGTCGGCTCCTGCCGCGATGGCCGCTCTGGCCAGCGGGGCCACCTTACTCCGCTCACCTGAGGCATGGCTCGGATCGGCCAGAATCGGAAGGTGGGAGAGTTGTTTGACGATGGGGAACGCTCCCACGTCGAATGTGTTCCGCAGGGCCGTCTCGAAGGTCCGAATGCCCCGTTCACAGAGGATGACCTGGTAATTTCCCTCGCTCAGGATGTACTCCGCTGCGAGCAAGAGCTCCTTGATCGTGGCCGACATCCCGCGTTTGAGGAGTACCGGCTTCTTCGTTCGTCCCACCTGCTCGAGGAGCGTGTAGTTCTGCATATTCCGGGCGCCGATCTGCAGGACGTCCGCATACTCGGAAACCATCGCCACTGTGTCAGGGCCCATGACCTCCGTGACGATCGGAAGCCCTGTGCGCTCGCGTGCCTCAGCGAGGTATTTGAGGCCCTCTTCCTTGAGGCCCTGAAAGCTGTAAGGCGAGGAACGGGGTTTGAAGGCCCCTCCTCTCAAAAGATGGGCTCCCGCCTTTTTGACCAGCTCCGCGATGGTGAGGATCTGTTCACGGCTCTCGACGCTGCAGGGGCCCGCGATGACGACGAGTCCGTCTCCGCCGATCTTCACGCCCCCCACGTCGACGACGGTGTTCTCCGGCTTGAACTCCCGGCCCACCAGCTTGTAAGGCTTGGTGACACTGACGACCTCGAGGACCCCCTCGAACGTCTCCAGATTCTCGATCCGTACAGCGCGGTCGTTTCCCGTGACAGCAATCGCCACCCGCACAGCACCGGGAAGGACATGGGTCGAGTAACCCAGGTCCTTGATCTTTCGGATGACTCGATCGATCTGTCCCTGGGTCGCATCCTTGTTCATCATCACCAGCATGAGCGATCTTCCTTACATGAAAAAGAAAAATGAGGGTCTATCGCAGGGCGATGGAAACCCCTTGGATCTTTCAAGAGTGTGGTGGGGACCCCCGGACCCAATCCATCCAGTGAATCGAGCCCAAAGGGCCCACATCCAAACCTCCGGACTGCAGACTCCGGATTGAATCCTAGTCGGACGAAAATCCGACTGTCTCCTAGTTGGCGATTTCCCTCAATTCCTTGCCAGGATTGAACTTGGGTACCTTTCGTGCCGGGATCTTGATCTTGTCTCCGGTCTGAGGATTGACCCCATTCCGTTGAGCGCGCTTCTTCACTTCCCAGCTTCCGAACCCCACCAGAGAGACGCGATCGCCGTTTTTGAGCGATTTTTTGATGGCTTCCGTCAAGCTGTCGATGGCTTCGGTGGCCTCTTTGTGCGTGAGCCCGGCTTCATTGGCTACGAGTTGAACCAGATCGGACTTGTTCACTGAAGTGTTCACCTTCCTGTGCGAGGATACCCTCAAAGCAACTCCATCCACGGAGAGCCTCGGTCCGGAATCCCTTGTCGTTTGTGTCCTGGGATCCGCTCCAGATGCCGCTCTAGTAGATCATGAGGCGAGGGGGTAAGGACGGAAATACTGATAACATAGCGGGTTTTGTGAGTCAACAGAAAACAAAAGAGCGACCGCCTCGAAAACCCGCTTCGGCACGAGACTCTTGCTGTTGACGAGACCCCAAACCGTGATCCTTCGCCGATTTTCGTGGTAAGGCTGCTCCGGCAGCGACTCATCGGCTGCGGGGAACCTTCCGAAGACGGGGTTTCACCCGGCTGGTCGATGGACTCGTGTGGACTGTCGCGCCCCAGACTCTCCGGACCGAGTGCTCCCTCACGGCGAGCGCGTCGAACGCTGCGGCAAGCGCGCGGTTGATCGCGGAGGGAGTGCTCACCACGATTCGGATCTTCAAGCCGGTAAGGGTATGAATGTCGGAGATTGCATCTTGATTCACCGGATCAGAGAAGGCCACGATCAGACGCTCCCCGTGTTTCATGATTGGAATGAGCCGGTATCTCTCACAGAGATGCTCCGGAATCAGCGTCACGACCACAGGGTCGATGACGTAATCCACGAGGTCGAAGAAGGGGATGTCGAACTGTCGGGCCAGCGTTTGGGCCAGAGCGTCCTCCGTGACAAAGCCTTTCTCGGTCAGGATGTTCCCAAGACGGCGACCGGTGGTTCTTTGTACCTCGAGGGCCTCTTCCAGCTCGGACTGGCGCAGGAGACCTTCCTCCACGAGAATCTGCCCGATCATCATCTGGGACAGAATTTTGGCGTTGCACGATGGGCAGCGCTTCGCATCCTCCGGGAGCGGACCAAAACAGCGAAAGCACTGATCCAGGGAAGAAGACTCTTGGTTTGGCATGGCAACGACTTTAGAGTGGAGTCCGGCGGACCTTCTGGCGGCCCCAAAGTCCTTTGCCCATTATAGTGGTGACCTGGCGGCCTCGCAACGTCGGGACGTCAATGTCTCGGCAGTCAAACGGAGCGATCGTGTGCTAACATGACGCATCCTGGAGACGGAGAGCATTCTCATGAACCGATCTCTGATGGCCTCCCGCCCCCTTCTGCAGTCTGTCGACGTTCTGGCCCTGTTCGTACTGTTGCTGCTCACCCTGCTCTGTCACCGGCCCATGCTTTTGGGGGCCAAGGTCCCTGTCGGCGATGATGTTCTCCTTCAGAACCTTCCGCAGGCCAAGATCCTCTTCGAGGCCATTCAGAAGAACAGGATTCCATTCTGGACCGATCAGGCATACACCGGGTTTCCCTTCTATGCTGAAGGGCAAGCGGGGGTCTTCTATCCCCCAACACAGCTGCTCCATCGTTTCACCAACGCCCTTTCCGGCGACTATGTGACGGCGTTCTGCCTCGATCTCTTTTGTCACCACCTCGCTCTCGCCTGGCTCTTCTATCTGTTCGCGCGGCAGATTTCGTGCAGCGTCTTCTCCGCTTTGATGGCGTCCGTGGCCTTTTCTTTCGGGGGATTCGTGAGTGGCCACCTGATCCATCTCAACATCATCAGGAGCCTCGTCTACCTTCCACTCCTCTGGATCCTGGCGCTTTGGGCTCATCGTCTGCACCCGTTCCCCTCGCTTCGCGAGAGCGCGTACTCCTCCCTGCTCCTGGGGCTCACCTTCCTCGCGGGACACCATCAGCTCGCCGTCTTCGTGGTAGCGGCCTGGGCAGGCTGGATCCTCTTTCTCGAGAGAACGTATCCGCGGCCAGGCCCCTATCTGATGGGGCGTCTCGTTCCCAGAATCCTCCCCTCGTTCCTTCTTGGAGGAATGCTCGCGGCGATTCAGCTCGCCCCCACGTTCGGTCTTTTCCTCGAGTCCGCTCGTCGAACGGGTTGGGGTGAGCAGGCCGTCTGGTCCACGACTCCCATCCGTCTGATCTACGGATTGATCCCGTTCTTGCATGGTTCTGAGCGGCCCTCTTCACCCTACTTCGGCCCGGGCAACTTCCACGAGTTCGCCTGCTACGTGGGGATTCTCCCTCTGTTCCTGTTGTTCCTCGTTCCGACCTTCCGCTCACGGGCGGGGGCGTGTCCCTATTTTTTTGGGTTGGGTTGCGCCGGGCTGGTTCTGAGCCTCGGTGCTTACTCCCCGCTCTATCCTTTGTTCATGATCCCGCCGCTCTCCCTTTTTCGGAATCCTTGCCGTCTGCTCGTCCTCACGGAGATCGCGATCGTGATGCTCGCGGCCCGTTCGCTCGATGATCTCGCGGAGGACGCGGATCCCTCGATCGGACCGCGACTCGCCCGGCTCTCAACGGCCCGGATCGTCGGAGCGGTCCTGCTCTTCTCGCTTCTCGCCATGGGGATCCATCACGCCCTCTCGCCGAACGCCGGTGCATTCGGGAACAAGACCCCCGCCACGCTCGTGGTCAAAGACACCCGTGACGAGTTCTCCGTCGAGAACCTGAACCTCTATCCGATGACCCGTCTGAGACTGACCCTGATCAATGCTGTCCGCGGTGTCGCGATCGCGGCATTATGGCTTCTGCTTGGAATCGGACTGGCCCGCCTGAAGATCGAAGGACATCTCACTTCCACCATGTGCGGCTTCTGGTTCTCCTCCACAGTTGCGATCGACGTGGTGTTCGGTTTCTCGTTAGCCGTCTTCAGCTACGTGAACCCATCGCTCCTTCTGGGGGAGCCGATCCCCATCTCACACCTGAAGAACGCGGCTCCTGGCAGTCGGGTCTTCATCCAGCCGTTCGATGGACCCCGTTCTCTGGAAGAGCACGTCCGTTACCGTTTCTACTGGGCATCCGCCTTTGACAACATCCCGTCTTTGGCCGGGTACACCCCGCTCGCTCCCAAGGCTTGGGGGGCGTTCTTCCGGGATCCTGACCGACCGATTCCACCCAATTCGGATGAGACCATCGAGATCATTGCCCGGATCGATCCGGTGGCGGACCTGTGGAAGTTGAGCCTGGCGAGCGTGTCGTTCATCCTGAGCGAAGCGCCGATTTCCGGCTCGGCCGATCTCGTGCCATGGCTCCTGGAAGGGTCGATGAAGCTGTATCGCAACAAGAAGGCTCTGCCCCGCGCCTATCTCGCCCACAGGCTGGCTCCTCTCGGGAAAGGGGCGAGTGAGCTCCCTCTCTTGAAGAAGCTCAATTCCACACTGCCGGCGCTCACGGTGTCAGAAGGTGGAGAATTGTCTCTGGTCGCCGCGGTCGCAGCTCCCGGGGAAGACGTGACCCTGCAATCGAGCCGCCCTGAAGAGCTGGTCTGTCTCGTTCGCGCAAAGGCTTCGGCGTATCTGATCGTGTCTGACCTGTTCCATCCCGGATGGGTGGCCACTGTGGATGGACAAAACGTTCCTCTCTTGAGAGCCTGCGGTCTTTTCAGGGCCGTAAAGGTCGACCGGGGAATCCATGAGGTCCGGATGTCCTTCGAGCCGTCGCTCTTCCGACACGGAGCGTACGTCACTCTCCTGGGCCTCGCGATCGCAACGCTTCTCGTCGCGAGCGGTTTTTCGATACAGCGCAAAAGGGTCGAGAGGAGCCTATGAATCTCGAAGAATACGAGCGAATGTACCGCCAGGAGCAGGGCTACTGGTGGTTCGTGTCCCGGAGCGAGCTTTTGGAGTTCTATCTCGACGAGTTTGTCCATCTTCCGCCCGAGGCGCGGATCGTGGATCTCGGCTGTGGAACAGGTGCCAACCTGGAGATCCTTTCGCGATACGGGAACCCCATAGGGGTTGATCTCTCGCAGGCCGCCCTTGGCTTTTGCCGCCAGAGGCAGCTCGATAGGCTCCTTCAAGCGACTGGAGAGCGCTTGGCTCTCAAGGAACAGACCATCGATCTCGTGACCGCCATGGATTCTCTCGAGCACATTCCCGACGACGTGGGCACGCTCAAGGAATGCTTGAGGGTCCTGCGTCCCGGTGGGCAGATGCTCATCACGGTCCCGGCCTATGGATTTCTCTGGAGCGAGCACGACGAGGCTCTCCATCACGTGCGTCGTTACTCAGCCGCGGAGCTCAGAAACAAGCTGACTTTGGCGGGTTTTGATGTGGGCAAGGTCACCTACGTGCTCTTCACCCTGTTCTTCCCCATCTTTGCGTTCAGGCTCCTCAACAACATCTTCAAGAAGGATCCCTACCCCAAGACGTCGATCGTGATGCTGCCCCACCATGTGAACACCGTACTGATCTGGATCAACCGGATCGAAAAGGAACTCCTCCGGTGGATCAACTATCCGTTTGGGGTCACGATCGTTGTCGTGGCTCGAAGACCGGCCGCTTCGATGGATTGAGTCCGTGGAGAGTCTTCCGGTGGAGACAGAGACGAACGATCGAAGGCACGATCACCAGGAAAATCAGCATCGTGACCACGATGGCGGGTCCAGGGGGTAAGTCAAGCTCGTAGGCGGCCAGCAGGCCCATCGCCGTTGAGAGAGCCTGGCTGACCAGACCGATGCAGAACACGCCGGGAAGTCTCAATCCCGACAGGAGCCCTGTCGCCGGTGGGATCAGAAGGTATCCGAACACGAGCAGAAGCCCACAGCTTTGGACCGTGAGCGAGACCGAAGTGCCCAGAGTCGCCAGGAGAAGGAGATTCCAGAACCGGCCGTTCACTCCCACGACCTGCGCGCCCACCGGATCGAACGACACGGCGATGAGTTGCCGGCGGCCGAAAACATGGATCAGAAAGACGGCCGCGGCCAGGAGAGCCAGATCAACGAGTCGAGAGGAGGAGACGGTCAACAGACTGCCCTGGAGCATCTCGAGCTGTTCTCCCTCGCCTGTTCCGCTCTTCGCCAGCAGGATCACCGAGAGGCCACCGGCCAGGAGGTAGACGAGACCGATCCTCGCTTCCGTGGAGAGCTCGCCTCTTGTCGAGCTCATTCCGTCGTAGATGGCAAACGTCAGGGTGGTCAAAAGGGCGACTGTCACCGGGTCGAGACCGGCAAAGACCGCAAAGGCGACCCCGCACGAAGCGACCTGGGCCAGGGCGATGCCCACGAAGACCATCCGTCGCAGGACAATGAAGACCCCGAGCCAGGCGCACAAGCCTCCGGCCAGGAGTCCGGCCAGGAGAGCCCGTTGGATGAATCCGTGACTGAACGCCTCGAGCGGGTGGTGGGCTTCGCCGTGGAGGTGAGGTTCGGGGTGGACATGGGGGTCGATGTACTCGTGATGAATTGGCGCGGGATGCGAAGCCTTGTGGTGAGGTCGACCGATCTGTTGTTCCAGCTCAGCCAGAGGGTCGTCTTTGGCTTCCGCAAGGCTCGCGAATCCCGTGAGAACCACCAGAAGCGTAGCCAATGCTCGCAAGAAGACGGGCAAGCTCGGCTGCCGGATCAACAGGGGTCTCCTTCCGTGTCCCTTGAGTCTCTGGCGCGTGAGAGGATGACTCTCTGTCCTTCGACGTTCGCCACGATGACCGACATGTCATACATCTGGCCCAGGTTCTCACCCGTGAGCAGCTGATCGATCGAGCCGGTCACAACGCGTCCTCCCCCGACCAGAGCCAACGAGTGGGCGTGGTTGGCCACGAGGTTCAGGAGGTGGCTGACGAGCACGATGGTTCGACCCTGGGCGAAAAGGCTATCCACGAGATCCATCAGGGCCCGCTCGGAGAAGAAGTCCAGGCCGTTCGTGGGTTCATCGAGGACGAGCAGCTCCGGCTCCACAGCCAGCGCCCTTCCGATGAGTACTCGTTGCTTCTGTCCACCCGAGAGTTCCCGGTACCGGCGGTCCTCGAGGCCGGTCAGCCCTATGCTGTCCAGAAGCGAGGCGAGGTCAAGGGGGGTGTTGAATCGGGCTCCCATCAACTCACGGCCCATCACCACCACGTCCCGGACAGTGAGCGGGTAGATTTCGTCGAGAGAGCTCCTCTGCGGAACATAGCCCACCCGGAGAACGTCCGGCCCTTCGATCGTGCCTTCCAAAGGGTTTTTCACGCCCAGCAGGCCGAGCAGAAGCGTGGTCTTTCCCGATCCGTTGGGACCCACGATCCCAAGGTAGTCACCCCGGACGATTTCCAGGTTCACGTCTTTGAGAACCGGGCCCTGAGCATACCCCAGAGACACTCGACGAAATCTTCGGATCAGTGCGTCGTCTGACATGGGTCTCGTTGCGGGCGGAGTGAAGCAGGACACCTCCGCTGTCCACAGTCGGGCGAGAGTCTACCACATTTTTCGCACCTCACGAAAACTGTCACCAACCCAAATCCTTCACCTCATTCTGGCAAACCCAGTGATCATGAGCATTTCAAGGACATACACTTTCACTTCTGCCCAGACAGAGACTCAAGTTCCGGTGCCGCAGTCGGAGTATCGTCGTGGGACCATTCCACTCCACACCCTGATACAATGTGGCCCTTGATCTCTCCTCCGGAAAAAGGTGACAACACGCCCCAAGAGGGCGTCTGACTTCACTCGGTGGGCGGTGCCCTGATGCCGACGACTGTTACACCTTCGAGGAACGACACACTCATACTGAAGGCGCCCCTTTCCGGCGTCTTGGTTCCGATCGAGGAGGTCCCGGACCCCGTGTTCGCCGGGAAACTCGTGGGTGACGGAATTTCGATCGATCCGACGAGCGCCGTGCTGGTGGCTCCCTGCGACGGAGAGGTGGTCCAGATCCACGCCGCGCGTCACGCCTTGACGCTCCGGACCACGGATGGCTTCGAGCTGGTGATTCACATCGGCATCGACACGGTCCAGCTCAAGGGAGAGGGGTTTCGCCCTCGGGTCGAGGTCGCGACAAAGGTGACCACCGGTCAGCCTCTCATCGAATTCGATGTCGATCAGGTGGCGCGACGGGCCAAGAGCCTCTTGACCCAGATCCTCGTGACCAACGGCGACAGAGTGGCCGCTCTTCTAAAGGCCTCCGGCAGGGTGAAAGTCGGTGAGGATCCGATCCTCGAGATCGTTCCAAAGAGGTCAGAACCAAAGAGCGTCGAGCGGAAACGGGCCGAGACTCTGACCGCGGACGTCGTTGTGATCCCAAACCGTTCGGGGCTGCACGCCCGGCCAGCGGCCGTCTTTGTGAACCACTCCAAGAGGTTCAAGTCCGATATCCAGCTCTGTAGGGGGGGGGACAAAGCCAATGCCAAGAGCGTCGTCTCCATCATGACTCTGAATGTTCAATGCGGGGACAAGGTCTTCCTGACAGCATCGGGATCTGACTCAGCCGAAGCCTTGACCTCTTTGGTTCCGCTCCTCAAAAGCGGCCTTGGGGAAGCTTCGGACGATTCCCCCACCCAGGTTGGGGGCGCTCCTGTCACTACTCCACCCAGACCGCCCCGGTCGACCGATCCCAGTGTTGTCCTCGGTCTTTCCGCTTCACCCGGCCTGGCCGTGGGCAAGGTGTTCCAGCTCCAGCGCGCTGTCGTGCAGGTGTCGGAGGTGTCGGAGGAGCCTGCCAAGGAAAGTCGGAAGCTCGATCTCGCGATCGACCGGGCTCTGGGCGAACTCGACGCGCTCGAGACCAAGTTCAGAGCCTGTGCCGACGCCGGAAAGGCCGCCATTTTCGCGGCCCACCGGGAGCTACTCGAGGATCCCGACCTTCTGTCGGTCGCTCGAACTTCGATCACCGATGGATCGAGCGTCCAGATTGCCTGGAACGAGGCGTTCACCGCTCATGCTGAGCGTCTTGCCAGCCTGCCCAACGAACTCCTCCGCGGGCGGGCCAACGACGTGAAAGACGTGGGACTCAGAGTGCTTCGACACCTCACCGGCGTGGCTGAAGAGGCCCAGGAATATCCTCCTGAAACACTCTTGGTCGCCGAGGATCTGACCCCTTCCGACACGGCGAACCTCGACCGATCCCGGGTGCTGGGCTTCTGCACCATCGGTGGAGGACCGACGTCCCACGTCTCGATCATGGCTCGCTCTCTGGGGATTCCGGCCATGGCAGGCTCTGAACCGAGGATCCTGGATGTTCCGACCGGAACCCGGGCGATTCTCGACGGGTTCACCGGTACGCTCAAGCTCAACCCCACCGACGAGGAGATCAAAGGAATCCTGCAAAGGCAGGAGAGAGGCCGTGCCAAGCATGCGACCGATCTCCAAGCAGCGCACGAACCGGCGATCACACTCGATGGCCACCGGGTCCACGTGATGGCCAATGTCGGTGGCGTGGGTGACGGCGAGGAGGCTGTTCACCTTGGCGCGGAAGGGGTAGGGCTCCTTCGCTCCGAGTTTCTTTTCATGCACCGAGCGAGCGCTCCGAGCGAGGACGACCAGTTCGAAGCCTACGAAAAGACCGCCAAAGCGCTGGGCCCGACGAGGACGTTGATCATTCGCACTCTGGATGTGGGAGGAGACAAGCCTCTGTCCTATCTCCCCATCCCCAAGGAGATCAACCCCTTCCTCGGAGAGCGGGGAGTGCGGGTTAGTCTCGAGCGACCGGAGATCCTGAGGACTCAGTTGCGGGCGATCCTCAGGACTTCACGAGTCGGCAAGGTGTGGGTGATGTTTCCGATGGTCTCGTGCCTCGACGAGTGGCGGGCCGTCAAGTCGATCCTCGACGAAGAGACGGCTCGACTCGCAATCGCGCCGATTCCCGCGGGGATCATGGTCGAGGTCCCTTCGGCGGCCGTGATGAGCGACCGGTTCGCCCGGGAGGTCGATTTCTTCTCCATCGGGACCAACGACCTCACCCAGTACACCCTCGCCATCGACCGTGGGCATCCCAAACTCGGTTCGCGGGCCGACAGCCTCGATCCTGCCATCCTCCGACTCATCCACCAGACGGTCGAAGGGGCTCACCGGCATGCCAGACAGGTCGGGGTCTGTGGGGGCATTGCCAGTGACGTGAAGGCTGTCTCGATTCTTGTCGGTCTCGGAGTGGACGAGCTCTCCGTCGCGGTCCCCTCGGTTCCTACCGTCAAGGCAGAGATTCGCCGGCTTCGGTACTCCGACTGCCGGAAGATGGCACAGAAAGCCCTGGAAATGGCGACCTCGCTGGATGTAAGAGCCCTGACACAGGCTGAAGACGGGCGCGGAACAGGAGAGGAGCTTCGATGAGACTCGCGGATGCGTTCGGTTTGCTTCAGAAAATCGGCAAATCACTCATGCTGCCGGTGTCGGTTCTTCCCGTGGCCGGTCTTCTGCTGGGCGTGGGAAGCGCCGGATTCTCGTGGATGCCCGACCTCGTATCGAAGATCATGGCCCAGGCGGGTGGGGTGATCTTCTCGAACCTGCCCTTGATCTTCGCCATCGGTGTCGCGCTTGGTCTCACCGAGAACGACGGAGTCGCCGCGCTCTCGGCCACGGTCGGCTACGTGGTGCTCCTGGCGACCCAGGGGGTCATGGCCACGACGTTCGGGGTCGACGTGAAGGACCTGATGGGCATCAAGTCCATCGATACCGGGGTCTTCGGAGGGATTCTCACCGGCGGCGTCGCAGCCGTGATGTTCAATCGGTACTACCGCATCGAGCTTCCCGCATACCTGGGTTTCTTCGCGGGCAAAAGGTTCGTTCCGATCATGACCGCGCTCGTGAGTGGAGTCCTGGGCGTTATTTTGAGTTTTGTCTGGCCCCCGGTCGGGAAGGGAATTCACGTTTTCTCCAACTACGCGGCCTACGGCAATCCGACTCTATCCGTCTTCATCTACGGACTCGTGGAGCGTCTACTGATCCCGTTCGGGCTCCATCACATCTGGAACGTGCCCTTCTTCTTCGAAGTCGGCTCGTTCACGACGGCGGCCGGCAAGGTCGTCCACGGCGACATCACCCGGTTTTTCGCAGGCGATCCCCAGGCAGGGATTCTGGGAGGAGCCTACCTGTTCAAAATGTGGGGGCTTCCGGCCGCCGCGATTGCAATTTGGCACTGCGCCCGCCCCGAGAATCGGAAGGTCACGGGGGGCATCATGATGTCCGCGGCGTTGACCTCCTTCTTGACGGGCATCACCGAGCCCATCGAGTTCTCTTTCCTGTTCGTAGCCCCTGTCCTTTACGGGATCCACGCGTTTCTTGCCGGCTGTTCCCAGGCGCTTTTCTCTATTCTGGGGGTCAAGCTCGGATTCACCTTTTCCCACGGTTGCATCGACTACCTCCTCTATTACTCGATGGACACGAAGCCTTGGTTGGTGCTGATTCTGGGGCCCCTTGCGGCGCTCCTCTACTACGTCGTCTTTCGGATCACGATCACGGCGTTCGATCTCAAGACCCCCGGTCGGGAAGAGACCGAGGAGGGCGAGGCCTCGTCCGGCTCTCAGACGACGAACATGGCGCAAGAGTTGGTCCGGGCCTTTGGAGGACGGGGCAATATCAAGAGTCTGGACGCGTGCATCACTCGATTGAGGATCAGCGTTTTGTCCGTGGATTCTGTGAACGTGGAGCGGCTCAAGGCTCTGGGCGCGGCCGGTGTGGTCACGGTCGGCAACGGGATCCAGGCGATCTTCGGGACGCGGTCGGAGAATCTCAAGACCGACATAGAAGAGCATCTGAAAACGGCGAGCCCGGAGGCGGACCTGCCCGTAGCGGCCGCTTCCATGGCGACGACCGCCTCTGTTCCGCGGACGATCTCGCGGGCGATTGTGCAGGACCCCTCTATCCGGGCCCAAGCCACAGCCCTCGTCCGGGCTCTGGGAGGCACGCCGAACGTTGTCCTTGTGGAGGCCTGTGCCGCGACTCGCCTCAGGATCACCCTCGTGAACGAGCAACTGATGAACGAGAGCGCTCTGGAGACTGCCGGGGCTCGCGGATGGATGCGACTGGGTGAGGGGGTGGTCCACCTCATCGTGGGGCCGGCCGCCGATCAGCTCGCCTCTGTGCTGCAGACTCTCAAGTCATGACATCGGAACGGTCGTCCGGGGGGCCTCATCCTCATGGATTCGAGGCGTACATGTTGTTGATCGTCGGGCGGAGGCTTTCGGGGGGATTGAACGTCCCAGTGAAGCCTGCCGTGGACCCTCCGAGGCCATACTTCTTGATCCGGTAGACCGAGAAGATCTCGGCCCAGAACTCCTCGATCATCGTCTGGGCGTACGAACGGGTGATGACCGATGCGGGGAAGTTCTTCGGGTTGTTTCCTTTGCCGATCGCGGTGACGACCGCGGCTGCGACTTGGGCGCCGTGTCCACTTTCTCGGTACAGCGTGCAGTGGTGGATGATCTCATGGAAGACAGTCGTCAAGCTCGTCTTGGCCGGTGAGTAGATGGTGATACTTCCACTGCTGCTCCACATTCCCATGACCCCGCCGGCGTTCTGGTCGGTGAATTTGATCTTGATGCCCTTGGTGTCCTCGGGCAAGAGCTGACGGGCGGAAAGGATGCAGTTCAGGATCGATTTGTCAGTGTAGCTACCGCTGACCGATATTCCGTAGGTGCTCGATAGTTCGCTGATCGCCGCCTGAGAATCCACGCTCGTAGGATTGATCTGTGTGGATGCTGTTGGGCTTGAGGGCGCTGTTGTCGTGCTGGCGGGCGCGGGCAGAGTCGACGGTGACGCAGGGGTGCTGGAAGGGGCGGTGGCTGTCGAGCCTGAAGACGAAGTACTCCCCGTTGCCGACGAGGTCAACCCCGAAAGGTCGATGGTCCCTCCTTGCCCATTGGGGATCTGGAGATCACTCGTCGAGCATCCGATCGACATCGAAAGGATGGAGAGAAGGAATCCGAAGCACACGGCTCGACCGATCTGAGACCGGGTTGTCAACATAAGGTGCTGCTCCTTTGACCGGCAAGTGATCCATCCTACTAAGAGAACATCCGTACCGGAAAGGATAGCGATGTCACCAAAATCATGCGAGTGAAACCGGTTGAAGCCATGATCCCAGCTTCGTGTACGGGTCCCAAACCACGCCCTCTCCTCTTTACCTCCACCCTCTCATGGTCACCGGGATCAACCATGGCTTCCAGGTGTCCGTCTGACCGCACTCCAGACTTCAGTCTCGGATATGGAATTGTCGTCGAGTCCGCCGGGGCACGCTGATGTATCCCCAAGAACCTCCGAATGTGTCCCGAGGGGCACGTTTTGGCCTCGTTCCGGGGCACTTTCGTGATCCTTGGGGCCCGACCGTGGATGGACGTTTGTGTGATTTTTGAAGTCACCGTCACGTCACTCGGAATCATGGACATGATCTGGCTCTTCGCCCTCATACGAAACGGCCATTGTGCCCTCGATTACTGACTATTTGACCGGTTTCCCACCTGCGGATCGTTCTTGGCACGAGAGTTGATAATCTTCAGTCTTGCGTAGACACGTTGCGAGGACGCGGTGACGGACCAGACACCGCTCGCGAACGTGGCATAAAGGCCCAATGGAGGGTGATCGTGAATATGCGAGTGAGAAGCCTGACTGTCTCTGCCGTCGTGTTCTGCTTGACGTCGAGTCTGAGTCTCGCTCTGACTCTCAGCCCGGGATCGAGCGGCCAGTCGTTCTCGGTGAAAACCGGAGAGACCATCTCCGTCAACCTGGGCCCAGGCAAATGGGAGCCGGCACATAGACTGACCGGTGTCCTCAAGCACGAGAGTCCCTTTCTGCTTCGCGCTACAATGCCCGGCAGAGAGAGGATCCACTACGAATGCTCGAGGGGACAGCGCCCGCCCGACAACTTCTGGGCCTACATCGATGTACGCGGCACCAGAGCGTCGAATTCTCTCTCCACGTTGGCCTCCGATCGTGTGCGGATGACGGACAACGACTTCAAACTCTATCTGCGATCCGAAAGGTACTGGGCCTCTGTCGAGCAGGCACTCAAGCCTCTGGGGGATTGTTTCCGGGTCAAGGAGGGTTACAAGGCGACGGCCGGAAACAGGACTGTGGTTACGGTCCTGTATCAGAAGATGGATCGCTCGACCTGTGATAACACCCCCAACGCGACTCCGGTCCTGACCATGGTCTTGGAGGGGGACCGTCTGGTCAGCGTCAATCTCAAGGGTTCACGCACTTCGGTGGCCGTGGATCCGGACGAGAGCAAGTCGGTCTCGGACGCTAAGACATGGTCTCGTGCCAGCACCATCGCTGGTCCGCCCACGCCCGCCGAACGAAAGGTGCTCAACAACTCCAGGATCATGAACAGGGTCGTGGCTCTCTCGGCCAATGGCTATGCCCCTCTCTACATCAGGAACGGGGCCTACTACCTGAAGCACCGCAAGACGGGAAAGGTCGTGGCCGTGCGCTAATCCGGACTCCAGTCTCCGGACCGAGCCTGGAGGAGGCTAACTCCGACAGGTTCCTAGCCCTAACCCCCCCCCGGTTTTCTCCGGATGGGGGGTTTTGCTTGGTCGTGAGGTTTTGCTTGGTCGTGGGGCTTTGCTTGGTCGTGGGGCTTTGCCGCTCCTCCTCGTGTAATCCGACACCCGCAAGACCTGCACCCGAGGTGGGTTCGGGGGGCGACTATTTCCTGATACTTGATGTATGATGCGTGCACCACCGAAGAGCCAACGTCCCGACCCAGGCCAATAGTCCATGGGTATTCTATAAGGAGCCAGAACAGCGTGTCCGCCAAGATACAGTACATCGTGACCTGCCCCGATCCTCACACGCACTATTTCCATGTCGAGATCATGGTCTCGATGGTCGGCACCGAACCGGTCGAGCTCGCGATGCCGGTCTGGACGCCAGGAGCCTACCAGGTTCACGATTTCGCTGGCCGCGTACACGGAGTCGAGTTCTCCGATGACACCGGTCGCCCGCTTCGATGGACGAAAACGAACAAGACCACCTGGCAGATTCGTCCCGCACACTGTCGGATCCTGGTCGGACGGTACAAAGTGTTCGCGTTCGAAACCGAGGTGGACAAGAGCTACGTGGACGACCAGAGGGCCACCCTCAACGGAGCCGGGGTCTATCTGTACGTCGTGGGCCGGACAATGGAACCCCATCAGGTCACGTTCCGTCCTCCGCCCTCATGGAAGCTCATCAGTACGGGGCTTACCCCTCTCGATCGTCCGGCGCGTGCCTACGTGGCCAGCTCTTACGATGAACTGATCGACTGTCCTGTCATGATGGGCAACCACAAAGTCGAGACCTTCAAGGTCCGGGGAGTCCCTCACCACGTCGCGCTCGTGGGGAAAGGCAACTACGAGGTTGAACAGCTTCTGGATGATACCCGCAAGATCGTCGAGCAGGGGATCGCGGTGTTCAACGACCTTCCTTACTCCAACTACACGTTCTTCATGGAGATGACAAACGAAGGGGGCGGCGGGCTCGAGCACGCCAACAGCACCCACATGATCTTTCCCCGGTGGGGATTCAAACCGAGGAAGGAGTACGTCGTGGCTCTGGGACTCATTTCCCATGAGTACTTCCACACCTGGAACGTCAAGAGACTTAGACCGACTCGTCTGGGTCCGTTCGACTACTCCCGAGAGGTGTACACCCCACTCCTCTGGTTCGCGGAAGGTTTCACGAGTTACTACGATCAGATTCTTCTCCGTCGGGGAGGTTCCATCACCGTCCGTGAGTACCTAGACGAGCTCGGTCGAGAGATCAGGCGCCTGAACCTGTCTCCGGGGCGTCTTCAGCAAAGCCTCGAGGAGTCCAGTTTCGACGCCTGGATCAAGCTCTATCGTCCCACCCCAGACTCTCCGAACACGACGATCTCTTACTACAACAAAGGATGTCTGTTCGGAATGGCTCTCGATCTCTCGATTCGTCAACAGACCCGGAACCGAAAGACCCTCGACGACGTCATGCGACTCCTCTACAACGAGACCTTCAAGAAGAAGAACCAAGGGTTCACCAGCGACGACATCGAATCGGCATGCGAAGAGATCGTTGGCCGGTCGCTCAAACCGTTGTTCGATAGGATCGTACGGGGTGTGGACGAGATCGATTGGGAAAGATACCTGAACCTGGCCGGTCTGGAGATCTCCTCCAAGCAAGAGGCTGTTCCGGAGAAGAAGCGCAAGCCAGGCGACGAGGGGGTGCGCTCGTACCTGGGGATCCGTCTCAAGCCGCACGCAGGAGCCGTGGTCTCTCAGATCATAGCGGGCGGCGGAGCTCACGCTTCTGGGCTCGCGCCGGGGGACGAGCTGATAGCACTCGACGGATTCCGCTTGGATGAAGGGAAGTTGGAGAAGTGGCTCGGGCAGCTCCCATCAGGACATTCGGTCCGGTTCACAATCTCTCGCGCGGGGGTGCTGCGAGAGGTAGACGTGGTCCTTTCTGAAAGGCCGCTGGTCGATTTTTCGATCCAACCGCGGAAAACGGCCACCGCGAGCCAGAAAGCCCTTTTCAAGGAATGGATGAAGGATGGCTGGAACAAGATCGATCGCCCGGCTCACGGCTTCGAGTTCCGGCCAAGGGAGAAGGTATACTGAAAAGAGCCCAACACCTGTGAATGAACGGATGCAAAGAGAACTACCGGCGGGGTCGAAACATTCATTACAGGCGGATTGACGGAAAGCTGTCCCGGGGATGAAGACGATGGGCATGCACGGGTCAATGGCAGGAGTCGTCGACTTCGACGCGCAGCCGATGCTGGTGTTCTGGGAATCGACGAGAGCCTGTCTTCTTTCATGCCGGCATTGTCGAGCAGAAGCCATCGAAACCCCTCTTCCGAACGAACTCTCTACGGAAGAGGGCAGGCGATTCATCGAGGGGCTCGCCGCTTTTGGTCAACCCCCGCCCGTCCTGATCGTGACCGGGGGGGACGCGGTGATGCGTCCGGATCTGACCCGGCTGATCGATCATGCGAGACGAGTGGGGGTGCCAGTCGGTCTATCGCCCAGCGTGACCCCTCGACTGACCCCGGAAGTGGCCCGAGAGCTCACCACCTTCGGAATTAAGGCCGCGTCGATCAGTCTCGACGGGGCCTTTCCGGAAACGCACGAACGGATCCGGGGCGTTCCGGGTCACTTCGACCGGACTCTGGCCATGCTCCGTCGATTCGTGGAGCTGGGGTATACGCTCCAGGTCAACACGACAGTCATGAGGGACAATGTCCACGAGCTCCCCGACATCGTCAGGATCCTCAAGGAGATCGGAGTGCGGATTTGGGAGGTGTTCTTCCTGATCCATGTGGGGCGGGGCACGGAGATGAGAGAACCGTCTCCGGTGGAGTACGAAGACGTCATGCATTTTCTTTTCGAGGTCTCTTGCCACGGCATCCAGATCAGGACCGTGGAAGGGCCGTTCTTCCGGCGGGTGGTGGCGTGGCGCCTCGCCGATGGCCCGCGCCGGGACGTGAAGCGGTTCTACCACCTTACATCCCTCTACGAGGAGCTGGCTGACTCTCTTGCCGAAAAGATACCAGGGCCGCTTGCGGCTCCTCTTTCCCAGACGGCTGGAACGCGAGACGGCAAGGGGATCATTTTTGTCGGAGCCGAGGGTGAGATCTACCCGGCCGGCTTCCTTCCGATCCCTCTGGGAAACGTGCGGCAGGACGACCTGGTGAAGGTCTACCGCGATCACCCTCTCTTGAAGGAGATCCGAGCCGCCCGCTTCACGGGCCGCTGCGGACGGTGTGAGTTCGCCGACCCGTGTGGGGGCTCGCGCGCGAGAGCCTGGGCCTCCAGCGGCGATGCTCTGGCCGAGGACCCTGCCTGCGCTTATGTTCCGCCGATTCCGGGCGAGAGACCCCGGGCCCAGCGACAGCTCTTCTGACTCACGAGGCCCCTCCTCCTCACAAAAATTGCCACCCGCCCGACATGCGCACCCCGAGGCTGGCCAACTGTTGACGAAAGCTTGCCACGTTGCAGTGTCAGGTAACCCATTCGATCGGTCGATGGATTGGACGAGGGCGTTGGGATCCCACGCGCCTTGGGCTGTGCTTTTGATCTCGAACCGTGCTCCAAAGGCCTGACCGAGGCCTTCGGAAGCCTTTTCCAGAACGCGTTTGCTTCCAGGGGGTCTGCCGTGTTCCACTTCCGACTCAGGTTGATCGAGAGGGTGTTGATCACCATTGGCGCCCTCGTGATTCTGGCTGCCGGATGCACGACTCAGGAGCAGTCGGACCTTCCATTCGCTGTCAGCGCTCCAACGGCACGGCTGGCTCTGAACGTGCGGTTGTCCCAATCGAAAACCGCGGTCAGTACGGACACTCGAGCCTCGGTGGTGGCGTTCCCCATCACGGCGACATCTCTTGGCATCTTCATCGGAGAACCGTCTTCGTCGGACTATCTTCAGTCCGGACCGTTCCAGGTGAATGCATCGACGGGGCAGATCCAGGAGGTGTCTGTCGCAGGAGTACCGGCGGGCCTTCACAAGAGAGTCTTGATCCAGGCCAAGGATGCCCACGGAAATGTGGTGGCCGAGGCGCTGTTCTATCTCGACTTCTTTCCGGGGCTTCTCACATCCAACGACGTGGACCTGGGAGCGCCGGGCGGCGGCTCTTCCGCCTCTCCTTCCTGTTCCAGCTCGCCTCCTGTCTACGTGGTCGCCGAGAGAGTCACGCCGGGTGGAGGCTCTGGATGTCTGAGCCTGCTGACGCTCAAGCCCGATGCACCCACGCGCACGGTCCTTCCGATCGTTCCGTCCCTGAGCGACCCTGTCGGCGTGGCGATCGATGTGAACTACGACTACGTGGTGGCCGACTACGGGCTTGGTCAGGTGATCAAGATCGACAAGACCACCTTGGCGCCGACGATCCTGGCCTCCGGTATACCCTCGGTTTGGGCGATCGCACGAGCTCCCGACGGAGGTTTCGTCGTCGGGTCCAACAACGCGACCAACCCCTCCATCTACAAGGTCTCCGCCACGGGCGGTGCCACTCTCATCAGATCGTTCGGTCCGGGATCCATGATCTACGGTGTCGACGTCAATCCATCGGGTGGGATCTACTGTTGCGTCGTCGGCGCATCGACTTCTCCTCCGAACAAGATCTGGTTCGAGGGCTCCTCTTCCGGGCCTGTCTACGACGCTGGATCCAACTACCCATGCGGCCTGACTTTTCTCCCGTCCTCCGGAGAGATCGCGGTGTCGCAGCGTGGCTCGACCATGACTCTCTTCCGGATGCCTGTCGACACCAGTGCGCCCGTGACTCTGACGACCTTCACCAGTCTCGACTTCCCGACGCTCCTCAGCCGTGATCCACTCACGGGCAAGATACTCATGGCCGAACCGAGTGCGGGCAGACTCGAAGCGATCTGTCCATCGACCGGGGCGAGGACCGTTCTTTTCACCTTCCCGTCGGGGTCGATGCCCACGTCAGCGGCCCGGGTCAAGTAGCTGGCCGCCGCAGCCGGGACAGGCTTTGAGGCCAACACGGGCCCGGAAGGCCTTGGCGATGTGGTCGATCGCTTCTCGTTCGGAGAGGATCGACGTGTCGACGATCTCGTCGGCGGCGGTCGCGTAGAGAGGCTCGCGGATGGCCAAGACCTCTTCCACCTCCTCCGTGAAGCTCTTCGCGCCCGTGAGCGACGGCCGTTGGTCTCCGGATCCGATCCGTCGGACGATGTCCGGGACCTCGGCCTTCAGCCAGACAAGCCAGCCGTTGTGTTTCAGATCGGCCACGTTCTCACTTCTTAAGATCGCGCCGCCACCGGTGTCCACCACGCAGAGATCGAGGCGGGCCACCTCACGGACGATCTGGGCCTCGAGATCGCGGAATCGTTCCCAGCCGGATTCCCGGACGAACTCGGGGATCGTTTTCGCGGCTCGGCGGACGATCTCTTCGTCGAGGCCGAGGTAGCGCATGGCGAGCTTTCTGGCGAGAGCTCTGCCCAGCGCCGTTTTGCCGGTGCCACGATAGCCGATGAGAACCAGATTCATCGCGTGTCCACCTGAGTCAGCCGGTCCAAGACGACCTTTTCCATCACGTCAACGGGCGGGGGTTTGCCCGTCCAGAGCCTGAACTGGGCCGCTGCTTGGTGGACGAACATGCCGACTCCCCGGATCGCCTTTGCGCCGGACCGGACCGCGTCGGACAGGAGTCGGGTCTCGGGAGGGTTGTAGACCGCGTCGAAGACGACCAGTCCGGCGTGGAGCAGACGAGCCGGCACCAGACTCTCGTCGCTTCGTGGGTGCATGCCGACCGGCGTGGTCTGGATCAGTACCTGAGCTTCGTGGAGAGCTTCGTCCAGACGATCCAGACCGCCCCTGTCGACTGAGATCCCTGTCTTGTGGGACAGCTCCGTCCCGAGTCTGTCGCGTTCGGCCTCATCGATTCCGAGGATGATTAGGTGGCTGGGTGTGGCATCGCGCGCGACTGCAAACGCGATGGCTCGTGCCGCGCCTCCGGACCCGAGGATGACCACGCGACGTCCCCGAGTCGTCTCACCGGCCGCTCGGAACGCCTCCAAAGCGCCTTGTCCGTCGGTCGTGGTACCGATGAGCTGCCCGTCGTGGTTCACAACCGTGTTCACCGATCCGACCCAGCGAGCCAGCTCGTCCAGTTCGTCCAAGTGGCCGATGATCGACACCTTGTGGGGGATCGTGACCGAGAGGCCACGGATTCCGAGCGCTCGCATACCGGCCATTGCGCGACCGATCTCATCCGGTGCGACCTGAAACGCCACGTAGATCCAGTCCAGACCGCAGGCTTCGAAGGCCGCGTTGTGTATGGCTGGCGACATCGAATGGGCTACCGGATCGCCGATCACGGCGGCGACTTTCGTGTGGGCACCGATCATGGAGCACCTCCGGTTGCCATCTTACCGATTCAGGACATCCATACGCCAGACCCTGATTCCCCATCTGCACCCTGGTCTGCCCACTCGTCTGCTGCGTCAGAACTCGAGACTTGCAGACCGACCGCACGACCGCACCCGGATCTTGCCCGTCACCGATCCGGATCGCTATAGTTGTCAAACCCACAGGCCAGGCGGACGTCACGGAGGTCGAATCCCGGTGAGAGACGAAATTCGAGGCATGAGCTCGGCCCTTTTCGTGCTGGTCTGGCTTTTCCTGTGGTTGCCGGGACATGTGTCCGGGGCCGAGGTGAAAACCCCGGCCGATCTTGGCCTGCTGATCCAGGATCCATCGGTCAAGGACACTCTGGGCATCCTGGATCGGCTCGAACTCCTCGATGCGACCGGTGACGGATTCTCGCCTTTCGATTCGACCGAGGTCCATCGGTTCCGGATCCGAGGAAACGTCCGTTCAGATGCCGGATCTCCCCGTGTTGATCTTCTGGCCTGGACAGTCGATGCTCGGCTGCGTCTGGGGCTGGATCGCCCTGGCGTGGAGGGCACTCTGAAGGTCCTGATGGATCGCCTGTCAAAAGAGTCCAAGACCGCTGTCTTACTGGCCCAGACCCCTGTTTCTCTGCGACGCACCGACCCCTCCGGATGGGTCGACGTGAACCTCGACGTGATGATCGAAAAGGCGGGACGTCGTTTTGTCGCGCCAGTGTCGTTTCGGATCGAATGGCTCAGGGGCGGATGGAAGGCTCAGGGGCCTGGCATCCAGGACGTCCTCTCATTGATCGACGCGGCGATGCTCGACGTTCGAGCCTCCTATTTCCTGACGCGTTCGCGTGCCGTGGGTTCGATCAAAGCCCCCCCGTCGATACCGATCCACAGGATAGACGCCGGGCTGGCCCTCGAGCTCTACTATGATCTGCCCCTTTTTCAATCGTCAGCGATTCTCGTGGGGGGCCTTTTCCGGACCGACGGACGGTCTGGTCAGACCGGGTTCCTCGACTATTGCCTCCCTCTCGGCGATCTCGACGGTGTCACGTTTCCGGAACTTGTACGGATCAAGGATGAGCCGATGACGAAATGGCTCGTCTCTCACCATACCTCTGCCGGTTACATCCACGTTCAGAACCGTCAAGGAGGCTCTGTGGTGAAGATTTACTCCGGAAACGGGAACTGGGTGGCCTTCTCGGTTGGAGAACGGGTGGAGCTCCTCTCCTCGCACATCGCGGAATCTCCACCCCTGCGAAAAGACGGGCAGAGCCAGCTGGAGATCCAGGCTCTTCGTTTCCTGGAGGAGGCACAGACAGCCTCGGACTTTTCGTCTCTGGAACGGCTGATCCGATCATATCCCGAGAACCTCCTCCTGCTCGTCTCTCTCGCCGAGGAAGCCTCGAGGGCGGGCCAGCGCGGCAAAGCCGAGGAGTTGGTCCGCCGAGCTTCGGACAGTCTGTCCCAAGTCGTCATCGGATGGGAAGACGCCCTGCGGTACTCGGCCCGTGGTGACGTGGGCGCCGCTCTTGCGTCGTTGAGACGGGTGGTGGTGCGTTGCCCCGTCGACGCCGGAATCTGGCGGGCGATTCGAGTCCTCCGGCTGGCAAGCGGGGACCGAGAGCTCGGACCGGATTGGCCGATCCCGTTGGCCGTCTGGAGGTCCGCTGGCTACGGAGTGTATCAGGGACCGAAAGCTCTCGTGCCGAGACTGGACCTTCTTCGGACCGGGGCTCCGAACGGTCTTGCCGTTTCGTCCGTCTCCACCGCACCTCTTGCGCACGGTCCGCCAGCCGGAGATCGAAGCACCGGCAGGATCCCCCGGGGTTACGAGGGCGAATGGGAAATCGATGACCGCGCATCTCCAGCGGGCGAGATCCTGCTTCGTGCGGCCTTCGGTCCGGGGAATCGTGGGGTCAAGGGCGGCCTGTCGAACGATCACGAGACCAGAGTGGTCACTCTGCGGGAGCGGACTCCCAAGCCCGGAAAGGCTCAGGTCCGGATTCACGGATTGTCGGCTGAGGACTCTTCGATCGTTCGGGAGGACTCTTCGATCGTTCGGCCAGAACTGCCTTTGGATCCGGGTTTGGTACGACAGGTGGCCCTCCGTCTCGCACAGCTCCGGATTGGCGCTCGATACCTCATCCGGCCCTCCGGTCGAGCGTTGGACGTCCTCTTTGTCCGGCTCGATCCGTCTCTTCTTCTGGCCTCTCCGAGCATCCGAAGGCTTCGACCATTGCCTGAAGGGCTGTTGGGCTCGTTCGGCCCTCTTCTGCCAACGACTCTCGCCCGGGCGCTTCGTCAACCTCTGTGGGTTGCCCTTTACGCGTTGGGACCAGGCCCGAGCGACGCGGCCTCCGGAGATCTTGTCGGGATCCAGTTTCCGGACGTCGATCAGGGAATTCTCCTCAAGTTCATCATTCCACCGGGCTTCCTCAGCCGTTCGGACCTGAGGGCGTTTCTGGCGGGACAGCTCATTCAAGAGCCCTTGGCGTTGCCTGCGGGCGCGGCACTGATCCTCGCGAATAGCCGGTTGTCGGTCCTCGGACCGCGATCGATCGACCGAACCATGGAGAGACTTGGAGCCGCTCTCTACCGGAGTCCGCTGCGAAGGGTCGAGCCGACCAGGATCTTCTTCGATCGAGCGTGCATCGTATCGGACGGAGGCTGGGTCCGTCTTGCCTCACCGCTAAATTAGAGGTCTCTGTGAATCGGGTCCAAAGGGGCCCACATCCAGACCTCTGGACGCCAGACTGGAGCCCGGAGGGGTCCTAGGGAGTGTGGATCGGCTCTTCTCCCAACAGTTCCGGCGCGCTGAACCAGCGAGGTCGGCGAGGAGTGTTGCGGGCGGTCGTGGATACCGCGTCCCCTTCGGCCGCTCCAGCGCGGAGGTCTCCGTGCGATTCTCCTGGTCTCGCCTCGTTTTCCTCCACGGAGCGCTCGATTCCCAGGGGAGGAAGGCTCAGGAGCATGGCCGCGTCATCCTGATCCCGGGAGGTTTGTCTCGAAGTGAATCGAAGGGAGCCTGCGGTGGCGTGCCTTGAGGACGGCTCTGGGTCGTCGTTGCCAATCCGCGGTCCCAGCGCGGCGAGGTCGTCCGATCCGCGATTCGCCTCGCGACCCACCTCCACGCAACCCATTGTGATGGGTCTGTTCTCCGAAAGCTGCGATTCTATTGGAATGGCTTCTTTATCGATCCGGGCAAAGAGTGCCACCCGTACCTCATGTGGAATCTGAAACGTGCGTTGAAAGCTCACTCCGATCGGCCTGGAGGCCATTCGGATGGTCCGGTCATGAGGATCGGGATTGAAAAGTCGCTCCAAGTCCTCTGGGACCACACGATTCTTGAGAAAAGCGAGTTGGTGGGTTGCGACGCCGACGAGTGCAAGGACCAGTCCTCCGAGGACCAAGAGGTGTCCCAAGGCGAGCACAGGATCGAGTGGACGGATCGGGAGCTCACGGCCCCGGCGCACGGAGGCTGCCGATGGAGGCCGTGAGAACCCGACGAAGAAGTTGAATAGAAGTGGGCGCGTCACTTTGGACACGTGCGGCTGCCGATGGATAGGTCAGTTGAGAGACTCTCTTCTTCTCTTCTATCGGCCTCTGAAAATCTCGGGCTGAGAGCCTGCGAACAAATCCGCTTCGTCGCAGCCAATCTCCTGTGGCGGAGCTCACCCCTTCTGGCCGCCGGATGCCTCCATCGGCTCCGATTGGACTTTCTGCCAGGATTCCAGGGGAACCCGGATGAGCTCTCCTCGGGGTGCTCCTCGCTGTTGGGCCCACCATTTCTTGTATCGTTTGGCGCGCTCCTGGTCGAAGGAACGATCGCTCACGAGGTTTCCTCCTCTCCAAGTGGGTACGCCGGGGCCCTTTTCCACGCACCACGACGTCAACGATCGTGGGAACCCCGGTCCTCCAATCGGCAGAGCCAGGTCAAAACCCTGGAGAGCCGGAATTGCGGAGGCACAGGCTGTGATTAAAACAGTGAAGCCCCGGTGCCAATATCACGGAGGATTTGTGCTCCGGGATATTCCGTGCTACAGTGCGAAAAAAATGGGTCGTTCTTTGAAGAACCCCAAAAAATCAACCAGAACCAGGAGGTCTCGAGAATGAGAAACTTCAGCCTGTCGGTGGTTGTCATTGCCGCCCTCTTCCTGTGTGGCCTGAACTCCCATGCGATCGCCGCGGCGACCCCGCCGGCGGTTGCCCCTGCCATCACGGCAGCGGTGCAGGGTGCCGACGTGGTTTTTACCTTCCCCGAGGGTGTTGACCAGACGACCATATCGTTCAAACTCAAACACCATGTCATCACTCGTCACCACCTTCGCCACCATTGCCGCTGGACCAGCCCCACGGAGATGCATGTGGCCCTCCATTTCTTCGGCAAGCACAGCTGCTGCCATCCCCATGAGGGTCTGTGGGTGGAAGGCGAAGCCAAGGGGTACGTGGCTCTGCTGCAGTTCGTGGTCATCGAGAACATGCCGATGAGCGGCCATCACGGGCATCACCACCACGGGCATCATCGCCACGGGCATCATCACCATCACGCCTGCCATTGAGCGTTCGGAATCCTCCGCCGGAGTCTGCCCGGATGCGGGAACACCCAGGCCGGACACGACAGTGAAAGCTGGCGAACGGACCCGGGCAGACCACTCGGCCGGAGGATGACGGTCCTCGTTGGGTTGAAAAGACACCTGGGGTCTCCAGAAACAAAGTGGGGGGCCCCGGGTTCTTCGTTCGAGGGGGAAGTCTTTTGACAATCATCAACCTATGAGCCAGGAACGAGCGGCCCCAGCAACGTCCCCTTCGGCTCCCGCGCCCGTGCCTCCTCGCGCTGCGTCCCGCGGGATCGACATCGTTCAGATTCTGGCAACCGCGGTCCAGAAGGGCGGGTCCGACGTCATTTTCACCGTCGGTTCGAAACCTCGGATCCGGATCGGCGGACGCCTCCGTGGCTACGGAGAGGAGATTCTGACCCCGGAGGCCACCAAACGGACGCTCTATAGCCTTCTCAACGAGGAACAGAAATCCCATTTTGAAGAGGATTGGGAAGTCGACGCCTCGGTCTCCATCAAGAATGTAGGCCGATTTCGACTGAACGGTTTCCGTCAGAGAGGCCACGTCGCCGCGGCCCTCCGGGTCATTCCGTCGAAGATGCCGACCGTGGAGGGGCTCGAGTTGCCTCGGGCCATCATCGACATTGCCGATTATCCTCGGGGGCTCGTTCTCGTCACCGGCCCCACAGGCAGTGGAAAGAGTACGCTCTTAGCTGCCCTCATCAACAAGATCAACACGGATCGGGAATGTCACATCATCACGGTCGAGGATCCGATCGAATTCGTTCATCCGCACATCAGGTCGGTCGTGGAGCAGCGAGAGATCGGTGCGGATTCGAAATCGTTCGGCAACGCTCTCAAGTACATGCTCAGACAGAATCCCGACGTGATCCTCGTGGGCGAGATGAGGGATCGCGAGACGATCCAGGCGGCGATCACTTTGGCGGAAACGGGTCACCTCGTCTTCTCGACGCTGCACACCCAGACGTGCGCCCAGACCATGGACCGCATCATCGATTCGTTTCCCGCCGAAAGTCAGAACCAGATCAGAGCGCAGCTTTCGCTCACGGTAAAGGCCGTCGTCTGTCAATCGCTGCTCCCCGCACCGGACGGGAACCGCTGTGTGGCGGCGCGGGAGATCATGTTCATCACGCCCGCCGTTGCGTCGCTGATCCGAGAGGGCAAACAGCACATGCTCGGGCATTGCATCCAGACGGGCAGAGCTCAAGGCATGATCACGATGGAGGCCCATATCAAAGAGCTTCTGGAGCAGGGATCGGTAGATCCGAAGGTCGCCATGGCCCGACTGTCCGCCCTCGAGAACTACGGGATCGGGGTGTCGGAGACGAAGGTTGACGATCCCTTTGCCAAGCCCGATCGGCCCAAGTCAACGGAGAACCAACCCGTGAAGATCTCTTCGGTCGAGGACGTGCCCTCGGTGTCGCAAAGGACTTTCGCGTCAGCGGCGACCGAGCGTGGGAGGGGCTCGGTGGCGGACATCCCGCGCCAGCCGTTCGTGCTCGTGCTCGCGGCGATCTCTCTGGTGTTGTTCCTCTGGTGCCGTTTCGGCGGATCCAGCGCCTTTGTTGTTCGGCCCTACTTCAGCTACATAAGATATGCCCTGTGGGGCAGCGTCGGTCTCTACCTCCTGCGGTTCCTCCTTGCACTTTTCTTTCGTCGCAAAGCGGCGTAGAGCCTGTGAATAGACCCCCTTCGTCCTCATTCGCCAACCAGCATTCCAGCCTTCCTGCGAGGTCAACGCCCGCCAATATCTCACGTCGTATCAAGATTCGGGTGGACTCCTCTACGGGCAGATGCGGTTCGTGTCGAGGGTGTTGAGAGTAAGGACCGGTGGACCCTCGTTCGCCCGGCAACTCTGTCGACGCGTGATAAGCCTCTCTTGAGGGGCTCGGCCGCCTGATGGCATCAGACGCGTGAGGGAGTGGCGGTCCCCCGATCACCCCTTTTCCCTTGCGTCCCCTTCGGACCGTTGATAAGGTCATCATGTTCGATCGGGTTGTCCTGAGTAAATCCAGTATCTATCACGAAGTAATCAGTAAGGAGAACCGCCGATGGCCCGTCTATCCGTCTTTTTTTGTCTGTTCGGTTTGTTCGCTTCCTCCCTTTTGGCCCTTCCTCCCCCTCCCCAGACAGAGCGGCCGGCCACGATTCTCGACCGTGACGACGTTCCAAGAAAGAAAGTTTCGTTTCCTTTCGTGAGTCGTGCCCAATTGGCGGAGCTCGAGGCCAGCGGAGTCTTCGAGATTCTGGAGGTCCGCAACGGCCGGGTCACGGCCCTTCAACAGGACGTTCCCACCCAAGACACCCTCTTGGCCTCTCTGCCCGTCGGGCTCTCCGTCCTATCCAGGAATGTGGACGATGAGCTGGCCACGTTCAGAGCCAAGGGAAGCGAGGGGGCTTACCATTCGGTCGCAGAGACCGAGGCTGAACTGAAGGACTACGCCGCCCGTTATCCGAGTCTCTGTCGACTCGAATCGATCGGAAAGACGTTCGAGGGGCGTGACATCTGGGCGCTGAAGGTGTCCGGGGCGCCGGATACGACAAAAGTTCCTCGGATTTTGGTCTTCGGCCTCACGCATGCCCGTGAGTGGATCACCACGGAGCAGGTGTTCTACATCATCAAGAAGCTGGTGACCGGCTACGCCTCCGACGAAGAGACGAAGAGGCTCTTGAACACGCGGTGTCTATTCGCCATTCCGGTGCTGAATCCCGACGGACTCGAATACTCGCAGAGCCACTACAAGATGTGGAGGAAGAATCGGAGTAATCGAGCCAGCGGTGTGGGGGTCGACATCAACCGCAACTTCGAAATCGGCTGGGGAAAAGGTTCGAGTGCAAGCCCTGGCTCCGACGTCTATCGCGGGCCCAACTTCAACTCCGAGGAGGAGACCAAGGCTCTGTTGGAGTTGGTCAAGCGGGAGAAGTTCCACGCGTCGATTTCGTTCCACAGCTACTCCGAGCTGATCCTCTACCCGTGGGGCTATACCACCGATGACCCGCCCGGCAAAGACACCTTCGTCCTACACGGCAAAGCCATGTCCGAGGCCAACGGGTACGATCCGGGATCGGTCGCCCAGATCCTCTATATCGCAGGCGGAGGGTCTGACGACTCCCTGTTCGCCCGCCACGGTTGCTGGGCCTGGACCTTTGAGCTGGGCCAGGCATTCGTGCCGGCTGAAAGCGAGATCGAACCGATCTGCGTGAAGAACTACGCCGCGGTTCTCCATCTCGTGAAGTCGTTGGATGATCTTGCGGCCAAGCCTCCGCCCATCTCTTCCGCGGCGTCGATCACAACGCGTCTCGCGGCTGTCGAGAACGTCTGGCGTTGCTCCTCGCCGGCGATTCTTACGAGGCCAAGCGCTCTCGACGAGTCGGGGCTGGACGAGCTTATGGTGGCTCTGGCTGGCCAGACCGAGTCTGATCCCGCCCTGGCCCAAGAGATCGAACGCCGGGCCTGTGATCCGACTCTTCGTCGTCTCTACGCTCCCCTCGCCCGGGTGACCCGGATGGGGATCCGGCAATGAGTCGCTGACGAGGCTCCAGTGGCCGGATCGGCGGGGCTGTCCGACGGAGAGTCCGACAGCCTCACGGAACCAATGCCCGCGCGGTGCGCGGGCTTTTTTTCTCAGGCGCACGAAGTTGAGCAACTCCTGGCCATGCTGGACGTCACCCCGACGGTTGCATGGACCATGGTCGAGAGATCATGGTCGAGAGATCCGCTTCCGAGGCGGTTGCGCGCCATCCGGATCGCGTCCTGATCTGGGCCCATCCTCCCGCGAACAAGACGGACCGTGAGCTCCTCACCCACGCCGATCCTGTGGTAAATTGTGGGGCCATTCACCAGAACCGGAAGGCTCTCCCATGCTGCAAGTCGTCGATCTATCCAAATCGTTTGGCTCCCAGGTCCTTTTCGACAACGTTTCGTTCACTCTGGGCAAGGGGGAGAAGCTCGGCTTGGTCGGGCGCAATGGGCACGGGAAGACCACTCTCTTCAAACTGATACTGGGAGACGAGCACCCCGATTCCGGACGGATCACCGCGCCGTCCAACTACCGGATCGGACACCTGAGTCAGAAGCTCGGATTCACCCGTGACACCGTTCGAGATGAAGGGGCCATGGGCTTGCGTCCCGAAGAGCGAGACCAGGTCTACAAAGTGGAGAGCGTACTGTGCGGGCTCGGATTCTCCATGGCTGACCTGGACCGTCCTCCCGGTCAGTTCTCCGGAGGACTACAGGTGCGCCTCAATCTGGCGAAGCTTCTGGTTTCCGAGCCCAACCTGCTTCTGCTCGACGAGCCGACCAATTACCTGGACATCGTCTCCCTGCGGTGGCTGCATCGTTTCCTGCGTTCCTGGAAGAACGAACTCATCCTCATCACCCACGACCGGGAGTTCATGGACAGCGTCACCACGTACACGATGGGGATCCACCGTCAGAAGGTGCGTCGGGTCAAAGGGCCGACCCAGAAGCTCTATGACCAGCTTCTTGCGGAGGAAGAGATTTACGAAAAGACGCGGCGCACGGAAGAGAAGAAACGTCGAGAGATCGAGCAGTTCATCGACAGGTTCCGTGCCCAGGCACGCCGGGCTTCGATCGTGCAGTCTCGGATCAAGTCGCTGGAAAGGATGGGAAGCCGGGAGGATCTCACCCAGATCGAGAGCCTGGATTTTCGCTTCTCCGAGGCGCCCTTTGCCGCTCAGACGATCCTGGACGTCCGAAACCTCGAATTCTCCTTTTCCGGTTCTCGGAAGCTGATCTCGGACCTGTCCTTTTTTGTGTCTCGGGAGGACCGAATCGGTGTCATCGGAAGAAACGGCAAAGGGAAGACCACCCTTCTCAGGTTGATCACCGGAGAACTGAGCCCATCATCCGGAGAGGTCAAGTACCACCCGGAGGTCCGGTCCGGTTATTTCGGACAGACGAACATCGATCGGCTGTGCCCGGATCGAACGGTCGAAGAGGAGGTGCAGTCGGCCAATCCGATGCTCGGGAGATCCCAGGTTCGGGGAGTCTGCGGGGTGATGATGTTCCCTGGAAGCGACGCGGAGAAGAGGGTCGGCGTGCTGTCCGGTGGCGAGAGAAGTCGGGCTCTCGTGGCCAAGATCCTCGCTCAGCCAACCAATCTGCTCCTGCTGGACGAACCGACGAGCCATCTTGACATGGATTCGGTGGAGTCCCTCGTGGACGCATTGAAGGCGTATCGTGGCGCTGTCCTGATCGTCACCCACAGCGAGATGATCTTGAGGTCCTTGGCCCGGAGACTGATCGTGTTCCACAGAGACCGGGTGGAATTCTTCAACGGCACGTACGACGAATTCTTGGAGAAGCTCGGGTGGGAGGATCAGGAGATCGTCGAAGCGCAGGCTGCGCCGATGGTGGAATCGAAGCGTTCCTCGTCGAGGAAGACTGATAGACAGAAACGTTCGGAGATCGTGGCCGAGCGTTCTCGGGTCACGGGACCACTCAAGAGACGAATCGACTCTCTGGAGGAAGAGATCACGCGACTGGAGAGGGAAATCCAGAGAGATTCGGAGTCACTCATCGAAGCTTCCATGGTCGGGAAAGGTGAACGGATCGGGGTTCTCGGCAAGGCAATCAGTCAGAACAGAGCCGCGGTGGATCGACTGTTTGACGAGCTGGAACAGGTAACGATCGAGTATGAAACGGAGACAGCCCGTTTCACGAGACTGCTCGATCAGAGCTGACAGGAGCAAGAGATCTCATGAGAAGTGAACAGTCTCTACAAGATGATCCCTGGACCCGTGAAGAAAAAGAGGTCCTCGACACTCTCAAGACACCGGAAAAGATTCAGGCTTATCTGGACTCGATTCCCTACAACGACGAAATCACGTGTCGGTCTCCTCGCCGCGTGCTGCGGGACCATAAGGCTCACTGCATGGAAGGCGCCCTATTCGCGGCTGCAGCCCTGATGCGGATCGGATTTCCTCCTCTTCTGCTGGATCTGGGCGCCGTAAGGGACGATGACCACGTGCTCGCGTTGATCTTCCGCGAGGGGGGTTGTGGAGCCGTGGCCAAGTCGAACTACTCCGGTCTCCGATACCGTGCCCCTGTGTACAGAGGGCTCAGGGAACTCGTGATGTCGTACTTCGAAGACTACTTCAATCCGCTGGGCGAAAGGACGCTGCGGACGTACTCTCGTCCACTCTCATTGACTGACGGCATCCGCTCCGATTGGAGGACCACGGAGGAGGACTTGGATTGCATCGGGGACCGACTGAACCGCCAGGTTCACTACCGCTTGTTGACGACAGCTCAAGAGAATGATCTGGTGCCGGTCGACGGTCGGACTCTGGCCGCGGGATTGTTGGGCTCGAATCCGGAAGGTCTGTATCGATGTGACGAGGCGGTGCGAGATGCGTGACCACGTGAGGGATTCTGGGCAGGTGGCCTGTTGTGGGCTTTTCTGCGGAGCGTGCGGTGCCTTTCTCCGGAAGCGCTGCCCGGGATGTCGACAGAACAAGGGAGCATCCTGGTGCAAGGTACGATCCTGCTGCATTGAGAGAGCCCACAGGAGCTGTGCCGATTGCACCGAAATCCAGAGTGTCCGCGATTGCAGGAAATACCATAACTGGATCTCCCGAATCGTCGGATGGTTGCTTCGATCGGACAGGGCGGCGTGCATTGCGAGGATCCGTCAAGTCGGCTATGACGAGTACTCCGAGGAGATGGCCCGCCAGGGCCTCCAGACCATCAAACGCCGTTCTTGAAGGTGTGCTTGAAGGGCGGGTTCCCCGATCCACGAAGAGTCCGAGACCTCGCGTCGAGCTCGCTTGCTGGAATTTCACACTGTGACGTGTTTGGTTGCGTGATCAAGCCGTGCGATCCATCGCCCGGTGGGCTCTGCCAGAGTCTTGTTGATTTTGGGAGACTGTTCGAGTATGATGAGATCCATCAAGACACACGTCGAACTGTCACATTGGAGATAAGACTATTATGGCCATCCGACCAATTCGGGTTCTTGTCGTTGCCCGGTCGAAAGCTGTGAGCGAATTGGTGTCCGGTTTTCTGCAGGTGCCGACCGAGATCATCGAAGCCCGACGTCCACCGTTCCCCAAGGGCGTGGATCTCGTCGTTCTCGAGCGTCACCCCTCGTTGGCTCGTTACCTGAGCGAGCTGCATTCCCGTCAACCAGACGCGGATATCGTCATCCTCCGACCAAAGGGGAAGTTGTCTTCTCAGCTCAAGCAGAGGGCTCTGCCTGGAGATCTCGCTCGCTCGAGTTATCGGGAGGTCGTGCAGCGTGCCTCGTCCAATGTCACGGCCGAATATCTGAAGGCGCTGTTGACCCGCCACAACGGAAATGTCACCGAGGCCGCTGTCGCCGCCAAAGTGCAGAGAGAGAGTCTTCACCGCCTCCTGAAGCGGCACGGTCTGAAAGCCTCCCAGTATCGACTTCGACGCAAGAGCGAATAGGCTCGAATTATCGAGTTTGCGGATCTGTGGTCTGCCGGATCGGATGTCCGGCAGATCTATTTTTGCTATGGTCTACACCCCCATCCTTGCGACCCTCGGATACGTCCTCTCGGAATCCGGAACCGATGTGCTGATGATCCACAGAAATCGGAGACCGGAGGATCTTCATTTCGGCAAGTTCAATGGTTTGGGAGGAAAGCTCGATCCCGAGGAGGATGTGGTCAGCGGTATGCGGAGAGAGATCCTCGAGGAGTCCGGTCTCGAGTGCGAGGAGCTGGTTCTGAAAGGAACCGTCAATTGGCCAGGCTTCGGTCCGAAGGGTGAGAACTGGTTCGGGTTCGTGTTCCGGATCGATCGGACCCGCGGCGTCCTCCGACAGTCGAATCCCGAGGGAACTCTCGAATGGGTACGAATGGCGGGGCTTCTCGATCTTCCGATGTGGCCAGGAGATCATCATTTCCTTCCGCTCGTCTTTGATCGGAGCCAGCGGCAGTTCCACGGAGTGATGCCCTACCAGGACGGACAGCCGATGGGGTGGAGCGTCAGCTGGGTCTAGATCGGACCCGGTTCCGTCCTCTGCGTTCCGAAGACCCTCAAGATCGGTGGCGGGGGAGCCGGGCGGATCGCCATCGTTGACAGTACACGGATTGTCGGATAGCATAATGATTTGTACTACTGATGATTCGTAGCTGTCAAATGGAGCGACTCGTGCGAATGAGAGAGCCCGTCGCGAGGACTGGCGGGAAAGGCCGGGTGGGATCCGGAATCTCGGTTGCGCCGCGCCTGGCCACTGTCGGTGATCGTGTGGCGGAGGAGCCTCGACGACGGGCGGGCCGCGTGGCTCGATTTCCGTTTCCGGCCATCCTCTCGGATAGCTCCGGCTTTCTCTTCAGACTCGCCACATCCACAATCCACCAGATGGCGTCCGAATCTCTGGAGGACCTCGGGATCTCACCACAGAAGTATGGCATCCTGTGCGTCATTTCATGTGAGGGGCCACTGACTCAGCAACAGGTCGGCGACCGCATGAAGGTCGACAGGACGTCGATCGTCATGCTGGTCGACTCCCTGGAGAAGCTTGGTGCCGTCGTGAGGGGAGCAAATCCCCTGGATCGACGAGTGCATTGTCTCTCGATCACCCCGATGGGCCGGCAGCTTCTTATTCGAGCCGGCCGGCGGCTCAATGCGGCGCAGGCGAGGTTTCTCGAGCCCTTGTCCAAGTCCGAATGGACTGAGTTGAAGAGGATCTTGGCGAAGCTCCTCGTGCATCATCACGGGGCGGCGGCGGAGGAGTCTCGAAGACCGGACAGAGCGAAGGCGTAGAGGGGTTCTTAAGAAACCAATTGGGTCACACGTGTTCGGGAGGAGATGGACAGATGTCTCGGCGTGAAGATTTCGGGGGGCCGTTCGGTGATCCGAGGGCCTGGAGGGTCCCTTTGGGGATCGTCGTCCTGACGATGTTCGTGCTTTCGGTCGCTCTGGCGAGTGCGGAGAGCTCGGAGGATCGCTCATCCGGCACGGCCCTCAAGGGCCAGCTGTCCGCGAAGGGAGAGTCTCCGACCGGAGAAAAGGCCGAGGCCGAGGCTACGTCCGATGGAGAGGAGTCTCCAGCCAAGGAGGACAAGGCTTCGGAGTCGGACGACGAGCTCGATTCCACGACTCCCCAGGGCACCGCCAAGAAGAAGGTACCGTCAGTTTCCGGACGCCAGAGCGTCACCAGTTCCCGCTCCACGACGCCGGTGAGCGCCTCGTTCTTTCGATTCACGGGCGCGTTGGCCGAGGGGGGGCAATTCTCGTCGCGTTGCGCCCTGCGGGGACCCCCGGCGAGCTTCACGTTGGCCAATACCGTGGAGCGCGTTCTCAAACGCAACAAGACGCTCGCCGTTCGCAAACTCGACCCTGCCATCTCCCGTGTCAAGGTCCTCAAGGAGCTCGGGACCTTCGACGACGCCCTGTCTCTGCAGGTCCAGAGGCAGCATAACCAGATGCCCACCGCCAGTCAGCTCTCCGGTGCCGGTGTCTCGGAGAGCGACACGCGCCTGGCTAATCTCGGATATTCGAAGAAGTTCCAGGAGGGAAGCACCTTCGGAGTGAACTTCAACAACCAGAGAAACGAGACCAACTCGACTTTTTCCACTGTGAATCCGAACTACGCCTCCAACCTGATCGTCAACGCGACGAGGCCTTTGCTCAAAAACGGTGGCTGCAAGGTGGCGACAGCGAGCGTCAGGATGGCCCGGATCGCCCGGGAACAGTCTCATCTTCTGCTGGCCAAACAGGTGCTCGATACGATCTCCACGGCGGAGAAGGGGTACTGGGATCTGGTCTTCGCTCGCCAGGACCGGGAGGTCAAGGACTTCAACGTTAAAGCTGCTCAGGAGCTTCTCGCCTACAATCTGTCCCGCCAGGAGGCAGGACTTGGGTCGGACGTCCAGGTCGTGGAGGCCCGGGCTTCCGAGGCGATTCGGGTCGGCGAATTGGAGGTGTCCGAAAGGGTCATAGAGGATGCCCAGGAAGTGCTTCGCCGGATGATGTCGCTCGACGATCTCCCTTCCGGCATCGAGATCGCACCGAATCAGACACCCGAGATCCCGAAAGAGAGTCTGTCTCTGGACGTGGCGCTCCAAATCGCCTATGCGACTCGGCCGGATTATCTGAGCTCTCTCTTGGATCTGAAGAGCCGGGACATCCGCATCAAGTATCTGAAGAACCAGAAGCTTCCCCAGATCGATCTCGTGGCGAGTTACGCCCAGAACGGTCTGTCGGGCAACTACGGTGATGCGTTCAACATGATGACGAGCGGCGACTTTCAGAACTACACGCTGGGGTTTCAGGTCGGAATCCCGCTTGGCAACCGTGCGGCACACGCAGACTACAAGCAGAGTATCCTCGAAAAACGTCAGTCCCTGCTCACTGTGAAAGCCCTGGAGGATCAGATCAACGAGGATGTCACCCGGGCCGTTCGGTCCCTCCACACCGATTTGAGGCGAGTCGAGGTGACGAAACTGGGGGCGGACCTTTCAGAGCAGCAGCTCAAGGCCGCAGAGGCTCGTTACCGCGAGGGCCTGATCGCCAACTTCGATCTGTTGCGTTTCCAACAGGATCTCGCGACCGCCCGATCCTCCGCGTTGAGGGCGTTGCTCAATGCCGTGAACAGCCAGGTTTCTTTGGAAGCCGCCACCGGCCAGCTGCTTTCCATGCGTCAGATCTTCATTGAAGATGTGGAGGTCCAGGGTCTCAAGGATGCTCCTTCCGCCAAGAGTCGGCTTTCGGCGCGGCGGGTCAATGAGGGCTTCTCGGCTCCGGTCACTGTCTCACCTTCCAGCGACGTGAAAAAACCGTAACGACTGATGGGGAGTGGGGAATACCATGACGGTCGGAAGGGTTGTTATCCTGTGCCTCGGAGTTTTGGCGATTCTGCGTCTCTCGTGTTCTCCGCTGGGATCCGGTGGAAAGAGCGTGCCCAAGTACAGAACCGCCCGGGTCGAGCGGGGTGACATCCGAAGCACGGTGTCGGCGACGGGAACATTGAACGCCGTGACGACGGTGCAGGTGGGAAGCCAGCTTTCGGGAATCGTCTACAAGCTGTACGCCGATTTCAACTCGCAGGTCAAGCAGGGACAGCTTCTGGCTGAGATCGACCCTGCCACGTTCCAGGCCACGGTCGACCAGTCACGCGCGGACGTCGAGGTGGCGACCGCTGCGGTCAGGACGGCCACGACCGATCTGCTGAGTCTGTCCGCCTCGGTGTCCGCGGCCGCAGCCGACGTCAGCAGCTCCAAGGCCAATGTTCGACGGGCCGAGGTGCAGGCCGCCGATCGGGAACTGACTTGGAAGAGGACACGCGAGCTGGCCTCCAAGAAGTTTGCGGCCCAGCAGGATCACGACACAGCTCTAGCCAATCTCAACATGGCTCTGGCGGAGGTGGCAGCGGCCAAAGCGGCGGTCGAGGTCAGCGAGGCCAAGTACAAGACGGCCTGCGCGCAGCGCGTCACCGGTGACAGCAAACTCGATGCGGCCAAGGCCCAGTTGGAGCAACGAAAAGCGTCGCGGGCAATGGCTGAGGTGAACCTCGCGAGGACGAAGATTCTGTCTCCTATCGATGGGGTCGTGGTGAGTCGAAACGTGGACACCGGCCAGACCGTGGCAGCGAGCTTCCAGGCCCCCGTGCTCTTCGTGATCGCCAACGATCTCCGACTGATGCAGATCGATGCCAACGTGGACGAGGCGGACATCGGGCGTGTACAGATGGGACAGAGAGTCGAATTCACGGTGGATGCCTACCCGGACGAACGGTTTCGCGGCAAAGTCGTTCAGATTCGACTTCAACCCATCGTGAGCCAGAACGTCGTGACCTACGACACAGTCGTTCAGGTGGCCAACGACGAACTGCTCCTACGCCCCGGTATGACGGCCAACATCTATGTTCAGGTGGCCCGGGCAACGGATGCCCTGAAGGTCCACAACGCGGCTCTCTCCTACGTACCGCCTGCGTCGTTGATGGGTAACACAGTGGGATTCAAGGGGTCTCGCGGTGATTCCTCGTCTCGGCCGGCCTCACGGGGAAGCACGGGTGGGGAGGGTCGGAGAGGTTCCAGGGGCGACGGGAGGGAGCGAGGAGACCGTGAGCGTGGCGGGAGAGAGGGCCGGAAACGGGACCCGGAGGGTACAAAGGACCAACGACCTCAGGGGGGCGGTTCTGTCGAGACAAAGAAGATCATGCGCAAGGTGTACAAAGTGGGCGTGCAGGCCCCAGATCCCGTGGATGTGCAGGTCGGGATTTCGGACGGAAGTTTCACGGAGGTTCTGAGCGGCGCCGTCTCGGAAGGCGACGAGGTCATCATCGGTAGCGAGTCGCAGGAGTCCGGGAGCACGCAGGGCCCCACCAACCCCTTTGCGCCGCGTCGCAGATAGAGGAATGCCGTGGCCGATCCTGTTGTTCACGTCGAGGGAATCGAAAAGATCTACGACCTCGGAGAGGTGAAAGTCCACGCTCTGCGAGGTGTCACTGTCTCGATTCAGCCCGGAGAATTCGTGGCCATCATGGGGGCTTCCGGATCGGGCAAGTCGACGTTTATGAATATGCTCGGCTGCCTGGATCGACCGACGCGGGGTCGTTACCTCCTCGAAGGGAAGGATGTCTCGAAAATGAGCCGGGACGAGCTGGCGGCCGTTCGGAATCAGCGCATCGGCTTCATTTTCCAAGGCTTCAATCTTCTCCACCGCATGAGCGCTTTGGAGAACGTGGAGTTGCCCATGCTCTACGGTGATGTGACCCGGAAGGAACGACACGAGAGGGCCGTGGAAGCTCTGGTTTCGGTGGGTCTTAGTGACCGGAAGGATCACCAACCCAACCAGCTCTCCGGGGGTCAGCAACAGCGTGTGGCCATTGCCCGAGCTCTGGTCAATCGGCCGGCCATGCTCCTGGCCGATGAACCCACGGGCAACCTGGACAGTCGGACCTCGATCGAGATCATTGATCTGTTCCAGACGCTCCATCGCGAGGGAAAGACGATCGTGATGGTGACCCACGAACCGGACATTGCCGGGTACTCGAGCCGTCAGATCGTGTTTCGGGACGGACTGGTTCAAAAGGACGTGAAAAACCAGGCCCGGAACGCCCGAAAAGACCTGGAGGAGCTCCCTCCCCTATCGGACGACTAGGACTCCCTTGGAGGATGACTGTTGAATCCGGCGACAATCCTCCGCACCGCTCTGTGGAGCCTGGGGAGAAATAAGGTCCGGACCGGGTTGACGATGCTGGGGATCATCATCGGAGTGGCCTCTGTCGTCGGCATGGTGAGTCTGGGACAGGGAGCCCTTGCGGCCGTGGAGGAACGGATCGCGGCGATGGGGTTGAACGTGGTCACGGTGACCCCGGGTTCGAAGAGGCAAGGGGGACACCATGCCGGAGCCGGCAGTGTTACTACCTTGATCTTCGAGGATGTCCCAGCCATCCTGAGGGAGTGTCCGTCGGTACTCGTCGCGTCGCCCATCGTCCGGTCGGGTGCACAGATCGTCTTCCAGAACAAGAACCACTCGACGACCGTACAGGGAGCCGCACCGGAGTTTCTCACCATCCAGGACAGAAAGCTCAGGGACGGTGCGATCTTCGACCAAGATCAGGTGCGATCGGGGGCTAAGGTTTGCGTCATCGGAGAGACCGTGCTCAAGGAACTTTTCGGGTCCGTGAACCCCATTGGAGAGGTCCTCCGGATCAAGAAGATCCCGTTTCTCGTCGTCGGAATCCTCGAGTCGAAGGGACAGTCCAGCACCGGCCAAGACCAAGACGACCTGGTTGTGGCCCCGTGGACCACTGTGCAGCGCAAGCTCACAGGGACAACGTACCTGAATTCGATCGTCACCTCGGCCCGGAACGAGAGTCTCCTGGACTCGGCTCGTGACGAGATCAAGACAGTCCTGCGGCGCCGCCATCGCATCCGTCCGGGGGATGAAGAGGATTTCGCCGTTCAGACCCAGACGGAGGTGGCGGCGGCCCGTCAGGAAACGACCCGCTTCATGATGACCCTCGTCGTCGTCGTCGCTCTAGTGGCTCTTTTGGTCGGCGGCATCGGGGTGATGAACATCATGCTCGTGACGGTCCTGGAGCGGACTCGCGAGATTGGAATCCGGATGGCCCTCGGCGCTCGGCCGACCCACGTTCTGCTTCAGTTCCTCGGGGAAGCCACCGTTCTGACGAGTCTGGGGGGCACAATCGGGATCGCGTTGGGGATGGGGTTCTCCTTCGTGATTCCTCACCTCGTGGGCTGGCCCACCAAGCTCACGGCGGCCCCCATGATCGGTTCGTTTCTGTTCTCGGCAGGGGTGGGAATCTTTTTCGGACTCTATCCCGCCCTCCGTGCCAGTCGACTCGACCCGATCGAAGCCTTGAGGTACGAGTGATGATCCGCGTCGAGGTCGTTCAAACCGCTCTGACAGCATTGGCCAGGAACCGACTGCGAAGCGTCCTCACGACCCTCGGGATCGTGATCGGCGTTTTCGCCCTGATCACAATCGTGGCCGTGGGTGAGGGGACGCAGAAGATGGTCGCGGACCAGCTCAAGACCCTCGGCGCCAACCGCATCATGGTCATTCCCGGATCTAAGGCGTTCTCCGGGGCTCACGCTTCATCGGCAGACGTCAACAGTCTGACCCCGGACGACGCCAAGGCGATCTCTCAAGAGTGCCCCGACGTCTTGTATCTGGCCCCCACCGTCCGTGCCGCAGCCCCGATCGTCTTCGGGAACCTGAACTGGTCGACCTCGATCCAGGGCGTGAACCATCTTTTTCCGGAGGTCAGGGATTGGCAACCGGAGCGGGGAAGATTCTTTAGTGAGTCGGACGTGAACCAGGCCAACAAGGTTTGTCTCGTGGGCCGCACGACCGCGACCCGGCTTTTCGGCACGGACGATCCCATCGGGAAGATCCTGAGGGTTAAGAAGATGCCGTTTCGAGTCGTCGGAGTGATGTCTTCCAAAGGCCTCATGCCCTGGGGAGCGGACCAGGATGACGTGGTCATAGCCCCCTACACGACCGTCATGAAGCGGATCACGGGGACGACGTACCTGTCCATGATCCAGGTCGCTGCCCGGTCCTGGGAAGTGATCGACTCAGCGCAAGAACAGATCACCTCGGTGCTGCGACGGCGCCATCGGATCCAGCCTGGCGAGGACGACGATTTTGCCATGAGGTCTCAGAAGGATGCCCAGCAGATGATGGACCAGACCTACGGGACGATCTTCCTCTTCCTCGTCAGCGTCGCGTCGATTTCGCTCCTCGTCGGTGGAATCGGCATCATGAACATCATGCTCGTCTCCGTGACGGAGCGGATCCGGGAAATAGGGATCCGGTTGGCCGTGGGAGCTCGTGGACGAGACATCCTGATGCAGTTCCTCCTGGAAGCCGTGTTCCTGTCGATGCTGGGAGGACTGTTGGGAGTTCTGCTCGGGGTAGGGGGGGCTCAGATCATCGCGAAGACCCTTCGCTGGCCGATTCTGATCAACACCGCATCGGCCGTCATCGGTTGTCTATTCTCCGGCCTGGTCGGCGTGGTCTTCGGATTCGTGCCTGCCTGGCGCGCCAGCCAGCTCGACCCCATTCAGGCCCTCAAACAGGATTGAACGCAAAAAGCCTCTTGCCGATACAACCGACATCGGCAATAACGGGCGAGAAGGGCAAGGTCGATGCTACCCTGAGAACAGAGAGGAGCGTGACACATGTCCCAGAAACGTGAGTTCTCCGTGGGCTGGATGATCGTCAGCCTGGCTGTCTTCGTCGCCGTGGAGCTATTCATGGGGGGATTCGTGGCCTCGATGTTCCAGGGACGGTTCGTGAGTCACATCCTCGTGCTCAAGACAGAGGTCTTTCTAAACGTCGCGAGCTACTTCGTGGGGGGCCTGGTGGTCGGCCTCGTGTCGCCCGCGGTGCGAGTCCTGGAGCCCGCGTGTGGCGCTGCTCTTGCAGTTCTGCTCACGTTTGGCCTCAGCTTTTTTACTCCTGTTTGTTGGCTCACCTTCGCCCATCAGCGCGCGCTGACGGGTTCTGTGATCGCGTTTGGCCTCGCCGTGGCCGGCGCGGATCTCGGCGAGCGCCTCGCGGCTCGCCTCGGCAATCGCGCTTCGCAGCAGTACACGCGCGGTGAGGAGTAGGCTCGCCCTCGAGGAATCGACCCGAAAAGAAATCGGCGACCCCGGATCCGGGGCCGCCGACACCGTTGCTCTAGATCTTAGAAGCCCCTCGAAGGGAGCTTTATGATCAGCGCACAGCGACGATCTTGCCGGTTTTGCGATGCTTCAGGTAGTAGGCCCCGTTCTTGATGTAGAGAGGGGCATAGCCTTTGGCAGAGAGGGCCACGACCTTGTTCATGATCCGGGGGTTGTTGAGGACCTTCAGCTCGGCCGCGCTCGGGGGCGGCTTGATGGCGCTGCCACGGGCGTCCGGATCGGTCGCTTCGTCGAGCTCGTCCTCGACGATCGATACGGTGCGTGAGCCCTTGAGCGTCGCCTTGACCAGCTTGTCACCTTCGAAGACGAGAGTCAGGACCGGTGTTGCGTTCGCGGTATCGATGCATCGGCCCGTGTCGAGCTTCTTGTAGACGACAGTGACGACTGTCTGGCCTCTCGTCTGGGTCTTGTAGCCACCCGAAACGGCGTAGCAGGGCCCCAGCTTCTTGAGCTCTTGATCGACTTGGGCTGCATATTTCCCCGACCGCAAGTAGAGCTTGTAGTCGGCATCGGTCAGCGGGACTCGGCCGGCCGGCACGGCGAGGGTCTCAGAGGCCTTGGCCCTTTCGGTCCAGACCGAGAACACCTTGCCGCCCTTGGCTCGCGCCACGACCGCCGCGCTGCTCGTGCCCTTCTTGAAGTTCCATCGATACTCCGTCATTCCGCCAGGTGCCGGAGCCGTCGTGATCTTCGAGAGCACGTACCCTTGGGCGTGCAATTTGTTTCCTTGGGCAGTGACCTGAGGATCCTTCTCTACCTGACCCACCGCGGAGGTCCACCCTGGAGGGGGGGGGAGGTCGGTCGTGTCGCAGAGAGCAACACTAGGACTCAAAGAGACACAGGCCATCAACGCCATGGAGCACCCGACGAACCAAGACAATCCTCGCATTAACACTCCTTCTCCGCGCTCGTCGTTGACTTTGGTTCTCTTCTCAGCTGCGGGCGCGGATTCCGCCTTCCGCCATAAGCATAGGAAATCGCCGACGTCCGTCAATCCTCATGGAAGATCATGTCAACTAAGATAATCGCCTCAGGGCGAGGCTCGATGCAGAATCCATCAGGGGACGAGCGGGTCACTCTCTCTGGTGCGGTTTCCTCATGCGTGGTCGCGATGAGGAGCCAGACAAGTTCACCAGCCGACGATCCGGTATCCGCCATCGACGTAGATGACTTCGCCGGTGATGCCGCTTGCCAGGTGACTGGCGAGGAACACAGCCGTGCGTCCGACCTCGTCTTGATCGACGTTCCGGCCGAGGCAATTCTTTGCCTCATAGTGTTCCCGGACACGGTCGACGTCTCCGACTCCCTTGGAAGCCATGGTCGGGATGGGGCCAGCGGAGATGGCGTTGACACGGACGGCCTTCGTGCCCGAATCAGTGCCCCGGCCCAATTCCGCGGCCAGATATCGCACAGAGCATTCGAGGGCCGACTTCGCGACCGCCATCACGTTGTAGTGAGGCATGTACGCGATGGCCCCGATGTAGCTGATCGCCAGCACGCTGGCACCGGGGCTCATCAGGGGCGCTGCCTCGCGGCAGATGGCCACGAGTGAATATGCGCTGACATCGATCGCGGTCAGGAAGTCTTCCCTCCGGGTCTGGAGGAAGGGTGCGTGCAGCGCCGCCGCCGGAGCAAACGCGATCGAATGGACGATGATGTCCAGCGTGCCGTGGACCGCTTGCCAACGTTTCATGAGATTCGCGATATCTTCATCCTTGCTCACGTCGCAGGGCTCGACGAATGCTGGAGCAGGAGTGAGCGTCTCCACGCACATCCGGCAGCGGCGCTCGATCTTCGGAACCGGCTGGAAGGAAAACCCCACCGTAGCACCTTCACGGGCGAAGTTCGAGGCAATGCCCCAGGCGATCGACAGTTCGTTGACGACTCCGAACACCAGAGCCTTTTTACCGTCTAGTAGTCCCATGGTCTGTGGTTGTCCTTCCGTTCGTCTCAGATGAAGTCCCGGAAAAGTTCCGACCGAGGACGGGCAATGATCTGTCTCGAGACGAGCATTCCCTGCTCTCCGATGGTCTGGGCTCCACACTCGACCGCTGCCGCGACCGCGGCGATGTCGCCGGTGAGGAGCGAATAGGCCTTCCCGCCGACAGCCATGGCCGCATGGAGGCGAAAGAGGGTGACGTCGGCGGTCTTCACGGCCGCATCGGCTCCCTTGACCCCTGAGGCGACCGAGAAGGACTCGAGAACGCCAAGGGCGCCGACCTCCTTTGCCGGCAGTTCGACCGTGCCTGCCAGCGCGGGGAAAATCTGAGGATGGATGTTCGGGATGACAAGAAGCTCGATCAGTCCACGACCCGCGGCATCGGCTCCGGCCTCGACGCTCGCCGTGACCGCTGCGACGTCGCCACCGATCAGGACCATATACTTCCCGGAGCAGATGGTGCGGGCGACGAACAGCTGCACATCGGCTGTTTTGAGCATGATGTCCTGGACCAGGAATCCTGTGGCGATGCTCGAACTCTCCACGAGCCCGATCGCATTGAGTACTTGCGGCACGGCAGACTCCTTCGGGACCTAAGCGTCGATCACCACAGAGTCCGGCTCGACAGCACGGACGACTCCGGACAGTGAAGCATGTACGGTCGCACCCAGCTTTCCGACGGGAATCGTCCCGATGGTCTGGCCGGCCACGACTCGGTCTCCCGACTTCACCACGGGAACCGACGGGACTCCGAGGTGCTGCTGCAACGGGATTTTGACAGTGCCGGGTCGGACGGGATCCGGATTCATCGGTCCTTGGTTCGCGAACCGCCTCAGTCCGATCTTGAGAATCAGCTTTTGGATCGGGACGTGTCGATGGGGCTCCATCGGATGCGCGGGCCAGGCTCGTGACGAGATCTCTTCCTTGGACCAGAATCTCCCCTGCCCCCTGAGCCTCGCCTTCGACTCGACGCACGCGTTTTTCGGGTCGAGGTTCTCCGGACAAGAATAGAGGGTGCAGAGATTACATCCGCAACAGAACTGGGTCCCCGCGACCATACGCTCCCCGGCTTCGTGGAAACCAAGGTTTCGCATGGCCAGGTGCGGCTCGATGGGATGTCCCAGGATGAATCTCGGGCAAAGCTCGGTGCAGAAGGAGCACTGATCACAGGCTGAACGTCCGATGCTGTCGACGATCTTCTGGGGCCGAAGGCGCCTTTGAACCAGATCGTGATCGATCGGGAGCACGATGAGTCCCCCGGTGGTCTTTGTGACCGGACGGTCGAGAGTCAGGACGAGTCCGCCCATCAGAGCGCCACCGTCCAGGACGGCGACGGGCCCGTCCACGTTCGCGCCGCCAGCACTAGCCACGCACTCCGCGAACGATGTCCCAACAGGAACCCGCAGTGTCACAGGATGTCGGACCGCGCCGGCCACGGTCAGAAATTTCTCGGTAACCGGACAATCCCATACGACGTTGAGCAACGTCTCGACATTGGAGACCACCACGCCGACGCTGAGCGGAAGCTGAGCGGGTGGAATCAGGCGTCCTGTCACCGCGTAGACGAGAGTGACCTCATCTCCGGCCGGATAGAAATCATCCAGAGGATGGACCGAGAGGGGGGGCTTGATCTTCGTTGCGATCGAACGGACGATGTCTTTGTTCTTCGCCTTGATCGCCACGATTCCTCGGCTGGCACCCGTGTGCCGAATGACCGCTGCCAGGGCCTCGATGAGGGCGTCCGGATGGGCCTTGAGCAGTTCTTTGTCCTTGTGAAGCAGAGGCTCGCACTCGGCGGCGTTCACGATGACCGTGTCGAGACCGGAGGTTTTGAGTTTGACGTGGGTGGGAAAACCGGCGCCTCCGGCTCCGACGACGCCATGGGCTTCGACCCGGCTCAGGTCGATCTCGAACAAAGCCATGGGATCTCCACGAAAGGCCCGAACATGGGCCCTCAACAGGCGGCCAGCCTGGTCGTCTAAACGGCTGAAACCTCGATCAGAATAGCAACCGACGAGCTGTTGAGTCAATACGCCGGGTAGGCCGGGCTGGATGTCCCCAAGGAGACAGAAGGAGACAGAAGGTTCATAGAGAGCGGACGAGCTTCTTCAGACGCGCGAACGAACGGGGATCGACGACCCGCACGACGGGATACACTTTCTCCACCGCATCGAAGAAGGGGGAGCGCTCGTAGAAGAACTCGAGCCGCGCCTTGGGATCGTCTCGGAACGCCTCGTCCTCCTCGAGCCTCTGCTCGAAGTCCTCTCTGAGAACGGGGTCGCGTTCCAACATCTCACGAGCGATCGGCTCCAGGACATATGGCTCGATGTATTCTTTGCGCTCGAAGAAGGCGTTGAAGAATCCCCAACGGACGAACGAATCGGGAGACCCCGGTTCGAGCAAGTGTGCGAGGACTCCCACCAGCCTCTGCGCCGTGGGAACGACGATGGTTCCAGGACATAGACGCACTCGACTCTTGAATCGATCCAGGTGGCAGTTTACGCGAGTGCGTCCCTCGTATGGAGTCTTCGTGAACGTGGCGTTGAGGAATTGATACCGTTCCACCGCACAGTCCAGACTGCCCTCGAGCTCCCCGAGCTCTATCCCGTGGAGCCGAATCCGTTCGACAAGGTCATGGAACTCTCGTGGGATGCAATAGGCGCAAGGGAGGGTCGCGCTTCTCACGACTTCTGACCTGGCGAACAGGGGGATCTCGAATTCGATCGGATGAGAACCATATCGAACGACCGGAGAACCTGTGATGGGGCTGTACTCCTCGACCGACTCGAACCCCTTGAAGGCAAACGGTTGCCACTCGTCGGTGAGCTCGATCTCCAGAGGAAACGATCGCTTCTCGACCGCGTACCTCTGGACCACCCGTGCGTCCGCTGCCCCATTAGCGCGTGTCAACTCCATAGAGTGCAGGCCAAGATAGTCCAGGACGGCCTCGTTCATCGCCTTGGTTGCGTGGACGCGTTCACCAAACGGTTTGAGCGAGTGAGTCTCGACCAGGATGGCGAGCCGATTCCGTACGGCCGCATACCCGGTCGAGTAGCGAGGAAGCGCGGGATCGAAGAGGATGCCGTCGCTGAGATCGGTTCCCCGCATGTCGATGTACGGAGCGGTCAGGAAACCGCGTTGCTCGACTTCCTTCAAGACGAACGGCAGAAGGCGGTCGATCCCCCAGATCCTGAGTTCTGGATCGACGTTCTCGTGCCGTTCGATGCCGTAGGTCACCTGATACTGGTAATCCGCGCCATCGGTCGTGTGGTTGTCGATGATGAAATCCGGATTCCAGGCAGCGTACAGAGTCAGGAGCGCCTTCATCTCGGGCGTGTCCGCCTTCATGTAGTCCCTGTTCAGATTGAGGTTGTGAGCTGTCGTTCTCCAACCCATCTCGACAGGACCGTTTTGGTTCGGCCTGTTTGCTGGACCCGACCGCTCATGACCATCCGGATTGACGATGGGGATCACGAGGAGGATCAGGTTCTCGAGGAGGTGTGCCTTCTCTCCGGTAATGAGGATTTCTCTGAGCAGCAGCATGCTCGCGTCTTTTCCCTCGATTTCACCCGAATGGATCCCATTTTGGATTAAGACCACGGCTCGACCGGAGCTCTGCGCCTGCTTGGGTTCGAACTCCTGTCCTTTGGCCACGACGAGACAGCGGAGGTGTCGACCCTGAGGAGAAAACCCATACGTGAGCAATGTCGCGTGAGGGGTGGCGTCCGCGAGTCTTGAAAAGTAAGCCATGGTCTCGTCGTAGTCTGGCGATCGCTGTTGGCAGGACAGCTCGAATCGGGTGAGCCACGACTTGGGGACACCGCCACACCGGGAGCAGCTCCGATTCACGGTCCGAAACCTCTTGTGGACCAGAAGGAAAGGCTGGCTATCGAGAGCAGCACGACCGAAATAGCAACCACGATCGACGCGAGAGGGAGCGATCTTGAAACCACGATCGGTGATGAGAGCTCGCTCGTGACAGAATCGCGGGTCACCTTGAACCGGACGGGATTCTTGCCCATCGACAGCGGGAGGTCGAGGGCGAATCGCCCAGATTGGTCCGATCCGGTTTCAAAGGATCGGTCGCGAACCAGAACCGTCACAATGCCCGAAGGCACGCAACAACCTTCCACCGAGATCTCGCGCTGCCGGGTGGTTGTCGGGAGCGGATCGACACGTGGAACAAGAAGGGGTCGAACGATGCGGACAGAACTCTCACGAGAAAGGACTCCATCGGCCTCGACCCAAGCCGCAAGCGAGTTCACGCCTTCGTCGAGCCGGACGACCGTCTCGAACCTTCCGCGATCGTCCGCCTTGACCTCGGACTCGCGTTCCTGGATCTTCAGTCGGACCAGATCTCCGGGACTTGCGCGTCCCCGCAGCGACACGTTCTCCTCAGAACTCCGCTCTGGAACGTCGACGAGTTCGGGCGGTTGTGGCCGGGAGAGGACCTCCAGGGTAGGACTGGCGAGGGATTCCCGCCCTCCCTGCAGAACCTTGGCCGCGAGGTGGTTCTTCCCATCCTTAAGGGCGACTTCTACCCTGAACACGCCCTGCGAATCCACGGTGGCCTTCACCTCATCGCAGCCCCCGGCCACGATCACGTCCAAACCGGGTGTTGCGAGTCCTTCGATGACAACTCGCTTTCGATCCGTGGTCAACGGGCGGGTCGTCAAAAGAGGAGCGGCTGGAGGTGGACCGATCGTGTCCCGAACGGGGCAGATCCCGCCGACCCTGGTAGCGCGGAGGTCGACCGCCACGTCCTCCATCTTGCGGTAGCGCTTGTTGCGGTCGGGCTCGAGCATCCGACTTACGATCGCGTCGAGAAGCCTGGGCACGTCACCGTTTATCTGGCTGGGGGGTTTGCAGATGCCCATTGGGATGCTGCCCGTGAGGAGCTCATAGAAGACCACGCCCAGAGAATACACGTCGGTCTGGGCATCCACGGATCCCGGGTTGGTCCTCTGTTCGGGACTCATATAGAGAGGGGTTCCCATTGTCACGCCGGCACTCGTGAGCTTGAACTGGTCGGGTTCCTGCTGGGCGAGTCCGGCCAAGCCGAAGTCGAGGATCTTAACCTGGAGCCGATCGCCCGGTCCTTCCTTCACCAGGATATTCTCCGGCTTGATGTCACGGTGGATGACGTTCATCGAGTGGGCGTAGGCCAGAGTCTCGGTGATGTCGAGGACGAGCGGGACCGTCTGGGCCACTGCAAAGAGGGTCCTCTCGATGATCTCTCGTAGGGGCCTTCCCTCCACGAACTCCATCGAGAAGAAGTATCGCCCGTTCGTGGTCTTCCCGCGGCTGATGATCCACACGATCGAGGGATGCTGAAGCTTGGCGAGCGCGAGAGCCTCTCTTTCGAACCTTTGGATGAGCCGCTGTTGACTCGACAGTTCCGGAGAGAGGACCTTGATCGCCACGATCCGACCCATGTCGGACTGTTCGGCCCGGAACACTTCTCCCATCCCCCCTTTCCCGATGCGGGAAAGGAGCCTGTATCCTTCGATCTGGAGGGAGTGTTCACTTTCGGCCATCTGGACCACGCTGGAGTCTTGTCTCAAAGGATTGAAGAAAGCGATGTTTCACGCCACACCGCCAAAATGCCGGTCGCCCGGGGTTGCCCCCGAGACAGCCGGGGGAAACGTATCAAGAACGGTCCGGGAAGAGTCGACCCTGCTCACCGCGGAGCCTACCAGAAAACCGTGTCTTTTTCTAGGAGCCTGTCGGGACAGGGTGCATGTCGGGACAAGCCTCGACAGGCTCCAGGCTCATGCTATGATGCACCAATCCGCGGGGACCTTCCGGACCCCAGCACAGACAGGATGTTTCCGCCCAAGGAGGTCTCCCATGGCAGAAGCCGTGAACGCACTCAAGATCGAGGACATCGTTGTCGGTCAGGGCCCCACGCCCACGACCGGACAGACCGCGGTAGTCCACTACACCGGCTGGCTCACCGACGGCCGGAAGTTCGACAGTTCCGTCGATCGGGGACGGCCCTTCGAGTTCCAGCTTGGCCGCGGAATGGTCATCAAGGGCTGGGATCAGGGCGTCGCAACCATGAAAGTGGGAGGAAAACGCCGGCTGACGATCCCGCCGTCCCTGGGTTACGGAGCGAGCGGCGCTGGCGGAGTCATCCCTCCCAATGCGACTCTCGTTTTCGAGGTCGAGTTGCTCGCCGTGAAGTAGCGTGAGGGGCGCTGTCCGCCAGACTCTCGGCAGGAAACATTTCGGTACGAGCCCGACCTTCCTGAGGGCTGCGGTCGCCTTTTTTCTGGCCAGCACGGGGCATCAGTTGTTTCTGATGTACCCGCTGAAGCTTCAACAGCTGGGGAAGAACCAGACAGAGATAGGCGTTCTAACGGGAGCTTCCGCACTTGCGGCCTTCTTGGCGCGACCGGCACTCGGTCGGATGATCGACAACAGAGGTCGCCGACCCATCATCCTCATGGGCGCGGCAGCGATGACGGGCGCAGCCTTGCTGTTTTTGCTCCCCGTCACGAACAACCCCGTTCTCTTGCTCTTCCGTCTCATCCAGGGCGTGGCCTATGCGGCCTTCTTTACCGCCTGTTTCACGTGGGCAGCGGACTATACCCCGCCCGAGCGGCTGGCGGAGGGAATCGGACTCTTCGGGGTGGCCGGGCTCCTCGCAGGGGCTTTGGGACCACTGCTCGGCGAACGGATTCTCGCTTCTTTCGGCCCGTGGTTCACCCCGTTCGTGATGGCCGCTTCCATCCTCATCATCGTTGGCGGCGCTCTCTGGCTTTCCGTGAAGGAGTCAACGCGACCCGCCCCATCGATCGTCGACTTCTGGACTCTCGCGAGGCGGGTCGACCTTCTCACGGTCACGATCTCCAGCCTCCTCTTCGGGGCCGTTGCCGGGACTGTCACAAGCTTCATCGCCCCGTATGGGAAAGAGTCCGGACTGACCTTCGTCTCCGACTTCTTCACGGCGTACTGCGGTGTGGCCATTTTCGTGCGTCTGTTCGGATCTTCCTTACCCGACCGAGTTGGACGTGCGAGGGTGATCGCACCCGCGCTCCTTCTCTACGCCTCCGGAGTCGGTCTTCTTTCCTTGCCGATCTGGACTTCGGTGATCGCACCCATTGGCGTCATCGTGGGTCTCGCCCACGGCGTGGTCTATCCCGCGATGAACGCCCTGATGATCGAACGCGCTGGCGCCGATCAACGGGGAACTGCCAGCGCGTTGTTCAGTGGAGCCGTTGATCTTGGCTACTTCGTTGGCCCCACCCTGTTCGGAGTGATAGCTCGGGTCACAGGATATCGACCGATGTTCGCACTGTGTTGTTCCTGCGTTGCCGCTGGGGTCATCCTCCTCGAGTTGGTCGAACGTCTTCGCCCTGGATTCTGTCAACCGCACCCTCGATGAGGATCCCATCGAGACTGGTGACGGGCTCCTAGAACCTGACGCGGCCTCCGAAATTGACCTGCTGCGCGGTGTGGTATCCGAGTAGCCCAGTGTCGAGCGCTGAAGAACCAGAGGGACCTCGAGCAAGGCGAACTGCCCGCTGACTTGGCCGGAAGCAGTGATTCAGAAGAGACTTGCGGTCAGCGTCTCACAAGGACGGTGAGTGGAAGACTCGCGTCCGTTCTGAACGTCAGGATTCCCTTCTTGGGGTCGTGGAAGAAGCCGACGGTCCGCTTGTCCGGAAGTGGCTCTTCTCCGAGACGGGGAAGGGGGACGCCGTTGAGGGTGATCGATCGACAGCTGGCCATGTCGAACAGCCGGAACAGGTGGGCCTTTACCCCGGCATGGTAGCGATCGTGGGGTTTCAAGAGACGGATCGAGACGGACTCTGCGTTCTTTTCAACCTCCACTCTCGTGACCGAGTACTCTCCGTGCTGGTAGCGGTAGCTCTGTCCGTCGTCCTGATACAGCTCATAGGATGATCGGTCGGCCGGGAACACAAACCACTCGATCTGGTTGATCGTCTTCTCTCCCACGTAGTTCTGGACGTCCTGAAGAGGGATGATCCCGCCCTCCCGGAGGAACAGAGGAATCGTGTCCCGCGGGGCTTCCACGGTCGACCATCGAGGTCCGGAGACGATCGAGTGGTCGTTCCAGTCGAGCCAGCGGCCGGCGGGCAGGTACAGCTTTTTGGTGGTGTCGTGTTCCGAAAGCACCGGCGCTACAAGGAGCGAGTCTCCAAGCATGAACTCCTTGTGGGCTTCCTCGGAGTCGCACACTTCGTCGTCCTGGAAGTTGACCAGGAGCGGACGCATGATCGGAAGGCCGCTCTGGCTGGCCTTGCGGAATTCGCTGTACCAGAACGGCAAGAACCGGTATCGGAGCTCGATCGCTTTCCGACAGAGCCGTTCGACCTCTTCTCCGAGAGCCCAGGGTTCTTTGTTGGGGGTGTCGAGGGCCGAGTGGGCTCGGAAGAAGGGCGTGAAAGCCCCCAGCTGCATCCAGCGAACGTAGAGGCCGGGCGATGGAGCACCTCCGAACCCACCCACGTCGGACCCGACGAACGGAAGCCCGCTGAGGCCCATGGATTGGGGCATCGTGCACGCCATTTCCAGGTGATTGACGTTGGCCTCGTTGTCGCCCGTCCAGACGGCCGAGTACCTCTGGATTCCGGAAAAACCGGCCCTGGTCAGGATGAGATGGCGCTTTTGCGAATGCGAGTGGGTCGCATCGAACGTGGCCCGCGCCATCTCGAGACCGTAGACGTTGTGGATCCTCTTGTGGTCCGTTCCATGGCCGTTACCGGCAAATTTCACGACGTCCGGCATGTTTTTTCCCCACACAGCCGGTTCGTTCATGTCGTTCCAGAAGCCGGACACTCCCTGCCCGAGGAACTTCGAGAGGTTCTCTCCCCACCATCGGCGTGTCTTCTCCCGGGTGAAGTCTGGGAAATAGGACCACGAAGGCCAGACCTCACCCTTGTAGGGGGACCCATCGGGGTACTTCACGAAGTGATCGCCCGCGAGGCCTTCCTTTGCCACCGCGTACGTGTTGTCCGCCTTCACCGCGGGTTCGATGATGGTCACCACTTTGAACCCCTCAAGCGCCAAGGCGTTGAGCAGCCCGTTCGGGTCTTTGAACCTCTCCTTGTCCCAGGTGAAGACCCGGTAGCCATCCAAGTAGGCGATGTCGAGATAGATGACGTCGCAGGGAATGCGCCGATCCCGGAACTGTCTTGCGATCTGTCTTACCGTCGAGTCCGACGCATAGCTCCAGCGGCTCTGCTGGAATCCGAGGGCCCACAAGGGCGGCATCTCCATGCGTCCGGTGAGCTCTGTGTACCCCTCGATCACTCGCCGGATTTCGGGTCCCTGAATGAAGTAGTAGTCGAGATCTCCCTTTTCCGCGCCGAACCAGAAGAATCGATCGTTGCTGGCTCCCATGTTGAAATGGGATCGGTACGTGTTGTCGAGGAAAATCCCGTAGGCTTTCCGGTCGTTCATCCGGATGAAGAACGGGATCGAGACGTAGAGGGGATCGTCGCCTTTGGTGTAGAACGGCATGTCGGAGTTCCACATGGTGTACTGCTTTCCCGTTCTGTCCAGGGATCCGGACTTTTCTCCCAGACCGAAGAACCGATCACCCGGTTTCAGCTTCTTGAAGCAGCGGACCTCGTCTTCATCGCAGGTGACTCCCAGACTTTCGTCATCCTCGACGAGCGTTCGACCCTGTGAGTCGAGGATCGAGATCCGACAGGGGGTCTTCTTGACACGGACGAGGAGCTCCTTCGTTCGTATCTCGACGAGTCCTTCCTTTTCCTCGACCTCGATCGAGGGGACGGTGTGCTTCCAGGGGACGACCGCGTAAGAGGGAACAGGGGGAAGACTCGGGCGGTTCGTGTATCGGAACCGAACGACATGGTCGCTCAGGAAGTACACGGACAGGAGACCGTTCGCGACCACAAACTCGACAGCTCCGGTGGAACGGTTGACGCGCTCGACGCTTCCGATCGAGACGAACTCGGCGCGAGCCGCGGGCGCTGACAGCCCGAGAATGACCGTGACCACGATCCAGAAACGATTCATCAGGACACCACCCATTCGACGGACAGCGGAGAGCGTCGGATGTCTTCATGAGCCAGGGAGCGGGATCCGACGCCACGACCTCTGGAATTTTCGGCGCCAGTCTACCATAGAGGGCCTTTTGGGAGGGCGAGCCACTGATCGCGTTCTTCGAGGACCGGTCGGGTGTGCGACCGACCGTAATGATTTTTGTGGACCGTTTTTGGGAACCTTTTTTCGAAGGATCACGTATTCAATCGTGGGTCGCGAAATGGATGCGCGTTCGCGGCGCGGATCGGTGTCCGTGATCGTCGGTGGCCCTCACCGAAATCACGTCGAGGAGGTCCTCCAGCCGATGAAGTCCTCTCTGGCTCTCGTGCCCAAAGAGTCGAACCGGACAGCCGTGGCCAAAAACCGGAGCCTCCCATACTCCATCAAGAAGAGGATCCTCAAGGATGCACGGCAGGCCTCGAAGGGGTATATTCTCGCGTTCACGGTCCCTGCCGGAGGAGAATAGTCGATCTCATTGGCCCCATCGAGGCGTGTCCTTGGTCTGGAGACCGAATACGCCTATGTCTTCACCCCTGAAGTCGGGTCGAATTCTCCGGCTCAGGACACGGTCCATCAGGCTTTCTCCGAGGTTCTTCAAGAAGAGTATCTGTGCTGCGAGGCAGCCTATCGTAAGGGAGGCTACTTTCTCGCGAACGGCGGTCTCGTCCATTACGAAGCCGAGGCTGATGCCGTTCATCGCGGGTTGCTCGAGATGGCGACCCCGGAGTGTTCGTCCGCGACCGAGGCTGTCGCCCACCACCGCGCCCAGGAGCGGATCATTAAGACTCTGCTTCCCAAGGTCAACCGTCGACTCGCCGAGGAGGGTTTCGCGGGGAACCTCTTCATCGGGAAGGCTTCTTCCGACTACCAAGGGCACACCTTCGGCACCCACGAGAACTACCTCGTGGACGACCGTCTTGGGGTCGGTCGCTCTGTTCTTCTCGTTCTTCTCGTGGGTCTTTTCCACGTTTTCCGTCTGCCTCTGTCTCTGGGTTACCTTATCCTGAGCGCATTCTCCGTCGTCGTCTACGGGGCGGCGTTCGGCGTCTTCGTCTGCGTGAGCTTTCGCCGGCGCCTTTGCCCATCGGCTGCGTCGGCTGCATCCGCCGCGCCGGAGGAGACTTCGACTCCGCGGACCGTGGTCCGGCTCCAAGACTTGATCGAGAAGATCTCCTCAGGGGTGTTCCGTTTGCGGCTCGTGGAGCAGAAGTACCTGTTTCCGCTCTTCTCTCGTTGGATAACCCGGTTGATCCTGCGAGTGTACAGGGAACACCTGGTGCCGTTTCTCGTGACGCGATTGGTTTTCACGGGACCTGGCTGGCTCAAGACCGATTCCCCGGAGGAGGGCGTCCGATTCGTGCTCTCGCCCAAGGCCGCCGCGGTCGGCGTCGTGATGGACGTGTACTCGGACGCTTCGAAAAAGCCGATCATCGACGTCAAGAACCTCTTCCGGGAAAGCATGTCGCTCCTCCGACGCCACAAGAGGCTTCATGTTTCTTTTTCGGACAGCAACATGTCCGAGTATGCGCTTTGGTTGAAGCTCTCCACGACAGATCTGGTTCTTCGAATGCTCGAGGCCGGCTTCATTCCAAAGGGATGCGGACTCCAAGACCCCATCGAAGCGATTCGCGTCGTCTCCGGAGACCTGACCTTCGGCCGGTCTTTGTCGTGTTTGGGGGGGGGCGATCGCACCGCCCTCGAGATCCAGCGTGCCTACTTCGAGACGGCCAGGCAGTACGTTTGTGAACGTGCTCCGGAAGACATGGAGGCCCGGACGACCCTGGACGCGTGGGATCGTGTTCTACGGGCCTTGGAGGAGGATTCTCGCACCTTGGTCGACGTTCTCGACTGGGTTGCGAAAAAGGACCTCATGGACGAGGCCGTCATGGGGGTCGGATGGGAGGAACTCGAGAAGGCGCTCTCTCCTCTTCGATATCTGGAGGAGAAGAACGTCGGCCTGGGGCGAATGATCAACGCGCCGACCCAGGTCGCCAAGTTCCTCAAGGCGCGACTTGGCGCGGACTTCGAGGGCTTGGAGCAGCGGATGAAGCTCGCGAGCCTTTCTTTCGAGTCTCTGCCGGAACTCTACCGGCTTTTCTATCAACTCAAGAAGATCGACCTCCGGTACCACGAAATCGGAGCGGAGGGTGGATACTACCTGCAGATGGAACAAGAGGGGTTGTTCCGTCGGGTCGTGAGCGAAGCAGACGTCGAACAAGCCCGTCTCTGCCCTCCTGGGGCGACCCGGGCTGCCCTGCGCGGTCGCTACATCCAAGATGCGGCTCGTCTCGGGCTCGACATCCTCGTCGGCTGGGAACGAGTCATCGTGCCGACCCACTTCAAAATCATCAGGATGGATGACCCCTGCGCTCTCATCCCACCGGTGCGGCTCGATGAGCTGCAAAGCCAAAACAGGTTCTGGCGTTATCTGAGGATGCTGCCTTTCCTACCCCACCTGGCGGCGCCGTATTAGGATCCTGTCGAGGGGCTAGTCCCACAGGCTCCTATTGAGAGTCTTTGACTTGTTCTTGGACCTGCCGGTACGTACTTCTTCGATCGTCGCCTTTGGGTGAGAAAGAATCGGAGTGCATCGCGACGAACCAGATTCCGGCGGCGAGCAAGCCGAGACCGAAAACCCCCTTGAGGATCAGCGAGATCAGAGGAGGAAGCGTGTCCCGGGCAAACACGGTGTAGGCGGCTCCAGCCACCATCACCGCGATGGCTGTATAGATCAGAGCGCTCGTCATGTCGGTCTTGCTTACCTGGCTGAACGCAATGGCGCCAACCACGGCCAAGCCGACAACCGGTTTCAGGTAATCGAAGAAGGACGCTGAATCGTACGACTCGAGGATCTTCCGATTGATCTCCTTCTCGCGGCGCAAGACCTCTTGCTCGGTGGCCAGCCCTGGCGAGGTCCCTGAAGGGACTCGCATCTCTTGGGGATACGCCAAAGGATCCGAGAATTGCTCGCCAGTCGGGCGTTTTGGTTTGGCAACGCTAAGGCGCGCACCTCCTGGTGCCTTGTTCTTGATCATGGGATACACGCCTCCCTAACCTCGTAAACAACGCTCTCCGCATCCGCCAGTTCATGGGTATTGGCTCTACATGGTACGATATCATACACGGCGATCTATCGCCTCCTTGGTCTCTTAAGGAGAGGGGCCCATGCCCCGAAGCGCGAGAATCTGAGATGGTGCAGCCAAGGTCGGGCTCGGGTGGGGCGCGAAGACTTCGGGGGGTTGTTCGGTTCGACCGCGCCCTCTCGAAGCTCGGCGTCCTGTCGAGAAAGAAGTCCGGGGAGTTGATCGTTGCCGGGCTCGTCACCGTCGATGGCCGGACAGTGACAGATCCGGGGTTCCTCTTGGTTCCCGAGAGGGCTCGATTCGAGATCCGCGGAGTCAGGGTCGAACGCCCTCCCTTGCTGACGATCGCTCTTCACAAACCCCGCGGCGTCGTGACGACCCGTTCCGATCCGGCCGGTCGAAGGACGGTCTACGACCTGCTGCCGTCCAAAAGTCCGTGGGTTGTTCCGATCGGACGGTTGGATCTGGCCACCTCGGGCCTCCTCCTCATGACCAATGACACCCGGTTCGCTGATTGGCTGACAGACCCGAAAAATCGGGTCCCGAGGGTCTACGGGGTTACGGTCCGCGGGGAGCTCGATTCGGCCGAGCTTGAAGGGATCGAGCGCGGCGTCATGGATCGAGGAGAACTCCTGAAGCCCAGCTCAGTGACCATCCGGAAGAGATCACGGCGCGAGACGCATCTCATCGTCGAGCTTTCCGAGGGGAAGAATCGTGAGTTGAGGCGTCTCTTCGAGTCGGTGAACCACGAAGTCACGCGGCTCATTCGCGTTTCCTTCGGTCCCCTTGTGTTGGGGAATCTCATGCCCGGAGAGTGGAGAACGATCCCTCCGGACGAGCTGATCCGCGCCTTTCCGGCTTTCCGCGCTTTCGACAAGCGAATTCCCCACGATTGTCGTTGATCTCGCCATTTCTCGCCTCGAAGTTGTAGAATGGCTCCGCTCTCTGGGAATAAGGAGGCATCAAATGGCGCCCATGGATAGTCGAAACGTCGGACTGCTCCCACAGGAACCGGCGACACGGTATCGGTTTTACTCCGCCTTGTTCGTCTTTCTGTGCTTGGTGGTTTGGTTCGTCTGGGGCGGCCCCTTTTACTCGGTCGCGCAGGACGAGCAAGCGCTCGTGCTCACCCTCGGGACCTACACCAAGACGACCGGACCGGGCCTGCATTTCAAGTGGCCCTGGCCCGTTCAGACGGTTGTAACTGAAACGGTCACGCGAGTCCGTTCCGTGGAGGTTGGATTCAGAACGATCCATCCGGGACGTCCGGGTCAGCCGGGCAGATACCGGGAGTTCAAGGAAGACCGGGAGATGCTCAAAGAGGCCAAGATGCTCACTGGGGACGAGAACATCGTCAACGCTGAGCTCGTGACGATGTACAAGATCTCCAACTTACGCGACTATTACTTCAACGTGGAGGCCCAGGACGACACCGTGAGGATCCTCGCGGAGGCCGTCCTCCGCCAGGTCGTGGCCGACTACGGAATCGACGACGCCCTGATCCGTACCCGGATGGAGATGGAGGCGGAGATCCGCACCAAGTTGATTGAACTCGCGCAGCTTTATGGGCTGGGGATCGGCATCGAGGATGTGAAGCTCCAGCAGGTGCAACCGCCCGACGATGTCTCCAGCGCTTTCAAGGAGGTGGCCACGGCCAAGGAGGAATCCCAGAAGCTCTTCAACGAGGCCGAGGGAGTCCGATCCGAGAAGACGCTGCAGGCCAAAGGCGAGGCCAATCGGATCGTCTTTGCGGCCCGTGGAATGGCTGCGGAGCGGGTCAACCTCGCCACCGGCGAGACGAACCGCTTCCTCAAGCTGCTCGAGGAATACAAGAAGGCTCCGGACGTCACTCGAGAACGGCTCTACCAGGAGACGCTCCAGCGAGTGATGCCCAAGATCAAGAAGGTGCTGGTCGATCCCACAGCGGGCATCCTCAACGTGAACCGCCTGGAGAACATCGCGGTCCCAGCCGTTACCGCTACAGAAGGAGGTCGATGACGTGCACGCTCTCAAAGAGATCTTATTCGTCATCCTCGTCATCTTGGCCTTGGTCCTCGTGGAGGAATCGTGTTTCGTGGTAACCGAGTGGGAACACGCGGTCGTGACGAGGTTCGGAAATCCCGTCAAGGTGGTCCTTGCCCGGGTTATGACCCGGCCGGACTATGCGGCAAGACTCGCCCTCGTCGAAGGCGAGTTCAAGAAGAGCGGAGTGTTCACGGTTCGCCGGGGCCCTGGAGTCTATTTCAAGACCCCGTTCATCGAGAGGGTCAAGTTTTTCGAGTCCCGGGCCAATCTGTATATGTCAGGAACCTACGACATCGTGACCGGCGACAAGAAGAAGATCCATCTCGACAATTTCGCGTTGTGGCGCATCGAGAATCCCCTTCTCTTCTGGCAGACGGTCCAGGATGATTTCGGCGCGCGGGGTCGGTTGGACGCGTTCGTCTTTTCCAACCTGCGCAACAAGGTAACGAAATCGGACTTCATGGAGATCGTCCGAACGTCCAAGACGCGCACGATCATCACCGCTGAGGGCAAGGAGGCCAAGCCGGTCGAGCGGGGGCGGGAAGACATCCAACGAGATGTGACCGAGGCTTGTCGCAAGGCCGCGACGCAGGTGGGCATCCATATCCTCGACGTGAGAATCCGGAAGGCCGATCTTCCCCAGGAGAACGAGCTGGCCGTCTATCAGCGCATGGCGGAAGAACGTCGGCGTATGTCCAAACAGTACAGAGCCGACGGTCTCAGAGTGAAAGCGGAAATTTTGGGCGACGCCGAGCGTGAGGCGAGATTGGTCCGGTCACAGGGCGAAAAGGAAGCCCAGAAGATCATGGGCGCGGCGGACGCTGAGGCGACAGGGATCTATGCCCAGGCGTATTCTCAGGACAAGGAGTTCTATACCTACACGAAATCGCTCGAGACCCTCGAGAAGTCTCTTGCAACCGACACCAGTCTCATTTTGGGGCTGGACAAGGGGATCTTCCGCCTGATCAAGATCAAGGAGTAAACCTTTTGCGACAGGCCCGGGTTCTGTGCCCCGGGCCTGATCCATTCAGAGAAATCGGGCACGAAGGGCCCTCCGACAGTCTCCGGACACCGGACTGGCGCCGGACTTGAGCCTGTCCGGACTTAAGAGTCCGACAGGCTTCTAGCGTCTGACGGCATCTTTGGCCGAGAAGTAGCCATCGAGGAGACTCTCCAGAGAGTCTCTTCCCGTTCGAGAGCGAATCTCACTCCGGCTCACGAAACCTCCGCCGATGAGAGCCGTGTCGTGTCGGATATCGGAATCCTGCCAGACGATCTGGTTCGCGCTCCGTCGATACACCGCGCCCTCGAGAGTGACCTTGGCCTGGGTTTTGATCCACATGGTCGGAAGCGGAACGCCGAATTTCCTTTTGGCCTCGAATTTCTTGATCGTTCCCATGAAGATGGTTTCGACTTTCAGTATCTGCGCCAATCGAGCCAGCTCCTCCGGAGAGAGCAGGGTTCCCTTGGGATGTCGTTCCAGCGCGGCCGTGACCTCGTGGACCGGCACCACGTGGTAATTTCGTCCCTGGAAGATCAGAACGGCCGCATCCGTGAAGCTGTCTTCGGCCCCGGCTTTCGAAGTTTCGTTGCGGAATGGGATGACGGCCACTCGATTCCTGTAATACTGCGTCTCTCTGTACTGGCGGAGCTCTGCCAGCTTCTGTTGAAGTCGTGACTGGGGAGCGGGATCAACTTGTCCTGCTAGAACGGGCAGTGTCGAGGTCAGGACGATGAGTGCGACAGTGGCGGTCGAGTGCATGAAGCCTCCTGGGACCCGGGCGACGCCAGGGTTGATGCGCCGCGACGGATTCACTCTATCCGCAACGTGGTGGAGTGTGCAACTTGGGCTCGATCTTCCTTCGGAGTTATGACAGTCGAGCGGTCTTGATCTCCTGGCGTTTCATTGATAAAGTACACGCCCGTGACTGAATACAAGTGTCCTTGCTGTCGAACGACTCTTCCCAGCGCGTCGGAAAATACCCTGACGTGCACGGCCTGTGGATTCAGATTTTCGATCGACGCGGATTCCGGCCTGCCCTCTTTTTCCCGTCCCAGAGGGGATTCTGCTCCTCAACCGCCATCCGGCCCTCTGAAGATCGAGGGCTACAAGGTCGTTTCTCGCCTCTCCGAAGGTGGGATGGGCGAAGTCTATCGGGCCGAATCCCTGTCACGAAAACAGACCGTGGCGGTCAAGGTACTCCACCCGGAGTTTTCTCAGAACCATCAGCTGATCCGTCGTTTCGATCGAGAAGCGAACGCGCTCTCGCTGCTTCGCCATCCGGGGATCGTGGAAATTTTCGATAGGGGACAGACTCCAAACGGGGAGTACTACTTCGCGATGGAGTTCGTGGAGGGTCAGTCTCTGCGAGAGATCTTGCACGAGGAGTCATACTCCATCCTCGATCGCGTTCAAATCGTGCTGGATTTGGCTGACACCCTCAGTTACACGCACTCCAAGAACATCCTCCACCGGGATATCAAGCCCGAAAACGTGATGGTTGTCCGGGTTCAGGGGCGCCCACAGACCAAGATCCTCGATTTTGGCCTTGCCTCCGCGATCGAACGTGATCCGGGCGAGGCTGTCCTCACCCGGGAGGGCACTCTGATCGGAACGCCCTTCTATATGAGTCCCGAGCAGCGATTCGACCCGCGGCAGGTGGATGCCCGGACCGATATCTACGCGCTCGGCGTGATCTTCTATGAGCTCCTCACCGGGGAGTTGCCGATCGGAGTGTACAAAGCGCCTTCCAAGATGAAGCCGGGTATCGACGCGTCTTTAGACGCGATCCTTGCGAAGATGTTGGAGCCCGATGCCCGAAGGAGATTTTCCACCGTATCGGAAGTGGCACAGGCAATCCGGTCAGCCCTCGGCATGGTAATGCTCAGTAGCCCTGGAACTCCCCCGGATGGAACGCCCCCGGAGTCGGTTTCGTCATCACGACCGGCCGCAAAGCCCGGAGAGCCGGTCCAACGCCAGGCTCAGAAGCCGTCAACGCCGCTGCAGAAAACGGTTCGGCCGGAGCCAGGGCCGAACAAAACGCCTCCCCCAAGAACGACCCGACCGAGTCCTGTGGTGACCACCAAGCCCGTGCCAGCCGTGCCGCCCTCCTCTCCATCCACTCCACGAGCTGCTCCACGAGCTGCTCCGGTCGCCCCAGCGGTCGTTCCGGTCGCAACTCCACCGACGGCTGAACCTCCGACCGTGAAGCGTGAGCAAGGCTCGGCCAACGAGTCTGCCGAACTGGTCCTGGCCACCTCGTCCGGCTTCACCGAGAACGAGAAGATCATGGTGAGGGGAAAGGCCGCTCCGGGAAGCAACGTCGTGGTATCGGTCGGCGGCGTCGAGTACCGTACGATTTCCACTCAGAGCGGACTGTTTTGCAGAGAGGTCACTCTCAAGGATGGCCCTAACCAGATCACTGCCAAGACCGAGCATCAGGGGACTTTCTCTCGAACCGTTGGCCCGGTGGAACTGGTCCTGCGTCGAAAGGAGAGCCAACGCAAGACGACCAATGCCGCGATCCTACAAGGAGGCGGACACGCGAGCGTCAGCCTTCGCGCGCCCGTGAAGGAGTCAAAGCCTCCTTCAGCGAGTCGAGAGTCCGCTCCAGCGAACAGCTCCTCTTCGGTTTCTCCACTTCTGAGCTCCAAAGCCCCCACGCAGAAAACGCCCGCTCTCGTCCAAGAACCGCCCCCGTCCATGCGCACGAACTGGATCGCCATCGTCGGCGTGGTTGCGGTCATCGTCCTTCTGATGTTCCGACCGGATGATAGGCGGCGTCCGGAGCAGCCGGCATCCGTGTCTCCGACCGTCTCTTCGACGCAGCCCCTCCCCTTGGTCGAGAAGTCGGTTTCCCCTGCAGGGATTGCGTCTCCGTCCGCATCCACCATGCCATCCCTGGTGTCGTCCCTTCCCTCGATCGTCGTGAGGAGGACGATTGCCCTTCACCCGTCCGCGTCCCCATCCTTATCCCCATCCGCCCAACCCTCTGCCTTCCTGTCTGCATTTTGGTCTGCCGTCCCGTCTGCTTTCCCGTCTGTTTCACCAACCACCCGTCCGCTGAACACTCTCGCGCCTCGTTCTCCCACTTCGGCGATTACACAGCGACCGTCTCCTTCGCCCAGCCCCAAAGCGAGCTTGCCGGCTTCACCATCCGCGCCTCTTTCTCTACCGTCTGTCCGTCCCTCCTCGAAGCCGATTGCGGTCGCCTCGGCTGAGATCAAACCGTCGGCCACTCCAGCTCCCTCTGCCTCTCCCGCGGCAGGTGGGGCGGCCATGCCCGTGACCCTCAATCATTTGGCCTATCTGCGAACGGTCAATGGTCTGGGAGTGTTCCTCAACAGAATCGATAATTCCAGGATGGTTCTCTTCCCCGGAGGCCGTTTTCAGAGAGGGTTCGACCCCGAATCGCCGAGGGTGAGGCCTCTTCTGGACGAAGCGGCTGGCCAGGATGGGCTCGATCTTTTCGTCGGCGTCCAGCCGTTCGAGGAGTCCCCTGGACCGTTCCTCCTGGACCAGGCCGAGATCAGCACCTATCAGTGGACATTGTTCGTCCGAGAGGCGGGGCCTTCGAGGCTCCGATACCCTGGTGCCGGTGATCGGTCGATCCAGGAGCGCTTCCTCAAGCAGTTGAGAAGGCAGCGGCCTGATGATTGGCGGACTTTCCCCATGGTGTACGTGACGTGGGCCGACGCCAAGGCCTACCTCGGATGGTGTCGGAAAGACCTCCCAAACGAAGCGAGCTGGGAAGCCGCGGCTCGGTATGGTCACAACGGTCTGTATCCGTGGGGGGGAGATACGATTCCGACCTCTGTGAGCTTCGCCCGGGTCGCCCGGTACAAGCCGGGAGGAGTGCCTCCCCTCGACCCCGTGGACGCAGGACCGGCCGGGCCGGGCGGAATCAAGCAGATGTCCGGCAACGTGGAGGAGTGGTGCGAGGATGAGTACTGCATCGACCCTCAGCGTAAGATCGCGTGTAGCCGCGTGGAGCGGTCGTGCCGTGGAGGAAGTTGGATGGATGGGATGCGCGCGGCTTTGACCACTTTTGGCCGTGGCCACCACGTCCAGGTCGAACCCCCTCGCAAACTGGCTCGCTCAAGGGGTCTCGAGTACGAGAGGTCTCTCGCTCAGAGTTCCTATCTGGGGATCCGCGGCATGCGGAGGCTGACTCCCGACGAGTACGCGTTCCTGCATCGATTCGTGGGGCGTTGACTTGCGGTATCCGTGAGGTCCCGAGAGGTCCTCCTCGACGTTGGCCTGTTTGCGGCCTCCTGCCGTTGCCGTGTCAAGGGTCTCTCTGCGAGACCGCGTGCGCCATCCATCATCCGGCTTGATCGTCGATCTTCACGTCTCGGAGAAAAGCCGCGCTTTCCTCGGGGATCGTTGTGTTCACAAACATACCGGAGCCGAGCTCGAACCCGGCAGCCTTGGTGAGTCTCGGGCAGAGCGACGCGTACCAGTGGAAATACTGAACCTTGGAGTGACCGACCGGAGCGCAGCGGAAGACGAGGTTGTAGTCGGGGTTCCCAAGACCATGGTGGAGCTTGCCCAAGACCTGCCGCAGGTTGGACGCCAGATCCACGAGCTCGTCGTGGCTCGTGTCGCCAAACGATGCCCTGTGGTGTCTCGGGAGAATCCAGGTGTGAAAGGGCGATAGGGCCGCAAAGGGACAGAAGGCGACGAAGAGCTCGGTCTCCACCACGATCCTGACCTGGGCTTCCCTTTCACTCGCGAGCATGCGGCAATACACGCACTCCCCGTTGTCATCGTAGTAGCGGAGCGCCTCGGTGACACGGTCTCTGACCTGGGCTGGCACGAGAGGCATGGCGATCATCTGCCAGTGAGGATGCTCGATCGAGGTCCCCGCGGCTCCGCCGTGGTTCTTGAACAGGACGACATGCTCGATCCGTCGATCCGCGGACGCTCGCTGGTATTGGAGCTGGGCGGTCTCGAGGACCTCGATCATCTGCTGGCCCGACAAAAGGGCCGTGGTCGTGTTGTGGACCGGGCTCTCGATGAGGACCTGACAGATGCCGACGCCGTTCACCGACCGATTCATGTTGTCCGACCGTCGAAACGGTTCGCCTTTGGGCGAGAGCGCAGGGAACTTGTTGTTCACGACCCGGACCCGCCAGCTCTTTTCATCCCCGACCCTGTAGACTTCTCCAGAGCCCTCGTGTTCGTTTCCTGGGCAGAACGGACAGCTCGGGTCGAACTCCGGACCAGGACTGGTCTCTTTGGACTCCCGTTTGGAGAAATGGTCCGGTCGTTTGGCTCTCTCTGTGGCGATGATGACCCATTCTTTGGTCGCGGCGTTCTGGCGAAGTTCCGGCACGGATGGTCCTCCTCTGGCAACCTGCTCGATAGGGATCATTGTTGCAGATGACCGGGTCAGAACGCCAGCCGCCCGAAAGACTAGGGCACCGTGGAGTTGCGGAGACCAGAGACCGTGCCACCCGCGGAGTTGGACGTGACCACATCCGGGTAGCCGTCGCCATTGGCATCGAAGACCGCGAGGCCTGAGGGCTGAGATCCGGTCGTTTGCTCGTATCGCGTGTAGAACGAGGGGGTCGAGCTTCCGGGCGTGGTCGTGTTGAGAAAGACGGAGACCTTGTTGCCTTTGTCTGTCATGACCAGATCGGGCTTCCCATCACCGTTGAGATCGGCCACCTTGAGGGAAACAGGACTGGAAGGGAAGTCCTTCAAGATATCGTCCGTTGAGGCAAAGGTCGGGGTGGGCGATCCTGTGACGGTCTGATTGATCAGGATCGATACGGAGCGTCCGGTCTGGTTCGCGATGGCCAGATCGGTTTTGCCATCGAGATTCACGTCGATGGCCGCCACGTCTACGGGCCCCGCGCCGGTGTTGAACCATTTTTCGGTGGAGAAGGTGACCGTGGTCCGGTCGGTCGCCCCCAGATTGTTGAGAATCGACACCTGTTCGCTCCCCTGATTGACCACCGCGAGATCAGGCCACCCATCCCCATTGAAATCGGCGGCAGCAACGCCCATTGGTCCGGTTTTCACTGTGAAGTCGGCCGTGGTTCCGAACGACATGACGTCTCCGCTGAAGTCCACGGCCGTGGTGTTGAGAAGAACCGAGACGAGTTTTTGTCCTGACTTCGTTATAACGAGGTCGTTGCGGCCGTCGAGGTTGAAGTCAGCGATGGCGATCCCTTTGGGGAGAGAGCCGGAACCCACCGAGATCGGGCCTCCTCCCACGGACAGGTTGGGATAGGGAGAACGGTTCAGGAGGTAGCTCACAGAGTTGCTGCTGTCGTTCGCGGTGACCACATCAGCCAGACCGTCGAAATCGACCTGACCCACGGCCATTGCCACCGGTATGCCACCGAACGGCGTCGAGGTGGCGTTCGTGAAGGCGAGGGTACTCGTGGGTCCGACTGTTGTGGTGTTGGTGAAAATGAACACCTCCGACGCCGGATTGAGGACCACGAGGTCGGCCCTGCTGTCCCGACTAAAATCCCCGCTCCCGCACGCGATCGGATTGAAGCCGACAATACAATCGGCTTTTTCGGCCAGGTTCGCTGGGAACGTTCCCACCGGGGTCACGCTCAAGACCACGGCAACGCAGTCCGCCTCGCTGTCCGCCCCGCTGTTCGCCGTGACCAGGTCGAGCCGGCCATCGCGGTTGAAGTCGGCCGCGTCGATCGCTTTCGGGCCGTTGGGCGTCGAAGGATCGGTCGTGCCTCCCACGGCCGTGACGGTCACTCCCGGAGTGGTCGTGTTCAGCGCGATGGAGAGTGTCGAGTTGCTGCTGTTGGCGGTCGCGAAATCCGGTCTGCCATCCGCGTTGAGATCAGCCAGAACCAGGGAGACCGGGGTGGGTCCGACAGGGAAGTCCTGTTTTGTCTCGAACTGCGGAATCGTGTCTCCGGCCGGCGTCTTGTTGATCAACACCGACACGGTCGAGCTGAAAGTGTTACTCGTGACGATGTCCGGCTTTCCATCGCCGTTCACGTCTCGCACACACACGCTGGCGGGATTGGTGTCAACGGAAAAAACATGAGGGGTGCTCAGTGTGACCGTGGTGGCACCAGGGCTCGTCGAATTCATGAGGACTGTGACGGTGTTATCATCCTCATTGGCCACGGCCAGGTCGATCTTCCCGTCTCCATTGATGTCTCCGCCCGCGATGGAGACCGGACCACTGATCGACACCCCGAGGTTGTGATCCGATCGGGTGGAAAAATCGGGCGAGGATGCTCCGGGGACCGTCTGATTGAGGAAGACGTGGATCTCGTCCGTGCTCCAGCGACCCACGATGATGTCCGGCTTTCCGTCGTTGTTGAGATCCGCCACCTTGGTCGCCCTGGGCCCGGAAACGCCTGTGAGGTCGAGTCTCGTGGTGAACGTGGGGGAGCTGGCTCCTGGAGCGGTCACGTTGAGCAGGACCGAGACGGAGTCGCTATCCATATTCGCCACGGCGAGGTCTGGAGTTCCGTCCAGGTTGAAGTCGCCCGAATCGATCCCCCAGGGAGTGTCGCCCACGGAAAAGTCGTTCCTGGTTCCAAAGGACGCCGCGGCCGCGTTGCAGGCTGTCGTGTTCAGGAAGATCGACACCGTTGCGCCGGTCTTGTTCGTCACGGCCACGTCTGGGTTTCCGTCGAGGTTGAAGTCTCTCACGACGATCGCGTGTGGAGTTGTGCCCGTGCCGGTCCGGAAGGTTTGCTCGGAGGCGAACTTGGGATTGTACGTGAAACCGTCGGCGACCGTGCAGGACCCCGTCGCGGTCGATCTCACTTCGACGTCGCGCGGCCCGGTCGATGTTGACGATGGCGTGGTGCAGTTGATCTGCGTAACCGTACAGGTTCCAAGGGTGCAGGCAGCACCGCCGACCAACACCGAGAGAGTAGGCCGGAACCCGGTGCCGACGATGACGATCGGCGTGCCCGGGCTCGTCAGCCCCGCCGTGGGGGTGATGGACGTGATGGTCGGAAGATCGTGGTAGGTGAACGCATTCACGGCCGTGGCCACACCGTTGGTCGACGACGAGATCGTCAGATCCACGGTGCCGCTGACAGAGGAGGTGGGGGTGAGGCAGGTGAGCTGCGTCTCGGAGATCACCGTGATGTAAGCGGGATTCGCGGGCAGGGACCCAAAGGTGACGTTGACGGTTCCATTGAACCCGGAGCCGTTGATAGTGACCAGCGTGTCCCCTGCCTTCGGCCCCTCGTTCGGAGAGATCGGCACGGTGATCGTCGGTGTGGCGTTGTACGTGAAACCGTTGGTGCGGGTCGCCGATCCGTAGGTGGACGAGAAGATTTCGACGTTGACGGGACCAGAGCCCTCGCTTGCTCCCGTGACACACGTGATCACGGTGGGGCTCACTCCGATATTGGTCGCGGCGACCCCACCGATCGTGACATTGACCGTTCCATCGAAATGGGTCCCGGTGATCGTGACCGTCGTGCCTCCCTGACAGGGGCCAGAGGAGGGGACGATGCTGTCGATCGTGACGGTCGAGTTGTAGGTGTACCCCAAACCCGGATCCCTCGACGTGACCGTGGTTCCATTCGTGCTCGACGTGACGGTCACCGCGACCGTGTCGCCGCTCAGGCCGGCTGGAGCCGTGCAGGTGATCCTGGTCGATGCCCAGGCCGAGACAACGGCCGGATTGGATCCGAAGAAGACGGTGGGGACGCCATTGAAGTCGGTCCCCACGATGATGACCTGGTTGCCTCCCTCGGCCGGTCCGTTGCTGGGGACGAGGGAGGTGATGGTGGGGGTCTTCAGGTAGGTGAAGAGGTCGTCTCTGGTCGTGGTGCCGCTGTGGGACGACACGAGTGTGACCGTGGCGTTGCCCGTGGTCAGCGAGGCAGGGGTCCTGCACGTGATCGTGGTCGTGTCGAGACTGAGGATCGTCGCCGCGGCTCCGTTGAAGGTGACGCTCACCTCATCGTAGGGATCAACAGGACTCCCAGCGAAAGAGGTCCCTGTGATACAGACAGTGGTTCCACCTTGCTGGGCCCCTTGTCCGGGAAAGATCCCCAGGATCGTGGGGGTCTGGTTGTACGTGAAGAGGTTGGTACCGGTGACCTCTCCGTAAACGCTCGAGGAGACGATGACGTTCTTGGTGCCGACCGACGAGGGGTTTGTCTGACAGAGTATCCGGCTGGTCGGGGTCACGTTCAGAACGGTCGCGGGCACAGTCCCGATCGTGACGTTCACGGTTCCATCGAATCCGGTGCCCGAGATGAGGACCTCTGTTCCGCCTTGGGCCGGACCATGGTCGGGGCTGACCGAGGCGTCGAAGGTAGGGGTCGTGTTGTACGTGAACCCATTGAGCCAGGTCGACAGACCGTGGGTCGGTGAGTAGAGAACGACGTTGACCGGCCCCACCGCCGCGCCCGGCGGAGACTGGCAGGTCACGGTCGTGGTGTCGTACGCGAGAACCGGAGCGTTCCGGCCGGCAAAGGTGACGGTCGCGCGGGACGTGTCGCCCAGGTCGGTCCCGGAGATGGCGACCACGGTCCCGCCGACGAGCGGACCTTCATCGGGGATGATGGAAGAGAGGTTCGGTGTGGTGTTGTAGGTGAACCCCAAGGGCCAGGTGGTCACGCCGTTCGTGGGTGAGTACATGACCACGTCCACGGCCCCGACCACCGCGCCTGCGGGAGAGCGGCAGGTCACGGACGTGGTGTCGTACGCGAGAATCGTGGCATTCAGGCCGCCGAAGGTGACGGTCGTGCGGGATGTGTCGCCCAGGCTTGTCCCGGAGATTCCCACCACGGTCCCGCCGACGAGCGGACCTTCATCGGGGACGATCGCCGTGACGGTCGGAGTCTGATTGTAGGTGAACCCCAGTGGCCAGGTCGTGACGCCGTTGGTCGGTGAGTACAGAACGACGTCGACCGGCCCGACCGCCGCGCCCGCGGGAGAGCGGCAGGTCACGGTCATGGTGTCGTACGCGAGAACCGAGGCGCTCCGGCCACCAAAGGTGACGGTCGTGCGGGATGTATCACCCAGGTTGGCCCCGGAGATTCCCACCACAGCTCCTCCAGCGACCGGCCCACTGTTTGGCGCGATCGAGGAAAGGGTTGGCGTGGTGTTGTAGGTGAACCCCAGGGGCCATGTGGTCACACCGTTGGTCGGCGTGTACAGAGCCACGTCGACAGTACCCACCGCGGCACCGGCCGGAGACAGACAGGTCACGGTCGTGGTGTCGTACGCGAGAACCGGAGCGCTCCGGCCACCAAAGGTGACGGTCGCGCGGGACGTGTCGCCCAGGTCGGTTCCGGAAATCGCCACCGAAGTTCCTCCGGCGACCGGCCCATTGTCTGGCACGATCAAGGAAAGGGTCGGCGTGGTGTTGTAGGTGAACCCCAGGGGCCATGTGGTGATGCCGTTGGTCGGCGAGTACAGAACGACATCGACCGCGCCGACCACGGCGCCCGCGGGAGACTGGCAGGTCACGGTCGCGGTGTCGTACGCGAGAACCGGAGCGTTCCGGCCGCCAAAGGTGACGGTCGTGCTGGACGTGTCGCCCAGGTTGGTGCCGGAGATCGCCACCACGGTTCCACCGACCACCGGGCCCTCATCGGGGACAATGGCCGTGACGGTCGGAGTGGTGTTGTAGGTGAAGCCCAGAGGCCAGGAGGTCACGCCGTTGGTGGGTGAGTAGAGAACGACATCGACCGCGCCGATCGCGGCACCCGCCGGAGACAGACAGGTCACGGTCGTGGTGTCGTACGCGAGAATCGAACCGTTCTGGCCACCAAAGGTGACGGTGATGCGGGACGTGTCACCCAGGGTTGTCCCGGAGATTCCCACCACGGTCCCGCCGACGAGCGGGCCCTCATCCGGGACAATGGCCGTGACGGTCGGAGTCTGATTGTACGTGAATCCCGGGAGCCACGTGGCCACCCCATTGGTGGGGGAATGGAAGGTTACGTCGACCGGCCCCACGGCCGCGCCTGCGGGAGACCGGCAGGTTACGGTCGTGGTATCGAACGCGAGAATTGTGGCGATCTGGCCGCCAAAGGTGACGGTCGCGCGAGACGTGTCGCCCATGTTGGTTCCGGAGACTCCCACCACGGTCCCGCCGATGACCGGCCCATTGTCGGGCGTGATCGAGGAGAGGGTCGGCGTGGTGTTGTACGTGAACCCCGAGGGCCATGTGGTCACCCCGTTGGTCGGCGTGTACAGAGCCACGTCGACCGCGCCGACCGCGGCACCGGCCGGAGACAGACAGGTCACGGTCGTGGTGTCGTATGCGAGAATCGGAGCGTCCCGGCCGGCAAAGGTGACGGTCGCGCGGGACGTGTCGCCCAGGTCGGTTCCGGAAATCGCCACCGAAGTTCCTCCGGCGACCGGCCCATTGTCTGGCACGATCGAGGAAAGGGTCGGCGTGGTGTTGTAGGTGAACCCCAGGGGCCATGTGGTGACGCCGTTGGTCGGCGAGTGGAGCACGACATCGACCGCCCCGAGCGCCACGCCGGCCGGAGAGCGACAGGTCACGGTCGTGGTGTCGAAGCTGAGAACCGGTGCGTCTCGGCCGCCAAAGGTAATGGTCGTGCGGGACGTGTCGCCCAGGTCGGTTCCGGAGATCGCCACAGCGGTTCCTCCGGCGACCGGCCCCTGAGTGGGAACGATGGATGAGAGGGTCGGCGTGGTGTTGTAGGTGAACCCCAGGGGCCATGTGGTCACCCCGTTGGTCGGCGTGTACAGAGCCACGTCGACCGCGCCGACCGCGGCACCCGCCGGAGACAGACAGGTCACGGTCGTGGTGTCGTAGGCGAGAACCGGGCTGTTCCGGCCGCCAAAGGTGACGGCCGCGCGGGACGTGTCGCCCAGGTCGGTCCCGGAGATTCCCACCACGGTCCCCCCGACGAGCGGGCCTTCGTCGGGGACGATCGCCGTGAGGGTTGGAGTCGGGTTGTACGTGAACCCATTGGTCCAGCTGGCAACCCCATTGGAAGGAGAGAACAACGTGACATCGACCGCGCCGACCGCGGCTCCCGGGGGAGACATGCAGGTGACGGTCGTGGTGTCGTAGGCGACAACCGGCGCGGTCCGGCTGCCAAAGGTCACGGTCACACGGGACGTGTCACCCAGGTCTTCCCCGGAGATCGCAACCGTGGTCCATCCCGCGACCGGACCCTCATTGGGATTGATGGACAAAAGGGTCGGCGTGGTGTTGTAGGTGAACCCGTTGGTCAGTCGTCCTGTCCCGTGGGAATGGGAGAACACGACCACGTCCTTGGCCCCGCTGGACAGACACGGTGAGGTGATGCCCGTGATGAGGGTGTGGTCGGAGGTGATCGTCACGTTGGTCACGGGCACGGAACCGATCGTGACGTCCACTGTTCCGTCGAGGGTGTCGACGAAATACGTTCCCGTGATCCGGACGGTGGTTCCTCCCTGGCATGGCCCAAACGGGGGCTCGATGCCGGAAATCGTGATGATCGGATTGTAGCCGTACCCGGGCTGGCTCCAGCCGGCGGATCCGTTGCTGTCGGACGTGACCGTGACTGTTACTGTGGTTCCCGCAGTTCCTGCCGGGGTCGTACAGGTGACGTGGGTGGAATCGGATCTCAGGTTCGTCGCCTGCCTTGACCCGAACAGAACCGTCAGGTTGTTCTTGAAATCGGTTCCGACGATGATGACCTGCGCCCCTCCTTCGGCCGGCCCTGTCGTGGGAGTGACCGAGGTGATGGTGGGGGTCTTGTTGTAGGTGTAGGTCCCGGCGACCACCGGAGTCCCGTTGGTCGAGGAGTCCACGACGACGCTGACCGGTCCGAACCCCGGAGAGGGAGCGGTGACGCACCGGATTTCGGTGGGTGAGACGAGGACGCACGAGGTCGCGGCTACTGAGCCGAAGGTCACGTTGACCGTGGTTCCGGCGACGGTCTCACAGAAATTTTCACCCACGATTGTGACCGTGGTCCCTCCAGCTTGGGGTCCGCTGATGGGCGAGACCCCAGTGATCGTGGGTTTGGGGTTGTAGGTGTAGGCGTTCGGAACGACCTTGATGCCGCACTCCGCGGACGAGATGATCACAGAGACCGGTGCTGCGACCACCGACGAGGGCGCTGTGCACTGGATCTGGTTGCGATCGGCGTTCACCTGGATATCGGTCGCGGCACCCGATCCGATCGTGACGTTCAGGGTATCGGAAATGGTGCGGCCGAAGTTGCTCCCATTGATCGTCACCCGGTTTCCGCCCCGCATGGGACCGTTGTTGGGATCGATCTCGGTCACCTCAGGGGGCGAGTTGTATGTGTACCCGTTCGACAGGACCGCCACGCCGCTGGACGACGACAGCACGTACACGTTTACGACGCCGGCGCTCCCGGCCGGGGTATAGCAGGTGATCTCGGTCTTGCCCGAGTTGACCGCCACCCCGGTACAGTCTTGCGCTTCCCCATAGGTCGTTCCGAGGAGCACCCTCACCGTCCCGGTGAACCCTGTGCCGGTGATGACGACCCTCGTGCCTCCGGCCATGGGGCCGTTGTCGGGCGTGATCGTGTAGATCTCGGGTCTGGCGTTGTAGTGGAAACCGTTGAACTTGGTGGCTGTTCCGTGGGTGGACGAATGGACGATGACGTCCTTGTCTCCCTCTGTCGAGGACGCGGTCACGCAAGAGATCGTGGTCGTTCCATTGACCGTGACCCCCGTGGCCACGGCCGTTCCGAACGTCACCCGATCGATTTGGACGAAGTTGGTTCCGGTGATCGTGACCGTGGTTCCTCCATCGATCGATCCCTCGGCCGGATTCACGCCCATGATGATCATCGTGGGGTTGTAGCGGAACCCATTGTCAACGGTCACCGTACCGTGCGACGACGAGGAGACCGTCACCGGAACCGGGCCCGTCGTGACCCCGGGAGGAACCTGGCATTGGATCTGGGTTTTGCCGGCGTTGACCACCACGTTGGAGGCAGCCAGGGATCCGATGGTGACATTGACCGTGTTCTCGAAGTGTTGACCGGTGATCGTGATGTTCGTGGTCTCGAGCAGAGGTCCCTCGTTCGGCGTGATCGTCGCGATGGTCGGGGTGGGGGGCACGTACGTGAACGCCTCGGCCTTGGTGGCGGTCCCGTGCGTGGCCGATCGAATCGAGACGCTCACCAGACCGTAGTCCGGTGAGTTGGCTGTCACGCACTCGATGTAGACCCCGGTCACATCCGAGACGAGATGGACGCCGGTGGCCGCGACCCTGCCCACGGTCACATCGACCGTGTCGGTCAGGGCCTCGCAGAAATTGGATCCTGTGATCCTGATCGTGGTGCCGCCCCCTTGTGGACCGCTCGAGGGGGTGACGCTCGTGATCTCCGGCGTTCTCCGATACGTGAACGCTCCGTGGGCCGTGCCGTTGGTGCTCGACTGAACGGTCACGTCCACGTCTCCCCACGATGTCGAACCAGGGGTCGTGCACGTGATCGTCGTCGACGTGTTGAGGGTCACGTCACGGGCCGGGACCCCGCCAATGGTCACGTTGACCGTGCCGCCAAACCCTGTTCCCGTGATCGTGAGAAGGGTACCGCCCTCCTGCGGACCGGACGACGGACTGATCAGACCGATCGTGGGCGTGGTGTTGTAGGTGAACCCGTTCACGAGAGAGGCCAGACCATGGGTCGACGAGAGCACCTCCACGGTCTTCGAGCCGACCGACCGGCCGGCCGGGGTCTGGCAGGAGATCTGTCTCTTGTCGGAACTCACGACCGGACTCGCGACCAAGACCCCGCCGATCGTGACATTGACCGTGTCCCGGAAGTCGGTCCCGTCAATGACGATCGCTGTTCCCCCGGCGACCGGACCCTCGGCGGGCGTGACCGCAGAGATCGTGGGGGTGGGGTTGTAGGTGAACCCGTTCGTGAGAGTGCTCGTGCCATGGGTCGACGAACAGACGATCACGTCTTTGGTTCCGACCGAGGAGGGGCGAGTTCTACACTGGATCTGACTCGACGGCGAAACACTCAGCACGTCGGCCACCACGGTGCCGATGGTGACGTTCACCGTTCCGCCGAACCCTTCTCCCGCGATCGTCAGGACTGTTCCGCCTTGGGCTGGCCCGCTGATCGGGCTCACCGAGTTGAGTTTCGGGGGGCTGTTGTACCGGTACGCCCCGGTCTTGCTCACGAGTCCGTGGGTCGACGAGAGGATCGCGAGGTCGACGGTCAGCGGGGTGGTCTTGGTCGTGGCGGGCGTCAGACAGGAGAGTTGGGTGCCGTCGGAACTGGCCTGGACATTGGTCGCAAGCTGTCCGTCAAAGGTGACCCTCAGCGTTCCGAAGAAGTTGTGACCCTCGATCGTGACCGGGGTCAGCCCTGCGGCCGGGCCTTCGGAGGGGGTCACTCTCGTGATGTCCGGGAGCGGATTCGGGTCGTATCGGAACGCGTCCGTGAACGTCGTGATTCCGTGGGTGGATGAGCTGATGATGACGTTCACGAGCCCCGTGGACGTCGCGGAAGGGGTCTGGGTCCGGATCAGCGTGTCATCGGTGACCGTGACGCTCGAAGTCGCGCCGTTGCCGAACGTCACGTTCACGGTTCCATCGAATCCGGTACCGGTGATGTTGACCGTGGTCCCGCCAAAGATGGGGCCATGGTCAGGCACGATCAGGCTCATCGTCGGCAATGGGTTGTATGTGAAGAGCTTGGTGACCGTGCTCAGTCCGTGCGTCGAAGAGTCGATGACCACCGAGACCGCCCCATCAGCATCCGCCTTCGGGGTTTGTCCGGTGATCGTCTTGCCGTCGGTCGTGACTTGGATGTTGGTGGCCTGCTGGGTTCCGAAGAGCACCGATACGGTGCCGAAGAAGTTCGCCCCGGTAATGGTGAACGACGTTCCACCCGCCATCGGGCCTTCTGATGGGGCCAGTGTGCTGAAGGTCGGCGCCGGGTTCGTGTTGTAGAGGAACGCTTCCGAGGCGGTGACCGTGCCGTTCGAGGTCGACCCGACCACCACGTCGGCTGCCCCTGCTGTGCCGGCCGGTGTTCTGCACGTGATCTGGGTCAGGTCGCTGGACACCGCGACCTCGGTGGCACGAGCCGGACCGACCAGAACCGAGATCGTCGGCTGGAAATTGCCGCCTTTGATCGTGAGTTTGGTGCCTCCACGATCCGGACCGGTCGTCGGAGAGATCGATCCAATGATCGGGGGAGGACCGTAGTACAGGAACTGTCCGCCTCCCCATGTGCCGGTCCCATTGGACGTGGAGGTGACGGAGACGGTCCGGCCCCCTGAGGACGAGGCGGCCGGCGTGGTGCAGGTGATGGTCTTCTTGTCCGAACTGACGACCACGCTCGAGGCTGACTGGGTACCGATCTTGACCGTGATCGCTCCTCCGAAGTGATCTCCGGTGAGCGTCAGCTTGGTTCCACCCGCGAGCGGACCTGCCGTGGGCGAGACCGAATCAACGACGACCACGGGATTGTAGGTGAACGCCCCCACCGCCTGGACCGATCCTCGCACGCTGGAGGTGACCACGACTCTTTTGGGTCCCTCGGACGTTCCAGCCGGCGTGAGACACGCGATCTGGGTTTTCGAGGCGTTGACCACCACACTGCTGGCAGCGACGTTGTCGATTGTGACCGTAATGGTTCCCTCGAAGTCGGAGCCCGAGATGAGAAGGCTCGTCCCTCCGGTCAGAGGCCCACTCGAAGGGGATACGAAGTTGACGACCGGGGGCGTGGGAGGAGAAGGCGATACATACGTGAAGTTCGTGGGGGAGATGGCTTCCCCGTGGGTCGACGAGAGAACGGTCACGGTCTTGGACCCCGTGGATGAGGAAGAAGGGGTCACGCACGTGATCTGCGTACGGTTTCCGTCAACCGCCACGCCCGTGGCCGCGGTGTCGCCGATGAAGACCGTGACGGTCCCTTCAAACCCGGTTCCCAGGATCGTCAGGTACGTTCCGCCCGCCGTGGATCCCGACGTCGGAGAGATCGTCGTGATCGTCGGCGGTGGGTTGTACGTGAACGGCGTCGGAGACTGGACCGACCCGTTCGTGGAAGAGACCACCACGATGTCTTTCGGACCGATCGTGGAAGAGGATGGGGCAAAGCAGGTAATCTTCGTCTTTGCGGCGTTCACCGTGACGCCGGTGGCTGCCATTCCCCCCACCAGGACCTGAATCTCCCCATAGAACCCGGTGCCGACGATTTCGATCTGAGTGCCACCGGATTGGGGACCCGAGGTGATCGTCACCTCTCGAACGATCAGAGAAGCGGAGGACGAGGTACTCCCCGTGCTCGATTTGCCCGCACCTCCCCCCCCGGCACATCCGGCCAGAGCTCCGGATAAGAGCGCGAAGACGAAGAGCCAGGCGAGGATCTTTCTGCTGCTGCGGGGGTGGATGAGTTTGCTGTGTGTCTGGTCGGCCACGGTCCAACTGGATTGATCGTTGATCAAGGGATCCCCCGTGCGGTCGATCTCACCGTCATGACCCGCCAACGGTTCGTCGAGATCCGGCCGCATCTTGAGAGACGCGTCCTTCTTTCTGAATGAAAGCATACCCCAGACCGATTCTCTGTTGCCCGTTGATGGGATCTCTTCGGTCTCGTTGTGGATCTCACCCTCCGGGAAGATTAAGGCGACGCATGAGTCTTTGACCACGCTCTCTATCAAATACGAGCGTCATCCCGTTGAGGTTCCGTCTTCATGACGATCGATCTCCATACAAGCCAGCGCCCATCCACACATTTTTCACGGGAGAGCCCCCATTTTGTGAGGAGAGAGAGCCCCCCTTTAAGAAGACGATTTTTCGGGATGCGTGGCAAGGAAGGCGGTGTTCCAAATAAAGGCGGAGCTCCTGGGTGCTCCATTTCGGGAAGGCGGTGCTCCACTCGGGCCGCATCATGGCTTCTTCCTGCCGCTTTGCAGCGACAACTCAGTGTCGCCGTCGAGAGACACTTCGACAGGATCCTCTCCCATTGGATCGATGCCGATTGGACCGCGTGCATCGCCTCAGTCATGGATGGATCTTCGTGTGTGATGGCTTCATGACAAGGGCGCGCCGATCAAGTAAGGGGATGGAAGGGCCAATCGTGGGCACGCCGATCGCAGAGGTCCGGGTTTTGTCTGGCACGAGTCTTGTTTGTTAAAATTCGCCGCAGCTTGTCTTCGAGACCCTTCGATGTAAAATTAGTAGGACAATTGAGAAAAGACACACCAAAGGACGGTGGTCGATCGTGATGGTTCGTCCGAGGAGAATGGTCAGCCGGTCAGTCCCTCGGTGGCTGCCTGCGCTCGTGTTGGTTCTCGCCGTGGGACAAACGGGCTGCTCCATCCGTTTGCCGTGGACATCCGGTGCGTCTCAGCCATCGACCACGACGTCGGGCACGTCTTCAATCAGTACTCTGACGAGTGGCGTGACCCCTACCCCCACTGCCATTCTCACCTTCGCTCCAACTTCGACAATAGCACTGACGCCAACACCAACACTGACACCAACGCGGGTGGCAACGCTGACGCCAACACCGGTCCCGACCCTGGCCGCGCTCTACATCCGAGCCACTTCGACACCGGTCGCATCGGTGGTAAAGCCCGGTCCGGCAACGAGCTCATCGTCCACCAAGGGCAATCCATCGGGTGTCATGCAAATCCAGCTCCTCGGGGTTGGCCTGGGAAAGTAGTCCCGGAAAACAGCGCCTATTTCTTGAAGTAGCTCAGATCGCCCTTTCCTTCACGGACGATTTCGATGCGGTCTCCGACCATGCTGACGATACTGGACGGAACGATTCCGACCTCTTCGGCGCTGATCACGAGGTTGATCTGCCATCCCAGGAGTCGATCGACCTCCTGAGGCCGGACAACGAATTCGCCTTGGTCATCCTTGATGCTCGAAGAGAGCATGGGTCGCCCCAGAGCCAGAACGAGGTCACGGGCCACAGGGTTCGAGGGGACGCGCACTCCGATGGTCTTCCTCCGATCGGTGAGGAGTTTGGGAACGAGACGGCTGGCCTCAAGGATGAAGACGTACGGGCCGGGCAGGTGATGCCTGAGAATCCGGAAGGACTGATTGGAGACTCGCGCGTACTCGGAGACCTGGGAAAGATCCTGACAGAGCAGCGAGAACGGTTTGTGTCTTTCCGACTTCTTGATCTTGTAGAGCCGTTCGACCGCCCGGTTGTTGGTGGCGTCACAGCCCAGAGCGTAGACCGAATCGGTCGGATAGGCCACGACCCCCCCCCCTTCAAGGACGCTCACCACCCTTGCCAGAAGGCGCGGCTCAGGATTGATGGGATGAATCTCGAGAATCATGGCGAGAGCTCTCCTCTTCCAACCGGTAACGTCCCAATCCGAAAGCGGTTCCTTTCCCGACATGAAGGGCTTCGCCCAGCCGAAGGAAAGACGTAAAGGGAGACATGGGACCTTCCAAGACGAATGAACCGACAACCCCCCCCAGGACCATGCGCCGAGACTGTCTGGCCGAATATCTGCGCAGGTCAGACCATGCAAGATTCTGGTGCACCAAGGCCACACCCGAGGCAAGGCCCAGAAGACCTCTGTAGTCTACCTCGGGTTCGAGGTCGCAGTGAAAACGCGCCAGCGCCCCGATTCTTCGAAAGATCGCCCGGAGCAAGAGCGGAAAGTCGAGGCTCTCCACCGGACTCCCTTTGCTGAGGATCCTGAGGGGCGATACCGTTTTCACGTGGACGCAGTCGGAGCGGAGCGGCAGAAGATCGCCAAGAGTGAAATCGCGAGGGGAGTCGATGAACAGGGCAGAGTCGCCGCTTTGAATCGTCCCCGATCCAGCCGGGTGGAGATCCTCGATCCGATCGAGGCGGAACGTTTGCCGTTTTTCACCCAGACCGTCGTGGCACATCTCACGAACCGCTTGGACGAATCGGGCCAAATGGGTCCTCCCTCGACCCACGAGTGTCAACTCGAGAGCCAGGGGGGCGAGGCCTTTTTCAGTCTTTTCCAGCGAGGTGTCGAGTGCGAGCACGAAGGGGTGTGGCGCAAAAGGGGCTGACAGCCTCTCCTGTGATTCTCGGTCCAGCGGAGTCTCAAAGCTGTAACCGTAGGCGCATACCGCCGCCTCCGCGCAGTCTCTACAGAGGGAATCAGGATCTCCGGCGATACAGGAACACTTCTTGAGGGTTCGCCCAAGGGCGCTTCGAATCAGAGACCCGGGGAATTCGGAAAGATGACTCTTATGGGTGGGGATTAACCAAAAACAGACCCGCCAGAACGCGAAATTCGCGCTCTTGGGGCCCAAAACGTCCGGAAAAGCCGATCCCTGGAGAGAATCCATACCCGCCCAAATTCCAGGGGTGCAATCCTCTTATAAACGAGGCGGCACCTCTCTTGGAGATGCAAACGCATCAACTCCAGGACTATGGCTTCGAGTTCCGGCAATCCTCTTAACAACGAGCGGCCAGAAACGGGTCTCGAAGCAGACGTGTACAGACTATCAGAACAGGATGGTTTCGATCAAGCCTCCATGTCGGTGAGGGTGAGAAATTCTCGTCTTTGCGGCTCGTTGAGATGGATTCATGGGGCTCTTACTTTTTGTCTTTGGATTCCTCGTCGAATCTGAAGTTCTTGAGTTGCTCCCACCGCGAATCCACTTCACGCGGCTGCTGTGGCATGCGAACGGGTCCTCGTTGATCCATTCGGTCTCCACGGCCATCGTGTCGTCCACGCGGCCCTCCATCTCGAGGACCACCACGCGGTGCAGAGCCGCCTGGGGAACCTCCGAACGGTCGTCTTTCCCCACGGGGACCACCGGGCCCGTGCCCAGCGTCCTGGCCAGGTCGATTGTTGTCGCGGAACCGTGACCGGTCAGTGTACTGAGGTCTTTCAATTGCCAGCGGACGACTCACAGTCGTGCGGGCAGCCCACGCCAGAAACCAGGGCAGCTCCGTCTCAGTCACTTCGCCCTTCTCGAGAAGAGGAAGAAGGGCCTGTCTGAGCCCCTTCCAGGCAGCCTCGGTCTCGGGCGATCGTCTGGCTGGCCCTGTCCGGAGCAGTTCCCTCAGGTAAACGAGCTGAGGTCTCCTCAGATAGGATCGGAGCAGTCTGCGGAACTCGGCCGCGTCGGTCTGCACGGAGTCCTTGAATGATTCGATCTGAGAAGCCAGAACGCGTCGGCGCTCCGCTGGAATCGTGACCGCGGTCGTCATGGCAGTGGCACCTCCAACCTTTGGGAGCGCTCCCGGAGAACCGAAAGAGTCTCTGCCAGCATGCCGCTGGAATCGCAAGCTGATTCGCTCTCAAGGTAGGCACGAACGAGATCCATGTCGGACCGCTCGGGCTCCACCTCCGGGAACACCGGGTACCCTTTGTTGCATTTCCGGACCCGATGACTCGTGATTTCCACCTGGATCGAGCCCAACCCCTGACTCTTGCCGGCTCCCAGTTTGTGGAAGAATCCGTGTTCAGAAACCGCCCCGGTCACCAGAAGCAGGAACCCCAACGCATTGGGCTTGAGGCCCTGGTAGGTGATGTCCATGAGGAGCTTGGAACCGATGGGAAGGACCTCGACCAACTCGACTCCCTTGGGATCGGGGTAGGCCCGGCGATGGTTGTAGAGGCGGATCTTTCCGTCGTCGCGGAGTGGACCGCGACTGGATCTTGGCGGAAGGAGAAAGCCCAGAGGGCGAGGGGCCGGGATGACTTCGGGAACGGCCGGTCCGAAAGTGACGCGCGCCCTGTAGCCCACCGCTCCGAAGATGAGACAGGGCAGGCATGCTTTACAGCGCTGGTCTGGGCAAGATCGCGCCAGGACCTCGCCGATCGTTCGGAACGCCCCTTTGACCACTGTTCCGGGGATGACGGGGATCTCGTCGCTGCGGGCTGTCAGCAAGATTGCCCGTCCCCCTTCGAGACCGGTCATCCCGGTGCCGATGTGGACCGGTGTCAAACACGTGAATCTCAGTGTCAGACGTCCTGTCTGTCCGGAGACACGCTCGATGAAATCCGCTGCGGGGACCGGAGGATTGCCGCCGCGAAGAGCCAGCCGGGGGCGATAGTAGTATTCGCCCACCGGTGGCGGTCTGGGGCCTGATCGATCGGGCCGTTGCGGATGGTCCATGCGATGATCCACGTTATTTTCTCCCGATGAAGGAACACCCGCTCATGAAGCGGGGATTCTCGCTAGAACAAGGCTTGCAGCTTGAAATCGATGACGTGTCCTCCGCTGACGAACTCCTGGACCTTCACTCGGCCCGTTGGGGCCAGGCCGGCGATGGCCAAGGCACCCGGTGTCCGGTGGCGGTCTGTCAGCAGAAAGTAGTCCCGTTCCACGAGGTCGTAGGGACCCTCGGGTCCGATCGTCAAAGAGTATCCGACGCCCTGATCGTAACGGAACTCCGCGTCCGTCGAGAACAGGTGAAACAGAATCGATCTCCCGTAACGTTTCTCGGCCTCTACCAGGCGGCACCGGTGCTGGCTCATATCTTCCGAAAGGTGTACCTGAACCGGACCGGGGCCGATCAAGATGAGATGGAAGGGGCCGGAAAGCGCCTCGAGGTCCGAGGCCAGGGTTTCCCCCCAGGGACGAATGGTTCCTTTCACCGCTCTTCTCCCAGATATCGCCGGAACGGTTCCCCCTCGAGCAAGGTTCCCAAAACCCGGGTCGCCTGCTCCGTGGAGTAGCGTACGGAAGAGAGCGGACCGGCCGAGAACCGATCAAAACCCTCGGGGAGACGGCATCGATCGGGATCCGCGAGGCGATAACCCTTCAGCCCGTCTCCTGGAACCGCTCCGGTTCCACACAGCTCATCCGCGTTCGCCAGCGGCCCCAGTTGTCGGATCTCCAAGGAATCGACCGTCAAGGAGACCCTCCCCAGTCCGCGGGACTTGCCGCTTCCGATCTGCTGGTATCCGCTTTCGATTTCGCTGAGCGCCAGCCACGTCAGAGCAAGCTGCCAGAGCTGGTAGTTGCGGATCGTGATCTCCGGATAGAGGGAGCCTTTCACGAGGACGTCCATGTCGAAAAGCCCTTTTGTGGAGCTCGCGCCGGACGCTCGGTCGATGGCGACATTGGCGCGCGTCTCCCGCTTGAGAGAGTCCCGGCCGGCCTGGCGTTCCTCGTCGGAGGCTCCCAGTCGCCACGGAAGGCCATCCACGACCCTCAGGCGTCCTGCCAGGTTCGGGCTTCCGAAAATTTTGCAGACGTCGCACTGCCGGTTGTAGGAACGGTGTTCGCGCTCGGCACAGGGACTCTTCTTTTCCAGAGGATCACACACCCTGCGGCCGAGTGTGAGGAGCAACCGTTCCGTGAAGCTCCGCATGACGCCCTTGAGGCTGGATCCCGGAAGGTATTCGACCCTCCCGAGATCGGTGTGGACCGTCACGAACTCCATCTCCGGACGGGTCGGATCGAGACCCGTGCCAGCGGCCTTGATCAGGATGGGCGAAACCGGCTGGATCTTGAGCACCAGTCGGGCTTGATTATGCAGGGTTCGAAACATGGGATCCCTCCGTGAGGGTCTGGGCCAGACGGGCTTGGTGTGCCGCCAGAATAGTCGCCAGTTCAGAGCCGGTGACCGCGTTCTGTGACGTTCCGGCAAGCAGCCCTTTCGGAGTCAACGTCAAAAGACTGTCGATGTGTATGGCGATCCTGCCGAGCCCGAATGCTCGACGGCCACCCAGCGTTGACCATCCTGAGTTGAAGGTGTCCAGCCCGGCCAGGACGAGGCCCACCTCGTCGATGAGACCGGAGGTCCCTTCTTGAGGGTTCTCGATGAGGATTTCCAGAGCGAAGACGGTCCCCGGAGGGACGACCTCGAACTCGACCTTTCGGGTTTCCGCTGCCGTGTCGGTCTCGCGATCGATGGCAGTGCCGTCGCGGTACTGGAAGAACCGGTTACTCCAGCCGGGCATCGACACCGACAGGTCCGGTACCACGACCTTCGATCCGAACCACGAGGACCCGAAGAGTCGACAGACCGTGCAGCTTGCCTCGAGTTGCTCGGAGAGAGACATCTCTCGAACAGCCTTGGTCCAGTGCCTTTCCCGATCACGGCGGCGTTCGATGAGCCCGGGCTCGAAACTGTCCGGAGGTCGAGGACACGGCGAGTCCAAAAGATCGCAGGCCCAAACATCGGAACGGCCAAGCCCTCGAATCACACTTTCGATCTGATTTCTGAGAGCTCCCTTGAACGAACTTCCGGGAATCATCGGCCGGCCGAAGAAATCCTTCACAACGGGGTTATCGAGTTCATGAACCGAGAGGCTTCGACCGGTTCCGATGTGGAGTCCGGTCAGGAGCTCGATCCGTCCCCGTAGGACCAGCCGCTTGTCCAGTCTGTCGAAACGGTGCATGCTCAGGATTCCTTCCTCTCCGGGTCGGAGTTCGGCAAGGCCGAAGAGGGTTCACTCTGGGCCGCCATCTGGGAAGATGGGGCCGGACTCTCTTCCACCTTGACCGGGGTGACCGCCGCCGTCTCCATCACGGGGGACGGGGTGGGGATCGTGGGCTCTGACGGGGCAGTGGGTGCGCCTGTCTCGGGCTGACTGGGTCCGTTCGGCGATGTTACCGATCCGCTGGTCGCGGCCTGAGGGCCGTTCGCCGGGCCGGATGGTTGGGTCTTTGGGTCCGGGCGACCTGGTCCGCCTTCCCGTCCGCGTCCGTGCCTTCCCTTGCCTCCCTGTCCACCACCGGGTTGGCCTCCCTGGCGGCCTCGACCCGCGCCCGCCTGCTGGCCCGAGCCCTGCTGCGCCTGCGGCCCCTGCGGCCGCGGCTCCTTGGCCTTCTGCTGCTGGGCCGGTTTGTTTCCTCTCTGGACCTGTGCGATCTTGGCCAGCCGGGTCACGTACCCGGCGTACGCCTGGGCGAGGCTCAAGGCCAGCCGGTCATCGCTTCCCGAGACCTTCTGGATCTCGCGCAGATGGGTCTTGATCCTGTTGGCCACAGGGATGTGGAGGATCCGCCTGGCGCCCTGATACTCGACGAACAGGATGACCTCCTCCAGAATCGAGGCTCCGTTCGCGACCGCCAACAGATGTCGCAGGTGCGCATGCGCGGCCCTCAGATCGCCCACCTCGCCCAGGGGCTTTTCAACTTCTCGTGCCCACTGGATCATACGGGGGCGAAACTCATCCAGCTTCGCCCGGAACTCGATCTCTCGTTGCAGAACCACTTGGGAACCTCCCACGTCAGCTTCGGATGCTGCTTGCGGCTTTGTGCCGGTCTCTTCCATCGTGTCCGGGGCCAAATCGCTTACCTCCCCTCTGTGAGCGGGGGTATTCGCTCCCAGTGAACCGGGTCACACACCCGCACGTGTCCAAAACCCTCTTCCGTGAGCTGGCCGGCTCCAGTCCTGACCAGCTTCTCCAAGGCCTCCAGCACCTCTGCCTCGTGCGCCAGAGGGAATCCGATCAAGACCACTCCACCCCTGCGGAACGTTCTTCGGTATGGCTTGGGCAGACCCGCTCGGGTGTTGAATCCTCCGGTGTTCCCCACGGAAAGCCGGCTCGAAAGAACCTCGAGCCCGGAGATCCGGGGAAGGTCAAAGGCGACGGTCTCTTCCATGGTTGGAAGCCACCGCCGAGGAATCCAATCCGACGACAGATCGACGATGGCCAGTCGCTGCCGATCCAAACCGACCTCTGTCCGCGTCACCGCTCCACCGGGCCATTTCGCCAGGAGTCGAGAGGTCGCCTCCTCCACGGCTTCGAGCGCCGGACGGACGGCCAGTCGTTCGCAAGGCTCGATGCGCACGGAGAACAGCCCGTTTCCTGTCGCGATGGAGCCTCCGATCTTCAGCTGGGCCAGTCGCGCCAGCGAGGGCTCGAGTGCAGCAGGGATGCCAAGGACCTCCGCCTCGTATCGACTCATGCCCTTGGTCGGAAGAGTGACTTCCCGTGCATGGTGGCCGTCCCTGGCTGCTCGGCCGGAGACGCGGTCCACCGCTGTGTAGCTCAGGACGCTCGAAAACGGGGCGATCTGTTCCTCCGACGTTCGTTCGGTGAGATAGGGACGCCCGAACGGAACGAGTCTCCCAGGGCACGGCCTATCCTCGAGCGTCAAAAGGCAGTGGCCGGTCCAGGGCCAGCGACGAGAGGCCGAGAGCCGACCAGCCAGGAATTCGACCAGGAGCATGTCCCAGGCCCCGTGACTCCACAGTGTTGGAGATAGTTTGGGGCCGGTCAGAAGATGGAATCCCGGGAAGGCGTCGCACGTGACGAGGCTTGCCGGGGCGACTCGTCGACCCGAAGGGATCGCATCGGTGACCCTGATCCCATCGGCGCCAAAGGCCAAGGGAAAGACCGTTCCCGACGCGTCTTCCGGAAAGACTTCGGCCACGCCGGCCGCCAGTGCGCCCCGCAAGGTCGCTCCTGGGATGTAATCGATGGAGCGCGTGAACGACGTCGAACTCGACCGGTCTCGGGCCACGCGGAAAGGTTCCCTCGCCGTCAAGATGATCCGGATGTCGGAGGCTGTCCGATGTTCAATCGGATCGCGGACCGGCAAGGGACCTTGGAGGTTCACGCGGACTTGTCCGGCCCCGGACCTGGCACCGCCTCCGAGAACCTGGATCGAGCGCGCCGCAACCTGCAGCAGGGCCTCTTCCGGATTCGTGAGAGGACGAGAGGTCTCCAGCCGGGCCATGAACTTCAGCCCCTGCATCCCGGCCCCGATCGATTCCCGATGGGTCTGTGCATGAGAACCCGGCGTGCGGCGGCCCCGTTCCAGCGGCTGGCCGGTCTTTACCTCACTTTGGTGTCCCCCACGGCGTTGGGGCGAGAAAAGGTTCTGCTGTCCTTCGGTGAGGATTCGACCATCTCCGAACCTCAGAATCCCGGCTCTCCCAACGTTTCCGAAGAGGCCACACACCGCGCAGGACGCCAGTTTGCAGGGCGTCTGCCCGCCGGAACTATCGGGATGGCAGATCTCGGGAAGGGAAGCCGGTTGCTCCAGAGACTGTTCTTTCTGGCCATCTCCATCGGGAGGTTGGCTCGAAGAACCGTGAGCTCCGCGGATCACCCGCTCCAGGCTTGAACGAAGCGCTCCCTTGAGCGTGGTCGCCGGGATGCGCGGTAGTCCCTCTGGATCCCTTGCCATGGGGGTGATGCTCCCTTTGGGCCGAGATCCGACACTGATTGACAAAGCCGTTCGTACTTCGATCTCCAGCTGGTATTCCAAAATGAACGCTCTCCGCTCTTCTATCGAACGTTTCCCTTATGAGTGCATCTTACTTAGTCGCAGAACTCTGTCAATTCGACCAAATCCAGGAATCCGGTCTCTTTGACACCATCAGGACCGGACTGGAAGAGTACGTTCTCCCAGCGGGACGGGTCACGCCCGACCGCCTCGGCGGCAAACGTGCGCCAGTCCTCGGAACGAGCCATCTGATAACGAAAATTGATGTCGCTGGCACGCAGATCGGATAAGAGAAGGCGTCTCATCTCCACGGCCTCTGCGCGGGGAATGCGCCGAAACACGCGGAAGACGTCGAGGATTTCTCTCTTGAACTCGGGAAAAGTGTAAGGTCGACGACTCAACCGAAGTTCTCGTTTGGATTCGTAAACGTTCCTTCTGAGCTCATCCACGGCCAAAGAGAAGGTCTCTCCATCGTGGAGTACCCAGAAATCGACCGTCGACACGGAACCCTGTGCCGGATCCTCTCTGAGGCCGTGTCTGTATGCGCTGTCCTGAAGTGCAAAGGCCATCTCGACGACCATCTGAGGAGAATAGTAGGCCGGCGCGAAACAGAGGCCGGCTTTGAACCTTAGTCGGCGTAATCCTTCCTGGATCTCGGGATAGCCGGTGAGCAGATCGGCCTCTTGGCTCAGAAGAGTCTCGGTTCCTTCTATGAGGCGACGAACCCCGTCGAGAGCTCTGCTGGCCGGAAGGACCAACACCACGCTGCCCACGCCCAACTTGTAGCGCTGGTGGCGTCGACGGAGCCCCAACCGTTCCGCGAGTCCGATGGTCGCTCGTTCGACGGCGTCGCTGATGGCGCGGTGAGTCATCGCGACCTGATCGAGTCCGCCTAGACCCGTGACCAGCGGCCAGATGCCATCCAATGCCGCAGCCAGCACGGCTATGTGGGTCGTTGCTCCGTCTCGATCGGTCGGGGCGATCTCTTCGACGCCGATGGCTTCCGCGAGAGGTTCCAGCTCCCCTTCGTTCTCCAAGAGGGAGGTCCTGTCACACTGGCGTTTGCAGCCCTCACACAGAAATCTTCCCTTGGATCGTTCAGAAGGTCGATGATCGGTGGAGGCCGCTGACTCGATTTCCGGATTCTCGTGGCGACCGCTTCCATTGATCTGGATGCTTGCGGGCCAGACGCCGCATTCCTGACATCTCTGGATGAAGCCCGGAATGGATGGAAGACCGTGGAATGGCCGATGTTCACGGGCCTTGGTCCGCTGCTTTTCGAGGGCTTCCATGAGCGCGCCGAATCTTGGCGGACGGACAAGGTCGGGAGAACGGCCAAGGAGCGCTTCGTCGGGCCAGAGCGGCTCGCTGACGATCGAGAGTTCCATGCCTCCGGTGAGGGAGCGGAAGCCGACTTTCAGACGCTCGGTCAGGTTGGCCGCCCCGGAGGACGTCGTGAGAACAAGTCCTCCCTGGGTTCCGTGGAAGATGACGCTGCTCGCGTCCTGACCGATCGAGGACAAGATCCCTTCCAGGGTCTCTTCTCCTTGACCCGACGTGAACCGCTTGACAGCGGCCAGCGTACCACGGGCCTTACGGTAGCTTCCACGAAAGAGCATCCTGGCGAACGAGTCAGGGCATCCAACCCCCTGCCATTCTTCGACTTCGAAGTGCAGCAACGCCAGGGGGGCTGTCTTGAACAGGTTGCGGGTAGTCACCAGCCGTACAGGGTCGCGGCTGGTGAGGACATCCTCGAGTTCCGTCCTGGAAGCGGGCTCAAAAAGATGACTGCTAGTCAGATCAAGTATGGTCTTGGTGATGCCTTCCACGGTTTTTATCTGAGGCGTCTTGGCTCCACCGCATCGCTGGATTGAGAAATCGTCAGTCGCCGGATCATGAGACAGTCCTTCGCGGTCTCCAAGATGTGCGCCTCGCGGTGGGTCCGGGCGATTTGACCGCTCCCATCGGAAACTGGGCCTCAATCTACCATGGCCCCTTGTGTGTCGCAAGGGCGATGTGGTCGGCAAGATGTCGATGCCTCCAGGAGACTGCATGTCGAAATCACAAAATTGCGTGATAGCTCTTCGCTTATGGATGATGAGCCGATGAATCTCTGCCGAGGAATCCTTTGGTAGAGAGCGTTCCCGTCGCTTTGTCATGACTTAGAAGCTTGACTTGTTGGCACAGTGTGTCCTATAAGCTTAGCCTCATCCATCATTCACATGTGGAATGTCCAAGGCTTTTGCGCCTCTTCCCGTGACGGCGGGTGAAGAGCGCTCAAGATCCCAGGCGGCAACGGTGCCGAGAGGGAGTGGCAGTGAAAAGAAAAGCGATCGCACAGTACTTGCCGGTCCTCGTGCTGGCCGGATTCACGGTTGGCTTCAGTCCAGTGCTGGCACAGGGTGAGTTGGACTCGAGCCAGACACTTCCCGATACCCAAGTGATCCGGGACTCGACCCCATCTTCACCCCTTTCGGAAGGCTCATCCGGGCAGGGTGGTTTGGCTGGGGCTTCCGAGCCTTCTGCGTCCGGCGAATCCGCCCCGAAGGCTTCGAGTGAGGACTCGGCGAAGCCTCAGGAGGAGACCTCCGAGACGGAGAAGCCAAAGGCCAAGAAGAAAAAGAAGAAGAGTAGTTGGTGGCCGTTCGGACGGAAAGAGAAGTCCTCGGAACCAGCCCCCGCACCCGAAGAGAGTGCTTCGCCGGCTCCCGAGAGTCCGGCACCCACGGCCGAAGCCAGTGGTGAGACCTCCTCGACCGGGGCCGGTACCGGCGCCGTCGGCAAGCCGGAGGGAGAAGTTGTCCCGGAAGGCGACAAACAGGCTTCCGAGAAGAGGCTCAAGGATCTTCAGGAAAGTCTCCCCGCGGACATTACCGAGCGTGCTCGGAGGGGAGAATCCAAGATCAAGGACCTCATAGAAAAAGCGCGCCAGATCAAGGCCCGCCAGGCAGAACGGGAGAGAGAGGCCGAGGAGGACTCCCGGAAGGAAGAGGAGCGTCGGCGTCAATCGGAGATCGAGGCGCGGCGATTCAAGGAGATGGCTGCCCAGGCTCCGCGTGAAGACGTGTCCGAGGCTCCCATCGTTGGTAAGGGCGCGAAAGGGCGCAAGGAAAAGATCCGCCAGCTTGAACAGAAGAAGGAAGAGCTCCTGGCTGAGGGGGCTCCTCAGGAGTCGATCGACCGGATCGACGCCCAGATTGCCGGTCTGAAGAAGTCGGCCAAGGCAGGAAAGTCCGAGGGCGGTTCCAAGAAGGGCAAGGGAAAGGCGGGCGCGAAGGGCGCGAAATCCGCAAAGGGGGCCAAGACCGGCAAGAAGGCCAAGCAGGCCAAGCAGAAGACGGACGATCTGGCTCCGGCTCTCCCTCCAGAGGCTTCTCCTGAACCCGCCGTCGATTCCGCGCCGCCTGAGACGGGGCCCAAGAAGAAGAAGAAATCGGCAGCAGCTCTTTCCCCGGCTCCTTCAGAGAGTCCGGCTCTTCCTGCCGAGGGCACGGAGTTCAAACTGGATGGCGGGGGAATCCCGAGCCCCTCTCCCCAGCCAGGCAACTAGGAAACTTTCGTTCACGGTCTCTTGAACTGGAGGCCTGACGATGCACCCGAGACCGACCTCGAACCCGCGTGGATCTGCCGCGCGGAAGCGGACTCGGGTGTTTATCTTTCTCGCCTCGTCCAGCCGAAGGACGAGCGGACGCGTCAGTTTCTCAAGGCTTATCTGTAGATCCAGCGTGATTTGTGGACTATGGATCTCTTGGAACAGCCCACACCTGCCGATGACCATGTCGCCCCCGGCCACACATCACACCTTGCCGCAGCCTGCCGGGGGCCAAAATCTGCTTCGTCTGTTTCTGTTTTGGAGCGCTAGGGGCGGTCCCAGCCTGCTTCTTCGAGGTCCCGCGTGAAGCTTTTCAGACCGCGGACGCCAGAACCCGCGTGAATCCGCGGCATGCGAAGCGGATCCGTCCCGGTGCGAATTGTCGCGCCCAGCCCTGCGAAGGTTCCCTTGTAGCCCGCCCGGCGGGCGACTTGAACGAGGCTGGAGCTCGTCGCACCGTGAGGCCAGACCAGCAGATCCCCACGGGAAAGACCGCCGGTCCTGAGCTGGATGATCTCCCTCGCCTTGCGAAGATCGGCCTCGAGTGATCGATGAAAAGCATCCTTTTCTCCGAGGGGAATCTTCTTCCTTTCTTCTTCCCGCAGATTCACGTGCCTGTCGTACGTGTGGGATTCTATGGAGACGAGGACACGTTCCCTGGTTCCGCACTTCACCGGCTTTTGCATCTCAAGGATCTGTGGCCACGACATGTGGGGAATCCCACCGGGGTACCGTCGACTCCACGCGGCCGGATCTTCCGAGGCTCGGACCATCACCGCCAGCGCTGCGGGGATTCCCAACTCTTTCAGGATGGGCCAGGCCACTCGGTAGACCGAGTCGTATCCATCATCGATGACGATGACGAAGGAACGAGGAGGGGCTTCTTTTTCGCCAAAGACATGCTTCAAAAGCTCGTCCGTTGTCAGAGCGGTTGCCTGCTTCTTGTTCAGATACTCGAGCTGCTCGCGGAGCTGCGAGGCCGAGACCGTGAGATCGTCCAGCCGGCTCGGGTGCCGGCGGGCTTCTTCATCGGATAGGAAATGGTGGTAGACCAGCGCGGCAACCGGATGGGACGCCCTCGATCGGGACGACGTCTCGGCTTGAAGGAGCCTGCATGTCGGATTCGAAAGCATCAGGCAGCAGGCGATGAGGAAGACGATGCTCCGCATGGGGGTCATCGGTTCTTGCCGAGCAATCGCGCCGCGGACTTGGCCTCTCGCGTGTCTCCGCCTGTATCGACAGCTTTCTGCCACCACTTCTTCGCGTTGACCATGTCTCCCTTGGCTCGGTAGCATTTTCCAAGCTTCAAGTACACCTTGGGCACGTTCAGATCATAGGTCTGGACGATCGTGGGGGTCTTCCGGATCTGCTCCTCAACGGCCGTGAGGTCTTCGAGAGCCTGACCCGCGCGTTCATACTCGGCAGGACACTCGATCCCCGCGAATCCTCTGAGTTCTCGCACCAGAGGATGGCTCGGGTTGGCCTGAACGAGGCGGTCGAGATCGGCCAATGCAGACTTGGCCTTGCTGTGGGAGTTGCTTTCACGAGCCTCGAGGCACAGGACAACGTCGAACCGGGCCTTGGCCTCAATGGAACCGGGGTCCAATTTGACCGCGTATTCCAGATGCCGGTGCGCCTTGGCTCCGTCTTCCGCCGCGCGAGATTCGTCGAATCTTCGGGTGTACTCCTTGCCGAGCGTCATCCTGGTCTTCAGATCGTTGGGATCACGAAGGACTCGACCTTCCAGCGCGTAGAAATCCACATCGGAAGCGTGGCTCGCGCCTGATGCGACACCAATCAGAATCAGCGGCAGTATGATGAGGCAAGAGAGCGACTGTCTTGGCGTGTAAGACATATCAGGATCACCAAACCTTCTGTCTGTTTTAAAGAATAGTCGCCGGACTACGAGCCGATTTGTTCTCTAGAAGGAACGAAGACGATCAGCGGAAATCAAGAGGGGCTCAGGAACTTCCCACCTCTGGATAAGATTGTCTCCAGGCAGCGCTCCACCTGACCGAGATCGAACGGTTTGTTGAGGAAACCGTCGATGGCGAGATCGGAATCCAGGAATTGATCGAAGATCTGGTCCTCTTTCGAGGCCGTGATCACGACGATCTTGGACTTGCACCCCTTGGCCCTGAGCTGATGGATGGTATCGTACCCTGACAGCCCTGGCATCATGTGATCGATGAAAATCAGGTCGAACTCCTGATCGGACACGATAGTGAGGGCTTCCTCGCCGCTATCGACCACGACCACATCGTGTCCGATGGAGCTGACCTGGCGACCGAGGAGCCGGCGGACATCCTCATCGTCATCCACGATCAGAACGGAGGTCTTGATGCTTTGCACGACGTCAATCTACCCGAGAAACGTCAGTACGTCAAGAACCCGCCGCCTCGGGCTTTGGCCGATCTTTCGTCGGAGTGTTAGGCGTTGCCCGCCTTCGCGGTCATCGCCTCCAGTCGCGCCCGGTATTGCTCCCATTCCGTGATCGGTCGGAGGGCGACACCTGTCTCGCAGGCGGCCTTGGCCACTGCGGGGGCTTCCCAGTAGAGGACCCGGGGATCGAATGGTTTTGGAATGATGTATTCCGGTCCGAAAGAAAACTTCTGTCCCCCATACGCGGCCGAGACCGACTCCGGAACGGACTCCTTGGCGAGAGCCGCGAGAGAATGGGCCGCCGCGAGCTTCATCGGTTCGTTGATGGCTGTCGCACGTACATCGAGCGCCCCTCGGAAGATGAACGGGAACCCGAGGACGTTGTTCACTTGGTTTGGATAGTCGCTTCGCCCGGTCGCCACGATCACATCCTTCCTGGAAGCCCTCGCTTCCTGATACGTGATCTCCGGGTCGGGGTTGGCCATCGCGAAGACAACGGGGTTCTGGGCCATGGAGCGCACCATGTCCTGGGTCACCAAGCCCTTGGTGGAGCATCCGAGGAACACGTCCGCCCCCTTCATCGCCTCTTCGAGAGTCCGAAGGGAAGTCTTGGCGGCAAAGTATTCCTTGTAGGCGTTCATTCCTACGGTGCGGCCCTTGTATACGACTCCCTTGGTGTCCACGAGTATGAAGTTCTCTCGTGGTACGCCAAGCAGCTCATAGAACTTGGAGCACGCAATCGCCGCGGAACCCGCTCCTGAGACGACGACGCGCAGGGAGTTGAGTTTTTTCCCCGAGATTTCCGCGGCGTTCAGAAGAGCGGCGCCCGAGATGATGGCGGTCCCGTGCTGATCATCGTGAAAGACCGGGATCTTCATGGTCTTCTTCAGGGTCTCTTCGATGTAGAAGCATTCGGGTGCCTTGATGTCTTCGAGGTTGATGCCCCCGAACGTGGGCTCGAGTAGCTGGCAGAGCTTGATCACCTCGTCCGAGTCCTTTGAATCGACCTCGATGTCGAAGACGTCGACGTGGGCGAATCTCTTGAAGAGTACGCCCTTGCCCTCCATCACCGGCTTGCCAGCCAAGGCGCCGATATCGCCGAGACCGAGGACGGCTGTACCGTTCGAAATGACGGCGACCAGGTTCCCCTTGTTGGTGTACTTGTAGGCATCATCCGGATTCTTCTCGATCGCGAGACACGGGACCGCGACTCCTGGAGTGTAGGCCAAGCTCAGGTCCCGCTGCGTGAGGCAGGGTTTGGTCGGCACGACCTCGATCTTGCCGGGCCTTTCGCCAAAATGATAGTCCAGCGCCTCTTTTTCAGTATAAGCCATTGGGAATCTGTCTCCTCTCGGGGTTTCGAAGGTACCTTCCGGTCTCATCGTCTGGGGTAAGACAGCCCTGGAAACCCGACTGAAACGGACTCCTTTGGCTGTAGGATCGATTATATCCCATCAGAATTCCACAGAGAAACATGCGGGATGTCGTTCCTTCCCACAAAAGATCACAGCGGACTTTCGAGGACCCTCTTCTCGCCAACGGCATAGGCGATCCCCACCAAGATCCACGAGACGGTCACCGGCAGCGCAAATCCCCAATAGAAATCGAAAAGACCGGCCAGGGTGAACGACACGAGCGCCATGAACAGCCCGGCAAGCGTTGCCCTCGAATCCGAAGAGAGGTCTGTTCGGAGCAACTGTCGGAGCAGATACGTGAATAAGGAGATCTGGAGCCAAACGAGAGCGATGAGGCCGAAGACTCCCTGCTCGACCAGGACGTTGAGGTAGTTGTTGTGAGCATTGGGGGAGATGAACTCCTTGATGCCCGGGGCAATCGTCCGACGAAGACGCATCTGCATCTCACCGAAGTTGCGACGACCGATTCCCCAGAGAGGGTGCTCCCGTGCCATCTCGAGCGAGAGCTCGACCATCCGGACTCTGAATGCGTTGGGGACGACCGATGCGTCGAAGAATTGGTAGTGTCGTGTCTTGAGGTCTTCGGGAAGCGCGGGATAGAGACAGATCAAGCCACCAACGACGATCAGGAGTCTCTTCGGGCTGAGAAGTCGGCCCGTGATCAGAAGACCGGCCAGGGCACCGACCAGGCCCGATCGGGACAGCGTTCGAAGGATTCCCGCCCCCATGAAAAGGGCGCACACCGCGAGCAGGGCCCTGAGACGACGGCTGATGGGACAGAACAGGGCCGGAGCGGCAACAAGGCCAAAAGACATGGCCAGCAAGACCGCCAGGTCGTTGCACGTGGAGGCAAACCCGAAAGGGGTACCGAGTTCAAAGGGTCGATACGCGCGGGTGATGAGAAGTCGCGTGTATTCTCCTCCCCAGAGATGTTGGAAGAACGCGTAGGCCGTTGTCGAGCAAGCTCCCACGACGATCGTGGAGAGCAGTATGACCGCGTCTCTGCGGCACCGGAGAGAGGATGTCACAAGGAAGGCCACTGAGATCCGCGTGAGTTCCGACGTGTACGACAAGCTGACGGCGGGATTGATGCCGAGGACGGATGAGGCGATGAAGCTCGCTATGTAGAGAGCGATCGGGCTTTCGATCCCCGGAAGACGAGAGAGCTCAAAGCGGCCGTGCTGACAGAGCCTCCTCAAAAGCAAGATCCAGCCAAGGCAAAGGGCCGCGGTGTGGAGAGCGTTGGAGACGAAACAACCCAGCGTGAGAAGGGAGCAACAGAGAGTCAGTCCGATGTGGTCGGACGGATCGCCCGCCCGCAACCGTTCTGGCTGGGAACCGTCGAGAGGGGTCGTTTCGGATGGAGGTTGTGTGAAGATCGGCTCTGACAAAGGATTTTAGGATATCATCGGTGATCCGGTCGGTCAAGAAACGAGAAAACCCCAAATCCTTCACCTCATTCTGGCAAACCCAGTGATCATGAGCATTTCGAGAACATACACTTTCACTTCCCCGGACCCCGGATGTGCCCCGGATGCAAGAAAGAACGAAGTCGCCGCGACCCCCCACTCGATATCACCGTACCAAAGGTGGTGGGGGCCCCCCCATAGGCGCTAACCTAACATCCACACCTGCAAGCGGTCTCTAAACATGTCTCTTTGAAGCTGTCTCTTGCGCGGTGGTTCGTGTAGGCCGAGGTGGCCGTCTCGGGTGGATTTGAGCAGCGCGGCGAGCCCGCACGGTGGCGCCAGTGCTGTCCGTAGCGCCGTCAATATTAACCGGGTCCAACGCCAGCAATTAGGTCTACTGGACGAGGGGTG
>Ga0074195_1000191_pt1 | contig 147921 bp, 130 predicted proteins | sample EPASupsiteHSE623_FD_64525 | JGI IMG/M metagenome (GOLD analysis project Ga0074195, IMG submission 64525) | Bioremediated contaminated groundwater from EPA Superfund site, New Mexico - Sample HSE6-23 | ecosystem: Environmental > Aquatic > Deep subsurface > Groundwater > Contaminated ...
CTTAAAAGAATAAACTTCCCAGGTAATTTTGCCGTCTTTATATTCTTCAGCCATTGCTTTTAGAAGATCAACGAGGATACCATTGTCCTTTGATTCGACAAGTGGAGGAATCAACGGCAGACTACCCTTTAAATCCCTCGCTTCTGCCTGTGTTATCATTAAACCTAAACAAAATACTGCTAAAACAAAATACCGAACTGCTTTTAACATATTTTACCCTCCTTAGTTTTAATAAACTTACTTTGCGAGCCTCTTGCAAAACCTTTTCTTTTTTTGTGATAATATTACCATAACTTGTACTAATTTTGAAAAAATCATCTAATATTTTAATTTGATTGTGCTTCCAAGAATCATCAAGGCATTCAGTAAGATAGAGAAATAAATCCTCTTGTATTGTCTTTTTCAACCATGATATCCTTTTTTCGGTATGGTTTTTTCTTCTGTTATGAGTAATATTAATCGCTTTTTGCGTGCATGTATAATGATTGTGATGATAAAAAACATTTCGATATATAAAAAAGCAGGAAGGTCGTATGAAACCTAAAGCATATATTACAAGGAGAATTCCGGAACAGGGCATAAAACTTATTGCTGAATTTTGTGATGTCACCATCCATCCTGGTGAAACTCCCCCGGATGAGAAAGAAATTATCAGCAATATCAAAGACAAAGATGCCATCTTATGTCTGCTTTCAGACAGGATAAATAAAAATATAATGGATGCCGCCCAAGAACTTAAAGTAATCAGCACTATGAGTGCAGGTTTTGAGCATATAGACGTAAATGAAGCTACGAATAAAGGCATATATATTGGCTATACACCGGGTATTCTTACCGATGCAACTGCCGATCTTGCCTTTACCCTCCTATTGAGTGTATCCAGAAGGATCGTGGAGGCAGACAGGTTCGTCCGGGCATTGAATTGGAAAATTGCATGGTCGCCTGAATTATTACTCGGACAAAGTCTCTGTGGAAGAACAATCGGCATCATCGGTCTTGGAAGAATAGGCAAGGGAGTGGCTAAGAGATCCCAGGGCTTTGGTGTGAAGATTATTTACACCAATAAAACCAGACTTTCATCCGAAGAGGAAAAAGGACTTGATGTTGAATACAGGCTTCTTGACGACCTCCTTGTGGAATCTGACTTTGTAAGCCTGCACATTCCCCTCACAAAAGAGACATATCATATAATCGATGAAAAGCGACTCAGGTTAATGAAGCCTGATGCCATTCTGATTAATACTTCAAGAGGATCTGTTGTAGATGAGGCAGCGCTTATAAAGGCTTTAATGGAAAAACGGATTGCCGGAGCAGGCATTGATGTGTTTGAAAAGGAGCCTGTAGATGCTGATAATCCTCTTCTCAAAATGGATAATGTAATTCTTCTGCCTCATATAGGGAGCGCAAATAAGCAAACACGGGGAAAAATGTCAGAAATTGCTGCCGACAATCTGCTGGCAGTATTAAGGGGGCAGCCGCCTCTTTGCTGGCTTAATCCTGAAGTTGAAAAAATAAAACCTCTGACAGAAGTGAAGATTCTGCACAATTTCAAAAGGAAGGTAAAAAATGAGCTATGACAGAGCAATTGAGAGAACGGCAAACCAACTTCTCTTCGGCAAAACAGCCGTAATAACCGGGGCCAGTTCCGGTATAGGACGCGCCACGGCTTTGGCCCTCGCGCAAGCAGGCGCTGCGGTGGCAATTCAGGCTCGTCGTAAAGACAGATTGGATGAGTTAGCTTCGGAAATCTCCGACTGCAACGGCAAAGTCCTGGTTGTTGAAGGTGACGCAAGTATTCAGGAAGACATTGATTTGCTTCTTAATCAGACTTTAGACTGGCAAGAGGGAGGGCGTAAATATGATATCGTTATTGTCAATGCGGGTCACGGGCTGGCAGGCGGCATACTCAGTAGTGATGAATCCCGTTGGCAAGAGCTATACAATATCAACGTTCTTGGCGCTGTTTATTTTATGCGCCGGGCAGGGCAATACATGGCCCAACAGAAAAGAGGGGACATTATAGCCATCGGTTCGGTGGTAGGACGAAACATCTCGCCCTTCAGCGGATTTTACGGTTCAAGTAAATTCGCCGTTGCTGCAATTGCCGAAGCTCTTCGTCGTGAAATCTGCGCACATGGCGTACGTGTTTCTGTGGTTATGCCCGGCATAGTGCTTAGTGAATTTCAGGAGGTAGCCGGATACAATGAGGATAATTTTTTCAATACCGTTAACCAATTCGGCAAATTGATTGAACCCCAGGACATTGCCGAAGGCATCTACTGGCTGCTCACTTTGCCGCCCCATGTCAATGTTAACGAAATTATGATACGCCCTACCGGTCAAAATTATCCGTGACGCGACATAATCTCAGGACATAAAGGAGCATCCCGTTAAAACATTATTGCGCAAGGGCACCCATGAAAAAGCGGTAAATAATTTTACCTGCCCCTATTTGATATTTCTCCTGGTAATATTTTCTGTAACTGTTACAGAAAATATATATAACAAGGACTGGCTTAGATTTGTAAAAGAAAATAGGAATTGCAGAAACAGTTTCTGCAACAGTTGCAGAGAATTCATCAGCTATCAATTCTGAAGTTATACTGTTGCTCTTGAATCTGTATCGCCTCTTATCGACCAGGAATTGCCTTAACAATTGAGTAAAAAACAGCAAAACCATGATTTTATTTCAAAAATGACTTTTATATTTCGCCATGTACACAATAAATATTATTTTAGAGAAGATTAGTATGAGAAGATTTATGTTGCACATAAATCCTTGCATATGCTATATAAAACCATCTCAGGGCCGTTAGCTCAGTCCGGTAGAGCAGTTGACTCTTAATCAATTGGTCGGAGGTTCGAATCCTCCACGGCCCACCAAATAAATCCAGACAATATCAAATCATTACATTCACAAGGCAACATGGCAAAATCAGGAATTTTGGTTGCATTTGTGCAACCGGAAAATTAAGGTCAGCCAGTTTGACGGGGCTGAAAAAATCTTCTGTGAGCACATGGCGGAGATTGTGGGACAAAGGCCGAACGCAAAACCTGTCCACCGTTGTATGACAGGATGTATTATCAGTTGTTCGAATGTCTATACCGATGAAGCAAGCAAGGTGATTGTATCCATAAACAACAGGGGAGTTCTTGAGCCTGTACTTGTAACTCAAAAAGATGACAAATACCTGCTCCTCTGCGGAGAACGCCGTTATCTGGCAGCACAGAAACTCGGTATGGAAACAATCCCGGCAAGGATTGTAAATGCAGTAACAGAGAAGGGTGAAATCCTTGCTATCCAGTTAGTAGAAAACCTCCAGCGGGAGGACCTCAATCCCATAGATCAGGCAAAGGGCATACTTGCATTTATTCAGGCGAAACATCCTGAGAAAAATTATAATTTGGATGGGGTGATGAGCGACTTGGTAAGTTATGAAATGAGGCCCGGAGACATATCCAAAGAAATTGCTGACACAGTGTCAGCAATCGCTGAAATCTCCGGAAAGTCAATACGGACGCTGCTTCGCACAATCTCGCTTCTAAAACTGGTTCCCAAAATTCAGGACACAATTGCCGCCGGAAAACTGCCTGTTTCCCAGGGTTATATTTTCGCTGCTAACCTCGGAAGTCCCGACTTTTTTACTATTTTTGATGAAGTAATGGAGACGCCTGTAACAAATGCTAAATTAGAGAAAATGCTTACCGCGTACAAAAAGGCCAAACACCTGCCCTCGAGTGTCTTAGTCGGGGGCCTGCCATCGGGTGTCTTAGTCGGGGGGAAATCAACATATCAGAAACCTATTCCCATTAAAAAGAAGGTTGTGGTCTTACAAAACGCGAAATCATACTTTGAGAAAAAGACCGGGATGTATGCTAAATCAGATATTCAGACATTCATTAATGAACTGCGTATTTTAGCGTCTTTCATGGAAGAGCAGCTTCAGAAAGCCCCGGAAACTGTAAATCTAAAAAAACCGGACAATAAACCAAGACCGCAGATATAGGGGCGCGCGTTTTCGGTGACTGTAACTGCAAACCCTCAGGGAGCAAGCTTCGCAGTTTCCCAAAGACAAAGATTACCAATAGAAATGTATTTATTACATCATTACAGAGATGATTTTTCTTTCACCTGCAAGTCAATTGCCCGGCATTTTGACTTGCAGGTGAATTACGGGAAGAAATGTCTGTTTACAGGTAGCATCGTGTGTGCAGAAAACAAGGCTTGGCTGTTTAGCTAAGTCTTGTTTTTCAGAAACTTTTGCGTTTATTATACTCAAGCAGGAAAACCGAGTTGCATTTGGCATAGAAAAGGGCTTGTGCCATACTCAGGGTATAATATGGATGGAAGCGGACCATGAAAAAAGCACCACTCATGAAAATAGCGGCTTTACTCTTGTTTATCATTCTTCCCTTATTAGCCGTTGCAGCGGAAACAGAAGATCCGTATTATAAACAATGGGCTTCCTTCAAAGCAGGGTCTAATGTGACCCTTTTGGGCAGGGCTGAGAATAGTTCAAGTATTGCATCTTTCACGCAGACAATTACCCTCAAAGAAATTGCCAATGATCATCTGATGGTCGAAATAGCACGGACAGAGGAAAAAGTGGCACCGGTACTTAAGAAGAAAAAAGTGGATAGATTTGTACATAAGAATGATAAGGTGGAATACAATGGTCAAGAAGAAATTGCTGTTGCCGGGAAAACATTGACATGTCAAGTCTATACACTTAGGATAATGTATGACTCCGGAAAAGAGATGGTGGCATTTAAATACTGGTTCAATGCAGACATTCCCGGGGCCACAAAGATAGTTGCCACTTCGTGGTACGAGGGTAAATCTCAGAGCACCATGCAAACTGCTGTAAAATGGGAGAAAAAATAGTAAAAGGTATGAAAGGATAAAAGCCTCAATCTTTAATTTCCAACAATCGGTCACTCAAGCTGTTATTGACCTTGAACCTTAAACTAATGTCTCTTCTTATAATTATCCAATGTCTCTATAAAAGCATCGATCCTGTTATGTGTATCTGCTTCATTATAAGAACTGATATCCACAATATCGCCCTCCATGATAAGGATCGGTATATCACCGTAGACATTTTTCAGAACCTGGGCTTGGAGAATAATGCCTGCGTGCCATGATCTGCATGAGAATGCGGAATGAAAGACCACACCGTCACATCCGAAGTCCTCAATATATTCCATGATGCGCTCTACAGCAGGCAGAGAACCGGGATGGCTGCGAGCCCTGTCATACCAGTTGGTATAATAACGTATCAACCTCCAGGCGATATGTTCAAGAGGATCGTTGGTTTTGGGTAGATCAAGCCTTGCAAGCTTTTCGCCGGTACGATATGTTGTTTCTGCCGGGAATACCGCTCCCTTCCCGTTAAAGTACTGAAAATCACCCAGGGCAAACCAGGAGGGGAGCCCTGCCCCCCAGATGAGCCTGTATTTCTCTTCTGTGGCAACGCCCTCTTTTTGGGCGATCTTCTCTTTCAACTCAGTGTTGAGGTCTACATAGAAGTCATAGGCCTCCTGAGTACCGAGCATAAACGTAAAGGGCACCATGGTATTCATGGCATCACCGGTATCCATGGGAGTGGGATGTGCCTTGCGGAGGTCATAGGTATCGACAAGGAGGTCCCATGTCCGGTCAGTTAGTCCAACAATGGCAGCCAGTTTATCCCAGTCCATCTTTTTCCCTGTATGTTTTTCACAGAAACGAACCAGTTCCCGAAGCTCTGCGGTTACGTATTTCACGTAAAATTTCTCTATATCTCTCCGGTCGATATTGGGGTCCCATGGGGGATAGTACATACCTGCCACAAAGACAGGTACATCTTTCATGTAGTGCTGTGTTGCCTGGGGCCATTTAAACCGGGGGTCGCATAATTGTTGAGCACTTCCCAGAATCATATCCGGCTTCCCCATACCACCCCAGGGAGCCCCAGGGGGCATATTGCCGCCTGCCTCTTCCCGCAATATGTCAAACCCGAGATTGCAGGTGGCATAGGTGCATAAGGACCGGGAGAAATCCTCTGCCTCAGCTTTTTGCAGGTATTTCTCCGCATCCCTCTTCGCTGAACAGACTCCAGAGAAACTTTCACCCCAGGCAGGGACAATGTCCATAGCCCTCATGATTTCGTCATGACCGTCCATAATAAATGCGTAGGCCACCTTTTTGCCTTCTTCCTTTGCGGTTACCGTTGCTGCCATGTTGGCCCGCACCATTTTCGGTATTTTCATTGCTGCCTGGGTTGCAAGTGCTCTTGGTTTTTTATCTTCAGCCATCATACCCTCCTGCATTTTATCCCATCATCTCCAGGAATGCCTCTATTCTTGTTCTTAACCTTGCCATTGCTGAGGTGGAATACTCGTATTCTATGTAAAGGACAGGCACTCCCGTAGGCTCGATGAAGCTCTTAATTGCCGGAACTTCAAAGCCGTAAGGGTCACAATATTTGTTAATGAGAAGGATTACTCCATCCACCTTGAATTCATGAATAAATTCTCTCATATGACCAAATCGTGCATTAAGGTTTTCTTCATAGGTATTGCCGGCATCCACAAAGGTGGTAGCCACTTTCACTTTTCTTAAATAGCGTTCTGCAATGCCCTGAAGGGGATCACGAGTAACATCAACATCAGGCCAGTAGATCTTGCTGCCGATTGACGTGTCATCCATAACAAGCCAGGCAGAATCTCCTTCGATGGTATCGACAATTTCTGCGCTGTCTATATGGTCGCCGATAAGCAGAATCCGCTTCCGGTCTCCATCAGGTATCTTCCGCTTTTTTACCTCTTCGCTTACGCCCTTGATGAGGGCGCTTGACTCCTCAACGGGGAGACTCATAGCAGCAACGAGAACCTTTGTCATCTCCACCCCTGAGATAAGCGGCGGATTAGGTTCCCTTAAATAATAGAGTTCTCTCATGAGTTTTCTATTTTCGTTGTGGGCAGCTACAGCCAGGGCTATGGCATCGTTGGTTATCTTTGCGCCAATGAACTTCTCCAGGGTAGAGATGAAAAGTCCCAAAATATCCTTCATGAAATCCAGTGACGGATCACCGGTAAGGTGGGGAATATTCAGAAAGTGCCAGTAAGGCAGATTTAGATTGTAGCTCCAGACATCATTGGTCCTATCTGTGCTGTCGCAGAGATGCGGCATTACCATACCGTCGAGATAGTCATATTTTCCCTTGAGCACGGCATCAAAGACATTCCGTACAAAGGGGCAGACGATAGTTTCCATATAGGCATCTGCTTTTGTGATGGAATCGTCCGCAAAGCCCTTCAGTCTTAAGGGTACTACCCCGGCAGCGGTTAAAATCTCGACGGGTCCAAGTGCAGTCATATAGCCGATCACCTTCCTGCCGGAGTCTCTCAGCTCTTTTGCGCGTATACCATAATCGCTGTAATATTGTTCAGCTAACGCCAAACCGTTTTTATCCCTTGACCCTGTCATTGTTGCTCCTTGTGGTTGCCTTTTTTAATAGGTCCTTATAGGTCAAATAAGACTTATAAGGACCTATTATTGTCTGCTCTTATTTATGATCGCTCCATTTTCCATATTGATCTCTCAAGACCCTGTGCAGTATCTTTCCTGCACCTGATCTGGGCATTTCCGCTTCTTTGATGAAGATGATGCTCTTAGGTACCTTGTAACCGGCGATTTTACCTTTGCAGTAGGCTGAAATTTCATCGGCTGTGGCGGTCTGGCCTTCATGGAGGACCACAATGGCTGTTACCTGTTCATCCCATTTCTCGTGAGGCACGCCGATGACTGCCACGTCCTTGACTTTCTGATTTCCGCCTACACAGTTTTCAACTTCTGTGGGAAAGATGTTCTCGCCGCCTGAAATGATCATGTTGGCCTTTCTGTCCACGAGGTAAATGTAGCCGTCTTCGTCCCTCATACCCATGTCGCCTGCACTGAAATACTGTCCCTTCATGGCCTGTTCCATCCTTTCCTGGGCTTTCCAGTAGCCGGAAAGGAGCATGGGGCTTCGGGAATAGAGTTCTCCTACCTGGTTTGGCCCTGTAATGATGTTGCCGTCCTCGTCGTAGAACCTCACCAGGTCGGAGCCGATTACCTCGCGACCGCAGGAGCCGAGCTTGGTAAGCTGCTCATGGGGTTTCAACACGGTAACAATGCCTGCCTCGGTGGACCCATAGGCCTCATAGAGTTCGGAATTGGGGAACATCTCAAGTATTCCCAGTTTTGTATCCCTTCGGGCCGGTGCAGATGAGATGAGGAGTTTTTTAATGGATGTGAGATCGTATTTCTTTTTTACATCCGACGACAGAGCCAGCATCATGATGTAGTGCGTCGGGACGAGAGAGGTAAAGGTTACCCCGTGTTCGGAAAATGTTTTAAGAAGGTCTTCCGAATCGAAGCTCACCATGTTGTATGCCATGACTGTACCGCCGAGCCAGGTAATCGGGAATGAGTTATAGAGGGAATTTACGTGACAGCAGGGCATAACAAGGAGCACCACGTCTTCTGTTTTAAAATCGTGATCGAATATCTGGATATAATACTGGGCAAAAAGTGCTTCATGGGATTTGACCACACCTTTCGGCAAGCCTGTTGTACCGCCTGTGTACATGATTACCCATGGGTCTTCGGGAATGACCTCAACAGCCGGTTCTTCCGAACTTGCCTTTGCCATGATCTGCTCATAAGGGAGATACCCGTCGAATTCAGGGGCTCCTACGGAAAAAGAGATGTAATGTTCAATGGTGGAAAGGTTTGCCTTCATACTGTTTACGTGGTCTACCCACTGGTCCTGGACAATTAGAACTTTAGCTTCGCAGTGGTTCAGGATATACTCCATCTCAGGCTGGGCAAGACGGAACATAAGCGGCACCACAATAAACCCTCCCTTTGCTGCAGCGGCATAGATTTCCATCCATTCCACGCAGTTGTAAGCCAGGGCAGCAAACCTGTCTCCCTTCTTCATGCCGAGATCGTTAAGGGCATTGGCCAGTCTGCAGGATCTTTCGTTCCATTCTTTAAAGGTATAAGATTTATTTAAGTCCTTTATTCCTATTTTGTTCGCGTACTTAAAGGCATTCACCCTGAGTACGTCCTTTGCTGTGAGCCAGTTGCTTGTTAACATGGTTTCCTCCGATTATGTATTTATTTAGGATTGTATCTTTCCCTTAACTTTGGTTTTTCTATTTTACCGGTGGGGCTTCTCGGTACGTTTCCAAAAATAATCTTCCGGGGCCGTTTGTAGCGGGGCAGATTTTCTTCGCAGAAGTCCATAATTTCTTTTTCTGTCAACTCTCCGTCAACAGGATCGATGACAGCAGTCACTATTTCACCCAACCTTTCATCAGGACTGCCGATAACTGCTACATCCCTTACCTTTTGGTGCTTCTGTATGACTTCCTCAACTTCCACCGGATATATGTTCTCCCCGCCGCTTATGACAAGGTCCTTTGCACGGTCAACAAGATAGATATATCCATCCTCATCCATTCTTGCCAGGTCGCCTGTGTGGAGCCAGCCGTTTATTATGGTTTTTGCCGTAAGCTCCGGGTTTTTGTAATATTCCTTCATAACTCCCATCCCTTTGACGGCAATCTCACCCACTGCTCCTCGATCCACGTCCTCATTGTGGTCATTAACAATCCTTACATCCCATAATAGACCTGGTTTTCCTATGGCGCCTATCTTACTTTCATCCTTTATGTGGTTGTGTATTGTCCCCGGCCCCGAGCTCTCGCTCAAGCCGTATGTGTTGTGGCACTCCATTTGAGGAAAATAGTTTTGCCATCGCCTTATGAGACTTGTTGGAATAGGCTGGGCACCCATCTGCAGGATGCGCCACTTTATGAGGTTATAATCATCCTTTCGGAGATCGTCCTTATCCAGTGCTTCCAGGATGTCAAGAGTCCATGGTACGAGCAGGAAAGCGACGCGCAATGCTTCGCTGTGAATTGTGTCCAGAATGGCTTTTGGAGTGACCGCTTCCGTTAAAAGTACCGTTTTTGCCGCAATGAGCATGGAACCCAGTAGATGACCCATAGCCACATGGTACATGGGGGGCATCATGAGGAGTGAATCATCTTTAGTGAGGGAAAGGCCGGTCACCTCATTTACTGCAGGGGCAAAGAGGTTTTTATGGAGCAGGAGTATGGGCTTGGGCGCTCCGGTTGTGCCCGATGTGAAGTAAAGACCGCATTCGTCTTCATCCTTTATATTTACAGGAGGAGCAAGGGGTGAACAATCCGCCATAAGCGTTTCCGTGTTTTCCATGTCTCTGTAAGCTCTTTCTCCCATGATGATGAACTTTTTGACGGTAGGCAGGGCGGAGCGCATGGCGTAAATCCTGTCGGCATATTCTTCTTCAAGTATAAAACAGCCCGGTTCCGCTGCATCCGCGCAATACCGGATATTTTCATCTGTAAAACGGAAGTTGAGAGGGTTGATCCATGCACCTGTTTTAATTATTGAAAAAAATGCTTCCAGCCAGGCAATGGAATTTTTTCCAAGCCAGAAGACCCTGTCACTCTTTTTCACCCCTCTTGCGATAAGGGCATTTGCTAATCTGTTTGTTCTCTCGTTGAATTCTTTCCACGTAATCTCCAACCGTACTTTTGATATAGTTCTTATTTCTACAAAGGCAGTTTCATCAGGATAAAGCCGCGCATTTCTATATACAAGATCAACTATGTTCATTGCTTCCTCCGATGGTATATATCAGGGATGCCCATTAAAAAAGCATCCCTGCTGTTTCTTTTCTTAATGTTTCTTTAAATAGTCCTGACAGAACTTAAGCGCTTCGTTTCCCGGCAAACCCTTTGCCTTTGCGGTCTTTACATAGTCATCGAGAAGGGGTTTCACTTTTTCTGCCCATTGTGCGTTCTCTTCATTTGAGAGGGTGATAATCTTGTTTCCCCTCTTTACAGTAAAATCTTTCCCCTCCTTTTCAATCTCGTCCCATACATTACCCTGTTTTTCTATCCATTCAGCGCTCACCTGCTCAAACACCTTCTGTACGTCGGCAGGAAGAGAGTTCCACTTGCCTTTATTCATAACAATGAACATGCCCGTCGAGTAACCTGAACCATAACTGAGGGTCGTGGATTTTACCACCTCTCCCCATTTAAAACCCTGGAGAGCTTCCATGGGAGCCATAGCGCCATCTGCAACGCCGGTACGAAGGGCATCATATGTTTCCGGCATTGTAGTGCCCACAGGCGCCGCACCGAGGGCTATAACAATCTTTGACGCCAGTCCTGTTGCCCTGATCCTCATACCTTTTAAATCCTCAAGCTTATATACAGGTTTTTTGGTGTGGAGAATGCCGGGACCATGAGCGTGCAAATAGAGAACTTTCACATCGTCAAGCTCTTTCGGTTTGAACTTCTTATAATATTCATTAATTAGCCTTGTAGCGGTGATTCCGTTTTTATAGCCCAACGGGAGGTCAATAACCGCAGTAAGTGGAAATTTGCCTGATGTATAGGCAAAACAGCTAAAACCGATGTCGGCTATACCTTTCACTACGCTGTCGTAGGTTTGTGCCGCCGGGGTAAGTGTCCCAGCCGGGAAATAGGCAATCTTAACCGCCCCGTTTGTTCTTTTCTCCACCTCTCTGCACCATTGTTCAGCGAGCAGACTGTGCTTGTGCGGCGCGGGGAAGAAATTTGAATAGTTGAGGGAAACTACCTTTTGCGCTTCAGAGTAACCTGGCAAAGATAGAAAAGACACGCTCACAATAAAAGCTACTAAAAACAGCTTCACTACTAAAAACTTTCTCATAGCACTCTCCCCTTTAGTTTTATTTATGTCCCCTGATTAGGACATTGCAGCCCGACCTCCTGTATGGATATTTAAAATTTAATATCATAAATTAGTTAGAATTAAATAATAAGAATAAGGCAGCATAATGGCATATAAAAACTGCCATTACATGCATGGGCAGGAACCTTGGAAATATTCCTAACTTAGGGACATGAGATATGATTTGAGATTAATCTTTTGTTTGTTCAGGCTCAGCTTGTTTCTTATATTCTGCCTGTGGTGATTTATGGCGTTTTCCGACACGCCGCAAATTTGTGCGATTTCTTTTATTGTCTTGCCGTCTTTGATGAGGTTTGCAACAAGAATTTCTGTTGGAGTGAAATGCGAATAGACATAGGCCATTTTTTGGGCAAAGGGAGATATGATGTTCTTCAGGTTTGTTTCGAGTATATCAAGGTATGTTCTCTGTTCCTGATCCAGTCTTCTTTCCTTCAGTCTTTCCACATAGGGAAGAACGAGTTTTTTTACGTTGCTGAGGACTTTATCTTCCATCTCTCCCTTGTCATGATCCCTTTGTTTAAGCAATACCCTGAGAGCTGCGTTCACTTCCTCAAGATTAAGAGACTTGACCCGCAATTCCTCTTCAGCCGTCTTTCTCTCTGTTATGTCCCGTACAAATCCGCCGATGCCTCGCATTGTCTCGCCAAGGTTCACAGCAAACCTCCGGGTTTCATAGATTCGTTTGCCTATAAGCTCTTCCGATACCACAACTGAGGAAGACTTCAGAGACTTCATGTCGGCCCGCATGGCCTTTTGTGCATCATCCGCAGGCCGCAGTTCAGCGTCTGTTTTACCGATTATATCGTTTTCACTCTTCTTGAAAAAGGCCCTAAGACGTTTATTTACTATTATGTATCGGAACTGATCGTCTTTGAGGAACACACCATCGGAAGTAGAATCAATGAATGTCCTGTAGCGCTCCTTGCTTGTCCTCAAGGCATTCTCCATCTCTTTTCGCTGTGAAATATCTTCTATGGTTCCCTCATAGTAGAGGGTTTTACCTTCCCCATCTCTTACCGTCCGTGCATTAATAGAAACCCATGACTTGTTCCCGTCTTTTCGTTTTACCTGCTCTTCAAATCCCTCCACCGATCCCTGCTGTTCACAAAGATTTTTAAATCTCTCCCTGTCCTCCGGATTAACATAGAGGTCTTTCCCGATGTCGGTTGCTGATTCCACCAGCTCCTTGGGAGAATCGTAGCCATACATTCTGGCAAAGGTTGTATTGGCGGTGATTACTTTGCCTGCCGGCGTGGTCTGGAAAATGCCCTCAATGGCATTATCAAAGAGCGCACGGTATTTTGCCTCGCTTTCCTGAAGCTTTTCTAATGCATGTTCGCACCCCTCAATCTTGTCCATATCATTTTTGCTTCTCAACTCAGATACCTCCTCGGAATCTATATACAGGGGTTTGTACCGCTCCTTCTACAAACAAAACTCACCTCTATCCACACTTTTTTTGTAACATAATGATCAAAAGGTAGCAACATATACGCAGGGAGCAGACAAAATCGATATAAGATTAAATAAATTGGTCGGAGGTTCGAATCCTCCACGGCCCATATTTAATAATATTTGGCTTTTGCCTCACTCGCATCGGCATGCTGAGGAGGGGCTGTCTGGTAATATAAAGCTGGTAACTCACACATAAAAAGTGTAAACTACCATTTGACACTAACCCGCCCCTACTTCGAAAAATGCTACACGCAATAATCAGAGAAGTGGGAGTCCAAGACGCTACCATATTTGTAATCCGGTTGGTTTAAGCTTTAGTTCTAAGCGAGGAGATCTTTAAATTGACGTCCTTCAGCAAGACCATTAGTGGGCTCCTGTCCCATTTGTGGAAGCGTTTCCGTGAAAACAGCCTATCACAAAAGCGTCTTGGCGATGAGCCACCGCTCCGATCGGAGCTGTTCAGTGCCTCACAGATGGAGCAGCATGGCAAGACCCTTGCCGGCACACACATCCTGAGTACTGACCATATCCCCGAACAACTGCTGACACGCCTTGGTGATAATGAAGGCATCCTCCATGAAGTTCAGGACCTGCTTACAGAGGCAGTAAAAGGAAACCGGAGGATTACACCGGCAGGGGAATGGCTCCTCGACAACTTTTATCTCATCGAAGAACAAATTCGCACAGCAAAAAGACACTTGCCCAAGGGCTACAGCAGGGGATTGCCCCGCTTGAAAAAAGGTCCATCATCGGGACTTCCCCGTGTGTACGACATTGCGCTGGAGACTATCTCTCATGGCGATGGCAGGGTGGACCCGGAGAACCTCATTAGTTTTGTAGCAGCCTATCAGACGGTTGCCGCGCTGAAGCTGGGTGAATTATGGGCAATCCCCATCATGCTGCGCCTGGCACTCATTGAGAATCTCCGCCGCGTTTCAACGCGGATTGCTACCGATAGGATCGACCGGAACCTTGCCGATTATTGGGCTGATAAGATAACTGATATTGCTGAAAAGGACCCCAAAAACCTGATTCTGGTCATTGCCGATATGGCGCGTTCAAAACCTCCCATGACAAGTGCCTTTGTCGCTGAGCTTACACGCCGCCTGCAGGGACAGGGTCCTGCCCTCGCATTGCCGCTCACCTGGATGGAGCAGCAACTCGCAGAAGCAAGCATGACGATTGAGCAATTAGTACAATCGGAGAATCAGCAACAAGCAGCAGATCAGCTTTCCATAAGCAACAGCATTGGCAGCCTCCGTTTCCTGGGCACCATGGATTGGCGCAAGTTTGTCGAAACCATGAGTATTGTCGAAAAGACCCTCTCTGAAGACCCCATTGGTGTTTACGGGAAGATGGATTTTGCTACCCGTGATCAGTACCGTCATGTAGTGGAGAAGATAGCGAAGAGCAGCCAATTATCCGAAAAAGAGGTGGCACGCGTTGCGATCCAATTGGCCCGGGAGAATTCTGCAGGAGAAGGTGGAGAGAGAGGAAACGGCGACGATCGGTCCAGGCATGTGGGTTTCTACCTCATTGATAAGGGAATGGCTGAGCTTGAAGGACTTGCAGGAATGCGGCTATCTTTTACTGAGGCTATCAAAAAGATAATCAAACGATTTCCTTTGCTTTTTTTTCTTGGCACGATCAGTCTGATGACGGCGATCTTTACCGGGTCTTTGCTTGGAAAGGCTTATTCTTATGGGCTACACGGCTCAATGCTCGTGCTTTTTGGAATACTCTCCATTATCTGTGTGAGTCAATTAGCCATAGCCCTGACAAACTGGTTTACAACGCTCCTTGTGGCACCCCGTCCGCTCCCACGAATGGACTTTTCCAAAGGAATTCCCTCGGAATCGTGTGCCCTGGTGGTGGTCCCCACTATGATCACAAGTACTGAAAATGTCGAGCATCTGATGGATGCGCTTGAAGTCAGATTCCTGGCAAATAGGGACGAAAACCTGCTTTTTGGGCTGCTTACTGATTTTCGGGACGCCGACGAGGAAAAACTGCCCGATGATGAGCCCCTGTTATTGCAGGCACGGCAAAAGATAGAAGAGCTGAATGAAAAGTACAGAACTTCAAAAGGTGACACATTCTTCCTTTTCCATCGTCCACGCCGCTTAAATCCCCAGGGCCATATCTGGATGGGTTACGAACGTAAACGGGGAAAACTTGCGGAACTGAATTCCTTTCTCCGTGGCAGCTCAAAAGAGTGCTTTTCGCTCATAGTCGGCAGTTCGGAAGTATTGTGGAATGTGAAATACATCATTACTCTTGACACAGATACACAACTCCCGCGTGATGCGGCGCGGCAGCTTGTGGAGGCCATGGCGCACCCGATAAATCGTCCGCAATATGACGAAAGCAAGCAACGTATCTGTGCCGGATACGGTATCCTTCAGCCACGGGTGGCCGTGAGTCTGCCAGGCACAAACCGTTCACGATATGCCCGCATGTGGGGAAGTGATGCAGGCATCGATCCCTATACCCGCGTTGTTTCTGATGTTTACCAGGATCTCTTCGAAGAAGGCTCTTTCATTGGTAAGGGCATCTATGAGATTGATGCATTTGAGCACGTCCTCAAGGGACGTTTACCTGAGAATAAGATATTGAGTCACGATCTTATTGAAGGTTGCTATGCAAGGGCAGGGCTTTTGAGTGATGTGCAGTTATACGAGGAATATCCCTCTCGTTACAGTGCAGACGTGAACCGCAGGCACCGCTGGATTCGCGGGGATTGGCAGATTGCTCGCTGGCTGCTGTCAATTGTTCCTGTTCTTGGCCCCGGTCGCCGTAAAAATCCTCTCTCAATACTCTCCCAATGGAAGATTTTTGATAACCTTCGGCGCAGTCTTTCGCCTTTAGCGTTGACACTGCTACTTCTGCTGGGCTGGACGGTTTTACCCGCATCCTGGTTCTGGACCTTGTCGGTGATAGGGATCATCCTGATTCCTTCTTTGATTGCCTCGCTCCTGGATTTGTTTCAGAAGCCGGGTGATGTCCTTCTTAGTCAGCATATTTCCGGCACATTGCGAGCGAGCGGCAGGAGCCTTGGTCAGGTTATATTTACCTTTCTCTGTCTGCCCTACGAGGCGTTTTTCAGTATTGATGCTGTTTTGCGCACGATCTGGCGAATGCTGGTGGCGCATAATCGGCTTCTCGAATGGAACCCCTCGGGTGACTCTGATCGCAATAACCGGAAAGATCTGATTGGTGCCTGCCGGACCATGTGGGTTTCCCCGGTGATTGCCGTTTCCGCGGTGATCTATCTTGCGGTTTCAAGGCCGATGGTTTTGGCAGTAGCCCTGCCGGTTCTCTTCCTCTGGTTTATCTCCCCATTGATAGCGTGGTGGATCAGCGAACCGCTCAAACGTGGTGAAGCAAGGCTCAGCGCCGACCAGCTCATTTTTCTGAGAAAGGTTGCGCGAAAGACCTGGGCCTTCTTCGAGACCTTCGTTGGCCCGGAGGAAAATTGGCTTCCGCCGGATAACTACCAGGAACATCCCCTTGCCAGGGTTGCACATCGTACGTCGCCGACCAACATGGGGCTTGCACTCCTTGCTAATCTGTCCGCCTGGGACTTCGGCTATATTTCCACAGCGCTGCTCATTGATCGCACAGCAAATGCATTCCATACGATGGAAAACATGGAGCGCTACAAAGGACACTTTTACAACTGGTACGACACTCAATCTCTGGAACCGTTATTACCTATATATATTTCCACAGTGGACAGCGGAAATCTTGCAGCCCACCTGTTGACATTGCGGGCAGGGTTGCTCGCCCTCTCTGATGAGAAGATATTCGGATCAAAGGTATTTGAGGGCTTGAGCGACACTGTTCGGATTTTAATGGATATTGCAGGAAGTGCGGCTTCCGCACAGCTCACTCAGGTAGAGAAGGATCTGGCGTCCGCATGCGATCCCCGGCCAACTACGCTGACGGCTACACAACTCTGTCTCGACCGACTGGCAGCATCCACTGCAGAGGCGGTGGATAGCCTTAATGGCGACTCGGAGAGCCTCGCAAAGTCATGGGCGCAGGCCTTAGCCGCGCAATGCCGGGCCGCCATCGACGACCTGGAATTCCTCTGTCCCTGGGTGAAGCTGCCCCTGTCCCCTGCAATAGTGAGCGACAATACCGGCCTCGACGAGATTCCAACACTACGTGAACTGGCAGGACTTGAGAAGAAGTTGCTGTCGGCAATCGGTGATTGTGAAATCGGTTGCTCAACTACCGGGCAGGGCGAGCAGTTGGCCGATATTCAACAATGCATCGCGGACGCAAGCATCCGGGCCAGAGTAAGAATTGGTGAGATAGAAGACCTTGCGCGGAAATCCGGTGAACTCGCCCGTATGGAGTATGACTTCCTGTTCGACAAGGCAAATCATTTACTGGCTATCGGGTACAACGTGGGTGAACGCCGCCGGGACGCAAGTTACTACGACCTGCTCGCCTCGGAAGCGAGATTGTCCAATTTTATCGCTATTGCACAGGGACAATTGACGCAGGAGAGCTGGTTTGCCCTGGGACGCCTGCTTACGACCGCCGGCGGAGGGCCTATTCTCCTTTCGTGGAGCGGTTCGATGTTCGAGTACCTAATGCCGCTCCTGGTTATGCCAACCTACGAAAACACACTGCTCGACGAGACCTGCAAGGCGGCAGTGAAGAGACAGATCGAATATGGGAGGCAGCGCGGCGTACCGTGGGGCATATCTGAATCGGGCTACAACATGGTCGACATTCGCCTCAACTACCAGTATAGCGCATTTGGCGTGCCGGGCCTTGGGCTCAAACGCGGACTCGCCGAGGATTTGGTTATTGCGCCGTATGCTTCGGTTCTGGCGCTGATGGTGGCACCCGAGGAAGCGTGCCTGAATTTGCAGCGACTCGCTACTGAAGGGTTTGAAGGGGACTATGGCTTCTATGAAGCAATCGATTACACTCCGTCGCGTCTGCCACGTGGAAAATCGAACATTGTGGTCCGCTCCTTCATGGCCCATCACGAGGGCATGAGCCTCCTCTCTCTGGCCTATTTGTTGTTAGACCGTCTGATGCAAAAACGATTCGAGTCGGATCCGTTGGTTCAGGCAACCACCCTGTTGCTTCAGGAGCGGGTACCGAAGGCCACGGCCTTTTATTCGCACACTACAGAGATTTCAGAAGTACATGCGGCTACCAGTGGTACTGAGACGCGGGTGCGCATTTTCAGCAGTCCAGGCACGTCAATTCCCGAAGTGCAATTGTTGTCGAACGGTAGATATCACGTGATGATCACAAACGCGGGGGGTGGTTACAGCCGCTGGAAGGACATCGCAGTAACACGCTGGCGCGAAGACACTACCTGCGACAACTGGGGCACGTTCTGTTACCTCCGTGACGTGACCAGTGGGAAATTCTGGTCGATTGCATATCAGCCGACACTCAAGCAATCAGACAATTATGAAGCTATTTTCTCACATGCGCGAGCGGAGTTCCGCCGCCGCGATTACGACTTTGACACACATACGGAGATAGCTGTCTCTCCCGAAGATGATATAGAGCTCCGCCGAATCACCATAACCAACCGCTCCAGGAGGAGCAGGTCAATCGATGTCACGAGTTACGCGGAAATTGTTCTCGCATCACCCGCCCAGGACGCGTTGCACCCGGCCTTCAGCAATCTCTTTGTTCAGACGGAGATTCTCCCCCAACGCAAAGCTATCCTCTGCACCCGCCGACCCCGGTCCCTCGGTGAACCCGAGCCCTGGATGTTTCACCTGATGGCTGTGCACGGGGCAGACATCGGAGAAGTTTCCTATGAGACCGACCGCTTGCAGTTCATTGGCCGCGGAAACACAGTCGCTTATCCACAAGCAATGAGAGACTCCGCGGCGCTCTCGGGTAGCCATGGCTCGGTACTTGATCCGATTGTGGCAATTCGGCATCAAATAACCCTCGATCCGGAAAAATCGGCGACTATTAATATCGTCACAGGTATCGGAGAAACTCGCGCCGCCGCCTTGAGCCTTGTCGAGAAATACCAGGATCGGCGCCTCGCAGATCGCGTCTTTGATCTGGCATGGACCCATAGCCAGGTTGTCCTGCGTCAGCTCAACACAACGGAGGCTGACGCGCAACTCTACGGACACCTTGCTGCCCCGGTAATCTACGCCAATTCCTCGCTACGCGCTGAGGTGAGTGTTCTCGGCAAGAACCGCCGCGGGCAATCCGGCCTGTGGAGTTACTCTATTTCGGGCGATTTGCCCATCGTACTGCTACGGATCGGAGACCCGGCCAATATCGATCTGGTACGCCAACTTGTCCAGGCCCACGCATACTGGCGTATCAAAGGACTGGCGGTAGATCTGGTGATCTGGAACGAAGATCATGCCGGTTACAGGCAACTGCTCCACGAACAAATCATGGCGCTCATCGCTGCCGGTACGGAAGCGGCTTTGTTCGATCGACCGGGCGGCATCTTTGTGCGAGCTGCGGACCAGATACCGGGCGAGGATCGTATTCTCCTCCAGGCGGTTGCTCGCGCCATCCTGACCGACAGCCGGGGTACGCTGTGGGACCAGATCCACAGTCGCCGACTGCAGGAAGTTCGAGTTTCGCGTTTTATGCCGACCAGCACATACCGCACCGAACCATTGGTGACCGGGGGACTGCCTCGACAGGATCTGATCTTCTTCAATGGCCTGGGAGGGTTCACCCCTGATGGGCGTGAGTATGTGGTTACGACCGCGCACGGGCAAGCCACGCCGGCGCCGTGGGTGAATGTGCTTGCGAACCCGTTTTTCGGAACCGTTATCTCAGAAAACGGTCTTGCCTATACGTGGAGCGAGAATTCCCACGAGTTCCGCCTCACCCCCTGGCACAACGATCCTGTCAGCGATTCGAGCGGTGAGGCCTTTTACCTCCGGGATGAAGAGAGCGGCCATTTCTGGTCTCCAACGCCGATGCCGAGCCAAGGCCAGGAATCATACGTGAGCCGCCACGGATTCGGCTACAGTGTTTTCGAGCACACAGAGGGCGGTATCCGCTCTGAGCTGTGGGTGTATGTTGCCATGGACACAGCCGTAAAGTTCACGGTGTTGAAAATGAGAAACGAGTCCGGCCGGTCCCGTCGGCTATCCGCCACGGGATACGTGGAATGGGTGCTGGGTGATTTGAGATCAAAATCAGTCATGCACGTAGTTACCGAGATCAACCATTTCAGCGGCGCCATCTTTGCGCGCAACTCTTACAACAGTGAATTCGGCAACAGAACGGCATTTTTCAATGTGGACGATGTAACCCGGACCTTAAGCGGCGACCGGACAGAATTCCTCGGGCGTAACGGAACGCTCGCAAATCCCTCTGCCATGGGGCGGTCACGGCTTTCCGGCAAAGTTGGGGCCGCTTTGGACCCCTGTGGAGCAATGCAAGTGGTTTTTGATCTGGCGGACGGGGAAGAACGTGAGATTGTCTTCACTCTCGGTGCAGGGCAAGATGCCGATGATACGGGCAACCTGGCACAGCGCTTCCGGGGATCTGCTGCGGCCCGTCAGGCACTTGAAGAGGTATGGCAGTACTGGAATCATACCCTCGGGTCGGTTCAGGTGGAAACACAGGACCCGTCCATCAACGTCCTGGCCAATGGCTGGCTCTTATATCAGACCATTTCATGCCGTCTTTGGGGACGCAGCGGTTACTACCAGTCAGGAGGCGCCTTCGGTTTCCGTGACCAGTTGCAGGATGTGATGGCCCTTATTCACGCCGAGCCACGGATAGTACGCGAGCACCTGCTCCTTTGCGCATCCCGCCAGTTCCCGGAAGGAGATGTCCAGCACTGGTGGCATCCGCCTTCAGGCCGGGGTGTGCGCACGCACTGCTCGGATGATTTTCTCTGGCTGCCTTTGGCTACATGCCGCTATGTTCTGGCTACCGGGGATACCGGAGTGTTGGATGAGCCTATCCGATTCATTAAGGGCCGACCGGTTAACGCTGAGGAGGACTCCTATTACGATCTGCCCGGCAGGTCTGAAGAAAAGACAAGCCTCTACGACCATTGTGTTCGGGCAATTATCAAGGGTCTCAGATTCGGCGAACACGGCCTGCCGCTTATCGGCACCGGCGACTGGAACGACGGTATGAACATGGTAGGCAAAGACGGTAAAGGCGAAAGCGTCTGGCTCGCATTTTTTCTCTATAAGGTACTCATGAGTTTTACTGATATCGCGCAAATATATGGAGACCTGCCTTTTGCTGAACGTTGTGGAAAAGAAGCAGTTATACTAAGCCGGAATATCGAGAAGCATGGCTGGGATGGCGAGTGGTACCTCCGTGCTTTTTTCGATGACGGCACGCCCCTTGGTTCATCACATAGTCAGGAATGCCGGATCGATTCTGTTGCCCAAAGCTGGTCTGTCCTATCAGGGGCGGGCGATGCTGAGCGCTCGCGCTTGGCGATGGACGCTGTAGATAAGTATCTTGTTCGCCGGGCTGACGCGCTGATTCAGCTTCTCGACCCGCCCTTTGACAAATCGGATTTAAATCCCGGCTATATTAAGGGTTACGTCCCCGGGGTTCGGGAAAATGGCGGGCAGTACACTCATGGAGCCATCTGGGCCGCCATGGCCTTCGCTGCCATGGGTAACAGCAAGCGGGCATGGGAACTCCTTACTATGATCAACCCTGTGAATCATGGGGGATCGGCTAAAGCGATTGAAACGTACAAAGTAGAACCCTACGTTGTTGCCGCTGACGTATATGCAGTATCACCTCACACGGGCCGGGGAGGATGGACGTGGTACACAGGGTCTGCCGGATGGATGTACCGGCTTATCGTGGAATCACTTCTTGGACTGAAACTCAAAGTAGACAAACTATATATCGAGCCCTGCCTTCCTGCAGATTGGGAGGGCTTTACAGTGCACTACCGGTACAGAGAGACCATCTATCACATAAAAGTGATTCATGGACGCGCGGGCGAAGCCAAAGGGAACGTGATTGTTGACGGGGTCGTGCAACAAGATAAATTCATTCCCCTTGTTGATGATCGTGTGGGGCATGTGGTGGAAGTCAGGGTTTACCCGATTTAAGGAAAATGATGATGATTTTCATATTGCCACATAAAGGAAGGAGTCGGCTTTAGCAGTTGCATTTTGTTAATGTCCGGCAAGCATAATCCGTGCGTCTGCGACAACGCATCGGGAAGCGTCGCATATCACAGGATTCAGGTCCACCGATTCCACCTCTTTCTCAAATTCCATAACCAGACTCGAAAATGCAAGGAGTGTCCTTTTGAGTTCATTCATATTCACTCCATCAGATCCCCTGTATCCCTCTAAAAGTGGTTTTGCGATGAGGTGCATCATCATGGATTCCGCATCATGCTCGCGAAGCGGCGCCATCCTGAGTGATACATCCTTATATATCTCAACGGCTGTCCCCCCCATACCAAGGAGGATCACGGGCCCGAACTGCGTATCCATCTTCATCCCCACAATCAGCTCAATGCCTTTAATTGCCTCTTCGACAATAATGCCTTGAAACCCTCTGATTTTACTCATTTCCGTAAAGACATCTCCAAGTCTCTTATCGTCCGGTATACCCAAAGCAACACCTGAAGCATCCGATTTATGGATTACATCAGGTGAGACCACCTTTGCTACGACAGGATATTTTATCTCACCGGCAAACCTGATTGCCTCCGCAACATCCGCTGTGTAAAGAAAGCGCGGTACATCCATGCCCGCAAGACGGAGCAAATCCTTTGCCTGGGGCTCCATGACCCAGCCTCGTTCCTTCGCCTCAGAGAAGATTTTCCGGATATTGTCTTTCAGCATGATTTATACCTCCTCATGGCTTCTGCCATATGTATCGCATCTTCTATGGAATCGGCAACAGGAATTTTATTCAGCATAAAGCCTTCAACAAGCATTTTATATTTATCAACATGAGGAATATAAGCAACAATAGGTTTTCCCTCCTGCTGGCAAAGAAGACTTAATTGAGCGCTTAAATCCATCGTTATACGCGGCAGGTAAGGGAGAAGAAGCACGATAATGCATTCTATGTCGTCATTTCTGCTCACTGATCGCACTACTGCCATAAAATCATCGTCTACCGCGCTGCCTGTAAGATCTATAGGATTAACAAAGGAAGAAATGTCCCTAATAGTGGGCGACACAAGACTGTGAAGCTCTGCCTGGGCGGATTGACTCAAAACAGGCACTGAAAGTCCGTGCAAAAAGCATGCGTCGGTTGCGAGGGCGCCGTGGCCTCCGCTGCCTGTTATAATCGCGACTCTTCCCTGAATTGATCTTTGATAACAGCTTAATGCTTCGGCAAAGGCAACCATCTCAAATTCATCTTTTGCTTCTACTACTCCATATTGTGACATAATGGAGGAAAAAACTTCATAATCACCGGCGATGGATGCTGTATGACTTTTCACAGCCTTAGTTCCTCCCGGTGTTTTACCTGATTTAAGAACGATCACGGGCTTTCCGCACTCTGACGCGGCGACAACAAAATCCCGGCCTTCGTTTTCATCAAATCCTTCCAGATAAAAGGTGATTACATCTGTGTCGGGATCATCTTTGAAATACTGAAGTAAGTCCAATTCTTTGATTACTGCTTTATTTCCTATGCTGACTGCCAGTGACATGCCAACCCCTTCAGCAGCGCATTTGATCATATGATCTACAAGAATGCCTCCGCTCTGGCTTACCATTGCAACCCTTCCACGATCCGGAATCAACAGTCTCTCACCAGGTATGAAGAAGGTGTCCATATGGTCAGGAGAAAAGATTCCAAGACAATTAGGCCCTATCAAGGGAAAATCAAATTCTTTTGCTATTGAGACTAACTGATTTTGCAAATCCATGCACCCCGTTTCAGCAAAACCGCCGGAGATAATTACTGCGCCCCCTGCATTTGCCTCAATACAGTCGGAAACCACTGAAGGGACTATCTCAGCTTTTGTGGCGATAATTACCAAATCTATCTTTGCCGGAATATCCTGCACCTTCCTGTATAGGGTCTCGCCACGAATTGTACCGCCTTTTCCGTTGACTGCAAAAACCTTGACCGGGTAACGAAGGCGGTTTTTGTTGTATACAACATTGGCCGGATTTGATTCATTGCTGAGCGAGACGCCCACCACTGCCATTGTCTCGGGCTTGAATAACCGTTTGAGATTCATAGCACCTCCTTTATTTTTAAAAAATTCTGCATCATGGTTGTTGCAGGTTTTAATTATGGTATGACATCTGCATCGCCGCCCATGTTTTTCTATTTCACACCTTTCGGAAATTGTAACCCTTCAGGACAAAGAATACAAATGGTTTTCCATGAAGATGTATACTGATGCTTTTAACTCCGGAAGTATTTTTTATTGACAAGACGGGCGGTATCCCTATAGAGTTATGCCATAGTCTATTTCGCAGCAGAAAAAATCAAAAGGAGAAAGAGGGAATGAAAAAATTTGTGGCAATAATATCTGTTATTTTTGTTTTGTTTTTTGTAGTATCAGCCCAGGCAGGACCGGCAATTGATAAGATACTGAAGAAGGGTGAACTTGTTATAGGAACAACCGGGGAATACCCGCCTTTTAGCGCAAAATCAAAAAGCGGAAAACTGATCGGTTTCGATATTGATCTGGGAAAGATTATTGCAGGCAGCATGGGAGTAAGCCCTAAATTTGTTGAAATTCCTTTTTCTGAGCTTCTGTCATCTCTGGAAGCAGGTAAAATTGATATAATAATTGCCGCCATGACTATGACGCCGCAACGGAATCTTAAATTTGCCTTTGCAGGCCCCTACTTTGTTTCAGGTCAATCCCTGGTGACCACGAAAGCAACAGCCCTGAATGCCGAGAACTTAAACGATATAAACAAGCCGGACTTTACCATTGCTGTTCCAAAGGGGACAACCAGTGAAATGGTAGTCAAGAGCACTATATCCAAGGCAAAAATGACAGTGACAAAAGACATGGATGAAGCATTGAAACTTCTCCTGGATGGCAAGGTTAAAGCAATCTTAACTGAAAGCGCAACCGGGTCAGTAGCAACAATCCGTCATAAGGATAAGGGAATAGTTGCCACAAATCCTCTTACATTCGAACCGATCGGTATTGCAGTGCCGGCAAACGACCCTCTCTTCCTCAACTTCCTTGATAATGTTCTGAATAGCCTTAAAGGAAGCGGTGAACTCCAGATGATGATGCAAAAATGGTTTAAGGATGGAGCCTGGCTGCAAGACCTGAAATAGAAAACATGACAATAAGCCGCCCCACGGAAAAAAGCGGGGCGGCTTATTGTGAATCTCAGCAAATTGAAGAATTGATATAAGTTTTTGTTCATAAAGCCTCCCTTCCTTTTCAGTGCACATCTCGTGCAGATATCATATTGTATAATTACAGGGCGCCTTCCGTCTCTTTCCTCCCGAACGCTCTGAATCGCTGTTCTGCAGGCTGTGTTTTTCGTCACGAGCAGTATATAGCGGATCAACATATACTGTTTTGTTAAAACTGCGCAGTTATATTTCTTGTAATGCTCACTGCGTGGCTTTTGCTTGAAGCGTAGAGTACTTCCTGCTATCAACGTTTTAAACAAACAGGAAGCGTACTTGCTTTTCAAATATAAATCTGCACATTTTACTCTTGTCTGGATTTATTGATAGCCATTCATAAGTGCACTTCTCGCAGTCTCAGAAAGTGACTGTTGTGTTCTCTATTAAATTCATGTACATGATACCATACAGTTTTGTTGATGTCTTGTATGCGTCAAAAACATGAATAATTTGCGCTTGACTTTGTTATCCATTCTTAATACAATACTATTACGATAGCCTTTATATTATATAACATAACGGAGGTTAATATCAAATGTTGCATTGCTACGTAACTACAAAAAAGACACTCAGATATGAGACAATTAAAGATATATACTTTCCTGTTCAAAGAATTGATGGTGCCGGGATATAAAAAACAGCATAAGATAAAAGGAGGGCAAAACAGAATATTATTTGTAGTACCCGACCTCTAACACGGGGGCCGGGAAACAGACTTAAAATATATTACAAGGAGGAATCAATCATGTCAAAGATTGCAGACAATTTAACAGAGCTAATCGGAAGGACGCCGCTTTTAAGACTTTACAAAATAACTGCCGGAGTTGACGCTAAAATTGTGGGGAAGATTGAGTCATTTAACCCGGCAGGTAGCGTAAAAGATCGTATCGGCTATGCAATGATCAAGGACGCGGAAGACAAGGGGCTTATTACAAAAGATACGGTTCTTATTGAACCTACATCAGGCAATACAGGGATCGCCCTTGCCTTTGTCGCTGCAGCAAAGGGATATCGGCTTATTCTCACAATGCCTGATACAATGAGTATTGAAAGAAGAAATCTTCTAAAAGCATACGGCGCGGAACTGGTGTTGACACCTGGTGCGCAAGGTATGAAAGGCGCTATAGCCAAAGCTGAAGAACTGGCCAAAGAAACACCGAACTCATTTGTTCCTCAGCAGTTCAAAAATCAGGCAAACCCCGCCATTCATAAAGCAACTACCGCTGAGGAGATATGGGAGGATACGGATGGTGAGATTGATATACTTATAGCAGGTGTGGGAACAGGCGGCACTGTAACAGGTATTTCCGAGGTTATAAAAGCACGTAAACCATCATTTAAAGCAATTGCGGTAGAGCCATACGATTCACCGGTACTCTCAGGAGGAAATGCCGGCCCACATAAGATTCAGGGAATCGGAGCAGGTTTTATACCTGATGTGTTAAATCTTAAAATTGTGGATGAAATCTTCACGGTAAAGAACGAAGAGGCCCTTGATACGGCAAGAAGACTTGCGAAAGAAGAAGGTCTTCTTGTAGGCATCTCATCAGGCGCTGCCACATTTGCCGCGCTCCAGATCGGAAAACGGCCTGAAAATAAGGGCAAGCTGATTGTAGTAATACTACCGGATACGGGTGAACGTTATTTGAGCACAATACTTTTTCAACAGCCATAGAAGAAGATACATTGGAAATATTGAGAAAAAGTATACAATGAAGAAAGATTCACATATAAAAAACGGGCATGCCCATGCCGGTACAAGCTGGGATGAAAAAACCTGAGCCGTATCCATGCCTGTCTACCAGACTGTTACGTTCCGTCACACCGGACTTGGTGAAAATACCAAAAGGAGTTAATATTATGGATTATAAAACGAAGATCATTCACACCGGCAAAGATCGTGACCCATATACCGGGGCATCAAGTATTCCCATTTATCAGGTCTCCACATTTGCACAGGACGACCCTGTGAAATTAGGACCATATGATTACGGGAGAGTCATCAATCCGACAAGAGATGCCCTTGAACACACCGTGGCATTGCTTGAGAGCGGGTCGCAGGGCTATGCCTTTGCCTCCGGTATGGCAGCCATATCATCTGTATTGCTCCTATTCCAACCGGGTGACCATATCATAGTTGCTGAAGATGTTTACGGCGGTACATACCGTGTATTAACAACAATATTTAAACGCTGGGGTCTCAAACACACTTTCGTTGATATGACAGATCCACAGAAAATATCCGAAGCAATAAAACCGGAAACAAAGGCAATATTTGCAGAAACGCCTTCCAATCCTCTTCTGAAAATTACCGACCTTGCCGCTGTTGCGAAAATTGCTAAAAAATCAGGGCTTCTCACCATCATCGACAACACCTTTATGAGCCCATATCTTCAGAGGCCCATCGAGTTTGGTTTTGATATTGTCATCCACAGTGCAACAAAATTTCTTGGTGGCCATAGTGACCTCATTGCCGGTATTGCAGTAACACGGGAAGTTCAATTGGGTAATAAGCTGAAGGACATCCAAAACGGTTTCGGGGGTATTCTTGGGCCGCAGGATTCATGGCTTGTGCTGCGCGGCATAAAAACCCTGGCCCCGCGCATGGAAACACAGCAGAAAAATGCTGAAACAATAGCAATCTGGCTCTCAAAACATCCATTAGTGAAGCATGTCTATTACCCGACTCTCGCATGGCATCCGGGCAGGGAAATACATCTGAAACAGGCATCAGGAGGTGGGGCAGTTGTCTCCTTTGAACTTGAGAATGGTGAGATTGCAAAAAAAGTTCTAAGAAATGTAAAAATCCCTTTAATGGCGGTAAGCTTGGGCGGTGTTGAGAGTATACTTTCTTACCCAACCACCATGTCTCATGCTGCCATGCCCGAAAAGAAAAGACATGCCCAGGGGATAACTGACGGGGTGGTACGTCTCTCTGTAGGTCTTGAAGACCCGGAAGACATATGCGATGATTTGAAGCAGGCAATGGAAAATTCTATTCACTCTTCTCCATAGGAATATGCACTCGGAAAGGATTAAACTGAGAGCCTTCTTTTTTGGCTCCATGTACTCAATAAAAGACATTTTTCAAGAGGTTTCTACGCTCTCTTGCACGTTGCAAGAAAAATATATCTAATTGTCTAAACCACAGCCAGTACTGGCTTTATAGGGATTTTTATTTTTGCTCCAACTGTTGGAGCAAACAGACGGACACATTGTCTGTAATTACCATATATGACATTAAATCGAACTAATTTTCTGATCCGGTTTTAACCATGAAATAAATAAACGGCACGCCTTCTTATCCCCCTGCCAGAAAAACCAGGACAGCGAGAGAGTCGCCGTCTTTTACCGGATATACCATCTCATTCGGGGATGTGCTTTGACCGTTAACAAGAATTTCCACATAAGTCTTTAACTTATCTTTTGTTGCCAACATTTTTTCTTCAATGTCCGGATAGCGCTTTATTATATCTCTTACGCAGTCCCCTACTGTGTTCCCCTCAATATCCATCTTAATTTCAATACCATTATTCAGGAATGGATGGAGCATTGCCTTAATACTCATATGTTGCCTCCATTGTAAATTTTATAGTTCATGCATTAGCTCGCATACTGCTTGTCTTCCAGCTCGGTGAAATATTTCTTAGCCGCTCAACAATGGGTGGAAGTTTTTCAATAACAAAGTCTATTTCTTCATCAGTATTGTAAACGCTCAGGCTGAATCTTATCGATCCAGCCGCCAGGTTATAGGGAATCCCCATGGCGCGAAGTACATGTGAGGGGTCTGATGAACCGGATGTACAGGCAGAACCGGAAGATGCACAGATGCCGAGTTGATCCATAAGAAGAAGAATGCTTTCACCTTCAACAAACTGAAAACTTGTGTTGGATGTGTTGGGCAGGCGCAACGCATTTTCCCCGTTTATCCTGAGTCCGGGAATCCTCTTTTGAATCCCATTTTCAAGTTTATCCCGAAGTCTTTTTACATATGCATTTTCTTTTTCAATATTCTCAACAGCCAGTTCACATGCTTTTCCGAGGCCTATAATGCTCGCTGTATTTTCTGTACCACTGCGAAGACCTCTTTCCTGGTGACCACCGGTCATTAAAGACGAGAATCTTGTGCCCCTTCTGACGTAGAGCACACCTATGCCTTTCGGTGCATGAAGTTTATGGCCTGAAATAGAAAGCATATTAATAGTGTTACTTTTCATATTAATCGGTATTTTTCCTACAGCTTGCACTGCATCCGTATGAAAGATGATGCCCCTTTCATGGGCAAGCCGGGCAGCCTGCTCAACAGGAAAAATCACGCCGGTTTCATTGTTTGCCCACATAAGACTTACTACTGCCGTATCGTCAGCAAGACTTTTTTTATATTGATCCATATCAAGATTGCCGTCTCCGTCCACATCAAGGAAGGTAATCCTGTATCCTTTTCCTGTAAGCCTTTCACATAGCCCCTTTATTGCAAGATGTTCAACGGAGCTTGTCACAATATGCTGTTTTCCTGGAGTAGCATTCACAGCAAGTGCCGATAGAATTGCCGTATTGTCGCTTTCGGTACCGCAACTGGTAAAGATAACCTCATCGGTTTCTGCCCCGATTAAAGACGCAACCTTTTCCCGCGCCTCACTTAACTTCTTTCCCACATATCCGCCAAAACTGTGTATGCTTGACGGATTTCCATAGAGTTCATCAAAGTAGGGGAGCATCTCTTTGATCACTTCAGGGGCAACTTTCGTTGTTGCATTATTATCAAGATAGACGGTTTTCATTAAGAAACCTCCTGAACAATCCATTTATTCAAAAACAGCCTCAAGTCCGAGGTCTTTAATCATCTCTATGTCAAATGGTACAAACCGCATCATCTTCATAGCTTGCCCCATTATTGCTTTTAATATCCCGTATTTCCGGATTTTCTCCACAGAGAGGACAGTTCCGGTTTCTTTCAATATTGATTATGCTGAAAGCAGGCTCAAATATATCGTAAATAAGGAACTTTCCGATCATAGGTTTTCCTATCCCAAGGATAATTTTCAACACTTCTCCGGCCTGAACCAGACCGATCTGCCCCGGCACAACTCCCAGGACACCTACTTCACTTCAACTGGGAGACATGCTTTCCGTCGGCTGTTTCGGAAACATGCAACGCAAACATGGACCTCCTTCTTTAGGGAAAAACACGCTTGCCTGCCCTACAAATCTCACAGCACCGCCGAAAACATAGGGTTTTCCCGCAAAGAAACATGCATCATTGAGGAGATACTTTGTTTTGATATTATCGGTGGCATCCATAACAACATCATAATCTTTAAATACATCAAGGACATTACGGGCAGTCAGTCTCTCATCATAAGTAATTACATTTACTTCAGGATTCAGCCTGTAGACAGCATCTTTTGCCGAATCCGTCTTAAGCCTTCCTACGTCGGCAGTGCCATGCAATACCTGACGGTTCAGGTTGGACAATTCCAACATATCAAAATCAGCGATGCCGATTGTCCCGACGCCTGCCGCAGCAAGATACAATGCTGCCGGGCAGCCAAGACCTCCAGCGCCTACAATAAGAACCTTCGAATTTAGAAGCTTAACCTGGCCTTCAATCCCTATTTCCTCAAGTAATATGTTCCGGCTGTATCGGTTAAGCTGTTCCGGTGTGAATCTGCCGTCGGAAGCCACATCAAATCCAAGAGCCTGCCAGGCGTTAAAACCACCCCTGATAAGGTGGACGTTTGTATAACCCATTTTTTTCAGTGTAGTATTAGCTTGCCTTGAAAGCATTGAAGAGCCGCAGTATGTGAGGATTGGAGAATCTTTATCAACAGGCAGTTTATCTGATTGTTTCTCAAGAAGATTTATCGGTATGAAAAGTGCTCCGGGGATATAACCTAATGCCGCACCCCTTTCTCTTACATCAATCAATATTATGGCTGCATTGTTCTGGAGAATTCTGTACGCCTCTGTTACGGTAATCTCCTCTGCTGTGTTGATAAGCATCTTACCAGGTGATTCAGTGGTGTCGTAGTTTCCGTTATCTGTCATAAATTCACCTCGCTACTGATATCTATAGTTTATTCTGCCCATTTTCCTTAAGAACGAATATGCCGACCTGAGCAAAAAGATTTGGAAATATGTTTATTTTTCTTTTGTTTCCGAGAAAACAGGCGCTTTCAAATCTGATACCCTGTTTTATACAGTATTCAACAAAATCAACCAGACTCAGGAAATGGAGATTGGGCGTATTGTGCCATTCATAGGGAAGTGAAGGCGTTACCGGTACCTTTCCCGTTAGGCATATCTGGAATCTGGCTTTTATATAAGCAAAGTTGGGGATACCAACAATAACCTTCCTGCCTACCCGCAATGCCTCTTTCAATACTTTATCGGGTCTTTTTACCTGCTGGATGCTCTGATGAAGAATCACAATGTCAAAGGATTTGTCTCCATATTCCGGCAGTCCTGTATCTATATCACCTTGAAATACGCTTACTCCCTTTTCAACACATTCGAATATTGCCTTATCATCGATTTCTATCCCTTGAGCTTTTATATCCTTTTCCCGGATAAGTAGCGATAAAAGATCTCCGGTGCCGCAGCCCAGGTCGAGCACTGATGAAGACGGTTCCACATGCTCAAGGATTATCCGGTAATCAAGCCTTATGCTTTTATTCAGCATGTTCCTCCGATACCTTGTTGCTATGGGAGACTTTCTTGAGAAAATGTCTGATCATATGGGTCTGTTCATCCACTTCCACAAGAAAAGCATCATGGCCGTAGTTGGAATTGAGTTCACAGTATGTGGCCTCTATACCTGCCAGTTTACATGCTCTGGCAATTTCCTGGGATTGATAGGGAGGGTAGAGCCAGTCAGATTTAAATGATATAACAAGAAAGGGTGCCCTTATACCTTTTAAAACCGCATAAAGTACGTTCCCGTTGGCAAGGTCAAAATAGTCAATGGCCTTGGTTGTATAAAGATAGGAATTGGGATCGAATCTGCTGATAAAATTGTCTCCCCTGTATTGAAGATATCTTTCTACTTCGAATTCCGGGCTGAATTTAAAAGGTTTTTTCTCATTTTTAAATCGGCGGCCGAATTTTTCATTCATCGAGACATCGCTCATGTATGTAATGTGGCCGACCATTCTGGCGACGCTCAAACCCTTTGCAGGCAAATCTTTGCCGTAATAATCACCGTCATTCCAGTTCGGATCAGCCATAATAGCCTGCCTGCCCACTTCATTAAAGGCAATTTGCTGGGGAGAATGGGTTATTGTCGTGGCAACCGGTATTACAGAACATACACGCTCAGGATATGAAACAACCCATTGAAGGGCCTGCATGCCGCCCATAGAACCTCCGGCCGCTGCAAGAAGCTTATTGATTTCAAGATGATCTATAAGACATCGCTGGGCATTTACCATATCCTTTACGGTAATTAAGGGAAATTCAAGCCCATAAGGTTTGCCGGTGTGGGGATTTATCGAAGCCGGACCGGTGGAGCCCTTACAGCCGCCGAGCACATTAGAACAGATGATAAAATACTTTTCCGTATCAAAGGCCTTTCCCGGACCGATCATGTTGTCCCACCAGCCCGTTTGTCCGTCTTCCTCGTGAATGCCTGCAGCGTGAGCATCGCCTGTCAGGGCATGGAGAATGAGAATAGCGTTGGATTTTTGTTTATTCAGTCTTCCGTATATTTCATAGGCAAGGGTAATTGGTCCCAACTTTCGACCGCTTTCCAGTTCAAGTTCATCCGGCGGACTGGCAAAGGTGTAATACTGAGTTTTAACAAAGCCTGAAGGCAGTGAATAGTTGTTAGTAGATAGTGAATAGTCTTCCTGATTTTTTTTATGATTAATTTGTTTCGTCTTTACCATGCTTCTTCCCATATATTGTCGCCTGATTTGTCTTTATCTCTTTGTCTTTAGCCTTTAGATCTTTATCCCTTCGCCTCTCACTATTCACTAACGACTATTCACTAATTACTGCCTTCTTCAACGCCTGATCAATATCTTCTTTTATATCCTCAACATCCTCGATACCGATTGACAATCTGATGAAATCTTCTGTGACTCCTGTTGCTTCCTGTTCTTCCCTTGTCAATTGCTGGTGCGTGGTAGATGCCGGGTGGATAACAAGACTCTTCGCATCACCGATGTTTGCAAGATGGGAAAGTAACTGAACGCCATTTATAAATCTTTTGCCTGCCTCAAGCCCGCCGTTTATGCCGAAACCTACAAGGGCGCCATAATGACCCTTGAAATATTTCGCTGCTGTCTTGTGGCTTGGATGATCCTCAAGACCTGGATAATTTACCCATTGAACAAGGGGATGATCTTTGAGAAATTTTGCAGTTTCAAGGGCGTTTTGTGAATGCTTCTTCTGTCTCAAGATGAGTGTTTCCAACCCCTGGAGAAAGAGGAATGCGTTAAAGGGACTTAAGCAAGGCCCCAGGTCTCTGAGCAACTGCACCCTTGCTTTGATGATAAAAGCCACATTACCCATTCCCGGGAAGTTGCCGAAGGTGTCCCAGAATTTAAGCCCGTGATAGCTCGGATCGGGTTCGGTGAATTCGGGAAATTTGCCGTTACCCCAGTTGAATTTACCGGAATCGACAATAACGCCACCGATAGATGTTCCGTGACCTCCGACAAACTTTGTCGCAGAGAGCACAACAATATCAGCACCATGCTCTATAGGGCTTACCAGACCGACACCAATGGTATTGTCTACGATAAATGGAATGCCTGCTTCATGGGCAATTTTTGTGATTTCTTCAAAGTCAGGCACGTCAAGCTTGGGGTTGCCTATGGTTTCTGCATAGATTGCCCTTGTTCGCCCGGTAATGGCTTTTTTAAATTCCTCAGGTTTACTTGAATCGACAAAAACCGCTTTCCGGCCCAGTTTCGGAAAGGTATAATGAAGAAGCTGATAGCTGCCTCCATAGAGGTTATTGGCCGCAACAATCTCATCGCCCACCTGAGTGATATTGAGTAATGCCATTGTCTCTGCCGCCTGTCCGGAGGCTACAGCAAGAGCACCCACTCCGCCTTCGATGGCAGCCATCCTTTTTTCAAAAACATCGTTTGTGGGGTTCATGATACGTGAATATATATTCCCGAATTCCTTCAAGGCAAAAAGATTTGCAGCGTGCTCCGTGTTATTGAATACATATGAAGCTGTCTGGTATATGGGAACTGCCCGAGCGCCGGTAGCCGGATCAGGGCTTTCCTGACCTGCGTGAATTGCTGATGTTTCCAATCTCCTCTTAGTCATGTGTTAAGTCCTCCTTGGATTACCTATTCCAATCCCTTTGCATCATATCTTTATTTAGATATTGTACATTAAAGCATCCTGCTGGTTTATTTCCTTCTGTCTATCTGCAAGCGTTGCGAGAGTAAACCCATTCAGCACTTCTTCAATTTTGGCTCCCAGCATTATCCATATCTCTCTGGTAACACACGTTTCAGTTTTGGAACACGCCTTACTATCGCTCACGCAATCAACGAGGCTGCAGGGACCTTCCAAAATTGTAAGTATTTCATTCAATGTAATCTCATCAGGCAATTTGCTGAGCAGGTATCCGCCATTTCTTCCTCTTAACGCCTTTATAAGACCTGCCTTATGAAGAGCACCGAATATGTGCTCAAGATATTTGTCGGATAAACCCTGCCTTTTTGCAATATCGGAAAGAAACACGGGAGTTCCCGTTTTACCGTGCGTAGCAAGATCAATCATAGCCCGAAGCCCGTACCGTCCTTTTGTCGAGATTTTCATAGTGTTTGCGCTCCTTGTTCTTTATGATATTATGAATTCATACAAATATAATATGATTAATATACTTTAGACTAAAATGTTTGTCAAGTAATTACTTTTTGATAAAACGAAGAAATTCTACTTTTCAATAAAGTGAACTACCCCGCCCACATGGCGGGGCATCCTGCGTGGCTTCGTGAAGGAATTCTACTTTTTAAACTCTCTTCCCTTCCATATCATATAGATGGCGGGATAGATAATGAGTTCCAGAATGGTAGAGGTGATCACCCCGCCAACCATGGGGGCTGCAATTCTTTTCATGACATCTGCTCCGGCTCCATGACTGAACATAATAGGAATTAAACCGGCAAGGATGACACTCACCGTCATGATCTTCGGGCGGATCCTCTTTACAGCACCGTGCATGATGGCATCTTTGAGGCCCGCAATGTTTGTAAGCTTCCCCTCCTTTTTCCATTGGTCATGTGCAAGATCGAGATACAGAAGCATTACTACTCCTGTCTCTGCGTCAAGTCCTGCAAGGGCGATAATACCGACCCAGACGGCAATACTCATATTATAGTTGAGAATATAGAGAAGCCAGAAGGAGCCGACAAGGGAAAAAGGGACTGCAAGGAGCACTATGAAAGTTTTTGTCACCGACCGTGTGTTGAAGTAGAGGAGAACAAAAATAATGAGGAGGGTGAGAGGAATCACCATTTTCAGACGGTCGTGGGTCTTAACCAGATATTCATATTCGCCGCTCCACTCAAGGCGGTAACCTTCAGGTATCTTCAAAGATGCCACACTCTTTTTAGCCTCTTCCACATAGCCGCCCACATCGCGGCCACTGAAGTCCACAAATACATAGGATGTGAGAAGTCCCTGTTCGCTTTTTATGGCCGTAGGCCCTTTGACAACCTTGATATCCGCAAGCTGTTCCAGGGGGATTTGCGCAATTTGAGTTCCAGGGGCAGGAGATGGTAATCCGCTTCCCATGCTACCGTTACCCTGGGAGCCCTGCATTGCAGCGATGGGTACAAGAATCCTCTTCAGTCTCTCTATGTCACCCCGGAGTTCGCGGGCATAACGAACGTTAACAGGATAACGCTCTCTGCCTTCTATCGTTGTCGTGAGGTTCATGCCCCCGACAGCCGACTCTATCACTTCCTGGACGTCTTCCACGCTCAATCCGTACCGGGCCAATTCCTGGCGTTTAATATCAAAGTCAAGGAAATAGCCTGTGGTAACACGCTCTGCATAGGCGCTCCTCGTCCCAGGGATGCTCTTGACATGGTGTTCGATCTCAAGACCTATTCTCTCAACTTCCTCTATTTTCGGACCAAGTACCTTTATGCCCACAGGCGTTCGTATACCTGTGGCCAGCATGTCGGTCCTTGCTTTAATAGGCATGGTAAAAGAATTGGCCACGCCTGGGATTGTGAGAGCGTCGTTCATCTCGTCTTTCAGTTTCTCGACAGTCATTCCAGGTCGCCATTTTGCCTCAGGCTTGAGATTAATGATAGTTTCAAACATCTCAAGCGGCGCCGGGTCAGTCGGTGTTTCCGCTCGTCCTGCCTTTCCGAAGACAGACTCCACTTCAGGGATGTTCTTCAGTATCTTGTCCTGCATCTGGAGTAGGTCTGTAGCTACAGAAACAGAGGCTGCAGGCGCTGTAACAGGCATGAAGAAGAGGGTGCCTTCATACAAGGGAGGCATAAATTCAGTGCCGAGCTTCATAAATGGATAAATAGTGCAAATCAGTATCACAATACCGGCGACAATAACGGTCTTTTTAAACCTCAACGCGAAAGATGCCACAGGCTTATATAGCTTGTGAAGGATGAGGCTTACAGGGTTTTTCTCCTCTGATCTTATCTTCCCTCTTATGAAAAGTGTCATGAGTACAGGAGTCAGGGTCACGGCAAGGAAGGAGGAAAAGAGCATGGCAAAGGTCTTGGTATATGCCAGCGGCTTAAAAAGCCGCCCGGCCTGGGCCTGTAAGGTGAAAACCGGGAGAAACCCGACGGTAATGACAAGAAGTGAGAAAAAAAGCGACGGCCCCACTTCTTTTGCAGCGTCTATGATTACATCAACCTTTTTGCCCTGTCTGCCTCCCGCTTCCCATTCTTCAAGCTTCTTATGGGCATTCTCAACCATGATTATTGAAGCGTCAACCATAGCGCCCACAGCAATGGCGATGCCGCTGAGACTCATGATATTTGAGGTCACCCCAAGGTAATACATGCAAATAAAAGACATAATAATTGCAATAGGGAGGGTGAGGATAACTACAAGGGCACTCGGCAGATGAAAGAGAAAGACAATACAAACAACGCTCACTGCTATGGACAGTTTGACGATCTCCTCTTTCAAAGTAGCCATGGAGCGGCGGATGAGATCGGAGCGGTCATAGGTGGTGACAATCTTCACACCCTTCGGCAAAGACGGTTCGATATCCCGGGCAATCTTTGCTTTGACCCGCTCAATAACATCAAGGACGTTCTCACCGAACCTCACTATAACAATACCACCCGCTACCTCTCCTTTCCCGTTAAGCTCTGCGACTCCCCGTCTGATCTCCGGACCAAGCTGGATACGGGCAATATCTTTGAGATAGATCGGAGTGCCGGAGCCGTTTGTTGAAACAGCAATAGTCTCAAGGTCTGCGATTGTCTTTATGTAGCCCCGTCCCCGCACCATATATTCGATGCCGGAAAACTCGATGACCCTTCCCTCTACATCAAGGTTACTTCTTCTCACCGATTCCATGACTTTTGTGATGGGGATGTTGTAGGCAAGGAGCCTGTTCGGATCGATAGTTATCTGGTATTGTTTTACAAAGCCGCCTATGCTTGCAACCTGAGAGACGCCGGGTACGCTCTCAATAGCCAGCTTCAGGTTCCAGTCCTGCATAGAACGTAATTGCGCCAGATCGTATGTGCCTGTTTCATCCAGTACTGCATAGGAGAAGCCCCAGCCGACACTCGTTGCATCAGGGCCAAGCACAGGGTTGATGCCTTGCGGGAGCTTATTCCTCACTGCCTGGAGATATTCGAGAATCCTGCTTCGCGCCCAGTAGATGTCAGTACCTTCCTTAAAAATCACATATATAAAGGAACTTCCAAAAAAGGAGAACCCCCGGACTGCCTGCACTTGAGGCGCGGCAAGGAGCGTCGATGTAATGGGGTAGGTTATCTGGTCCTCAATGAGGTCCGGACTTCTTCCCGACCATTCTGTGTATATGATTACCTGAGTATCGCTCAAATCCGGGAGTGCATCGAGAGGAGTGTTTTTAACGGCCCAGTAACCCCAAGCCATGGCAAAGAATATCATGAGGAAGATAACGAACTTATTTCGTGCGCTGTACTCTATAATTTTAGCTATCATAAATATATCAGTGAATAGTCGTTAGTGAATAGTGAACAGTAAGAAAACAAATTCTCCGCTCAAGATTCACGACGTTATTCATTGCCTCCTTGTAGGATAGATTTACGGTTTGATTCTGCTTTACGCAGTGCATAGCAGTAAATGGATAGAGAACAGTAAAACTATTCACTATCCATCATTCTCAATGCCGATGTCCACCAGACGGCGGTGCAGCTTCCTTTTTTGCACTTGGTGCAGTGTCCTTACTCTTAGCCTCTATCCCTTTCAGCTTAGCCTCCGAGTCGATGAGGAAGTTAGCCGCTGATGCGATCTTCTCGCCTGTTTTCAGTCCTGAAAGTACTTCTATGAGCTTTTCTGCCCGAAGCCCTGTGGTAACGACCCGGGGCTCGAAATAACCATCTCCCTTGTCCACATAGACGATCTTTCTCAAACCCGTATCGATAACCGCATCATCGGGTACAGCGAGCTTTTGTCCAAGGTTGACCTTCAGTTCAACGTCAGTGAACATCTGCGGCTTTAATTGCCCGCCGGGGTTGGGAATACTGAACCGCACCTTGGCGGTCCTTGTCTGTGCGTCAAGTGTCGGCGCTATAAACTCGATTCTTGAAGTAATCTCCTTACCGGGAAAATAACTCAGTTGTATCCGTGCCGTAGCGCCCACTTTGATAAAGGGAAGCTCGTACTCATAAATATCGGCAACAACCCAGACATTTGACAGGTCGGAAACATCAAGGAGCTTCTCGCCTGCCATAACCTTCATGCCCTGGGTTGCATACTTCTGGAGCACATAGCCGCTCACAGGACTGTAGATGGTGAGGGTACGTATGGGTTTCTCGCTATCCTCAATCTTCTTAATCTGCTCATCACTGATATCCCATAGTTTCAGTCTCTGTCTGGCCGCATCAATGATCGACTCGGCATCTTTTGAGAGCATGGCCGCTAAATTCTGTGTATCATTGGAAGGGCCTGCGGTTTTACCACGGTCTGTATCTCTTTTGCCGGGCTTTTTTGCCCACCTCACCACGTTAATAAACTCCTGCTGCGTTGCCCAGAGTTCAGGACTGTATATATCAGCAAGGCGCTCGCCTTTTTTCACATATATTCCGGTGAAATTGACGTAGAGTTTCTCAATCCAGCCTTCGACTTTACTATTCACTGTCGTCAGCTTCCGTTCATCATATTCGATCTTGCCCACTGTCCTGATTGTCTTTTGCAAGGGCTGCACAGATGCTGCGATTGTTTTAACACCGATAAGCTGCTGCTTCTCCATGGGTATTTCAACAGTGGGCACTTCTTCCGACTGTTGGGTAGATGCTGCTGGTTTCGCCGGCTCGCTTGCAGGTTTCTTAGCCGGTGCGCTGCCATGTTGCTGATGGCTTCCTGGCTTCTGTTCCCCTGCGGCTTGGACCGCATTTTCCTTAAGAGCGCTGCGGCTGCCCCCACGGGTGTAATAGAAAAAGGCTATCCCGGCTGAGACCAGTATAAGGCAGACAACTATTGTGATTGGTTTTTTCATTTCTCTTTTACCCCCGACAGGGAATCCGTATTCCCTGTAATCGCCTCAAGCCTTGCTATGGCCTTTTCCCGCTCAACATACTGTCCCCAGTAAAGCATCTCAGTATCGAGGAGCGCCTTAAGTCTTGAGATTGTCGTAATGGCTTCAATCTTACCGGTGGCATAACCGGAAAGGGCAAGCTGAAAATCCTGATATGTCTTCGGGATCAGACTTTCTTTGTAAATCGTCATCAGCTTGTCCGCTGCCTGAACCATGGAATAATTTTCCCTGATGCTTGAAGAAAGCATATACTCAGTACCGGCAAGCTCTCTTTTTGCTCCCTGTAAATTTGCCTTTGCCTCAAGGAGCCCCTGGTCTTGCTTGGTTTTGTAGAATATGGGGATATTGACAGCGGCAGTAACACTCCACATGTCCAAAAGGCCGTTGGTCTTTGGAAAATATCCACCGGCAAGTGTGACATCGGGGTAATATTCCTTTTGAGCCATCTTTACCTTCGCTTCTGCAGCCTGGACCATCTTTTCCCGTGACCGTATCTCAGGAGAATTGCTCTTTGCCGTCTGTAAAAGTTCTTCCATATTGAGGCCGAAAGAAGCTGCTGCAGGCTTAACCGGACGGCCCAGGGGTGAATTTATCTCCCTGCCTATAACTGAATTCAGCATCCCCTGAGTAGCCTGTATCTTCTGTTTCTGCATCTCCTCTTTTTCAAGGAGCATATATTTTTCCGTCTGGGCCATGATGACCTCCTGCTGGGAGCCCATACCCGACGAATACCGGGCAGTAGCCGCGTCCTCAATTCTTGAAAAGAGGTCGACCCGGTCCTTCAGAATATCTATATTTTTATAGGCAATGAAGAGATCGTAATATAGTTGCTTAACTGTGGCAACAATCCTTAATCGGATGGCATCGTGCATAGCCTTGAGACTCTCCGTATCCTGAGCCGCCATCTCGCCTTTGAGGGAGCGTTTGCCGGGAAAAAGAAACATCTGGGACAGTGAAAACATCCCCATAGCATTTGGCTCCGTGCCTATGGTTAACTGGCGGAACCCTTCATTCTGATAACCGAACATAAACATGGGGTCCGGCAGGGCCTTTGCCTGAGATATCCGGTAACCTGAGGCTAAAACCTTCGATTCTGAGACAAGGAGTTCCGGGCTGTTTTTCATAGCCTCTCCGATCAGTTCACTCAGGTTTAAGGTTCCGTCAGCAATAGCGTTTGGGGTATGAGAAATGGCAAACATTGCCGACAGGAAGGCAACAGCCAGAATTACTTTAAACACTCCGTTTTTTACACTATACACTGGTCTTCTACTTTGCATCGATGGTAAACCTCGCAGATACTGTTTTGCCCTCCCGGGTCACTTTTACTTCATTGTTCCATGAACCGGCCATGGAGTAATTTGCCTTGGTTTTGTACACGGTTCCCTTTAGTTCAGCGCCGGTTTTGTAGCTCGCTGCCGGCATTCCGGCCATTGCAGGCATGGAGTAATTGAATGCTACTTTCGCATCAGTAACTGCCTTGCCGGAAGCATCCGTGATACCGATTTCCAGATTATTCTCCCCGGCAACCGGCGGATTTTTGTCTATTTTAATAAGGACATTGTAATTCCCGGCTTTCTTACTCACTTCATAATCCTTTGCGTATACGATACTCATCACCGTCAGTATCATAAAAATAACAATTGCCGGTTTTCTCATAATTACCTCCAAGGTTATATTTGAATAATGGCAAGCTTTTTCTTATTTAGCAATTACTTTTTTGCTAAAGACCGCAACATGATGAACAAGGATCATTATCAGTCCTGCAATAGCGATAGACAGACCAAAAGTAATCACAAATACAGGTGATTTGACCGTTCGAAAAATATTCATATCAGCTCCCGAAAGGTAGTTGCAAAAACATCTTATTTCTTAATTATCTCATACAAGCCGGAAAAAGTTAACCAATTTGCATAAACAAGTTTTCTTAGAGCCTTGCCCTCCAGAACTTGTGGGCATATTGCCAACCAAGGAGTTTTAATGATTATATTTGTTGTCACTGTATAGTAAATATATATCCGTTATTTACATACAACCATATCTATTTCGATCGTTGCCCCCTTAGGAAGCCCGGATACCTGCACAGTAGACCTGACAGGAAAACTGCCGTGAAAGTACGATGCATAAACTTCGTTTACTTCGTTGAATACTGACAAATCAGTCAGGTAAATAACGGTTTTCACCACGTCATCCATTGAATAACCGGCAGCTTCGATTATGGCCTTCAAGTTATCCATCACTTTTCGAGCTTCTTCTGCTGGTGATCCGCTTATAGCTTGATTAGTGTTTGTGTCTATCGGCAACTGACCTGAGCAAAAGAGCATTTCAGTTGCCTTAACTTTTACTGCCTGAGAATATGGCCCTATGGCTTCAGGTGCAGATTTTGTATGGACAATTTCTTTCATCTTCACTATCTCCCCTTCTTGGCTCGCCGCTCCTTGATTAATTCGGCTACAATGCTTACGGCTATTTCCTGTGGTGTCTCTGCGCCGATATCAATGCCTATAGGTGCATGCACTTCATTGATTACCTTTTCATCAAACAAAACTTTCTTTCTGGTCTTTCGCAAAAGTATGAAGGGCGTATGTTCTTCCTCCAAAATATTTTCATCAACATCCTCACCCTTCAGGTGGTCAAATATGATTTTCGTTTTTCTTTTACTCCCGATCATCCCCATATATCTGCATGGTTTTTTCAAAACCTCTTCCAATATAAATGCGTCATGGGCATGCCCCCTTGTAACGATCACTGCATACTCATCCGGTTTTATGTCAATATGTTCAAAAACGGATTTAAACTCTTCAACGATAATCTCGTCCGCTTCAGGGAACCTTTCCTTATTGGCAAAACTTTCTCTGTCATCAATTACTGTCACTTCAAATTCAGCTATTTTTGCTATGGCTGAAATATACTGTGATACATGGCCGGCTCCAAAGATATAAAGATGAGAGGGCGCTACAATCGGTTCTATGATAGCTCCTTCATGAAAGATGAGTTTTCCTGCATCAAAATAACTTTCAATGTTTTTCCCTATGTTTTCAGGCAAAGTGTCTCCCAGAGTTTTTCCATCTCTGTAAAGCAACGTCTTTGTGAAACTTCTGTCAGAAAATGTTGTTATAGCCAATGCGTGGCCGCTTTCTTCCGTGCAGTTCCTGATACCTTTATAGACATCATGATATTTTTGCAGGAGCGGTTCTAAAAAAACATCAACATTACCCCCGCAAATCATTCCTTCGTCTTCTACACAGGAGCCATTCATAGCAAAATGAAGGAGTCTAATCTCATTGGTATTAAAAATACGCCTTGCCTCCTGCCATACTTCCGCTTCAAGACATCCTCCGCCAATAGTACCGAATATCTTTCCATCTCCACCGATAAATATCTTTGCGCCTGTATGCTGAGGGGTTGCACCAACCTTATTGATAATAGTTGCGATAGTGCCGCCTGTTTCATTTCTTAAATAATCTTCTGTTATTTCATAAATGTTCAATGGAACCTCCGGACCGCTTTTGAATGAATGCCCTTATCATTCGTGTTTTGCATCGATTTATTTTTATAGCCGTTTGCATCCTCTTCAAGTTTCTTTACCCTTTCAAGAAGGCTTGCTAATGCCATTGATTGAGGATCGGGCATAAAGGCTTCATCCATCTTAATCCTTTTTTCACCTTGAACCCTGAAAACTACTTTGCCGGGTATACCGACTACAATTGAATTTGAAGGTATGTTGTTGACTACGACAGAGTTCGCACCTACACGCGTATTGTTGCCGATTGTAATAGGCCCGAGGATTTTTGCGCCTGCGCCTATTACAACATTGTTGCCGATAGTCGGATGTCTCTTTATTTTTTTCCATGACGTACCCCCAAGAGTTACCCCATGATATAGAAGAACGTCATTGCCTATTTCAGCCGTTTCGCCTACAACTACACCCATGCCGTGATCAATAAAAAGTCTTTTCCCGATCTTTGCGCCAGGGTGTATTTCAATCCCTGTCAAAAACCGTCCGATATGTGAAACAAGCCTTCCCAGTAAAAACATCCTGTGTGTCCAGAGCCAGTGAGCAGCTCTGTAAAAAAGGCCTGCATGAAAACCGGGATAGCAGAAAACAATCTCAAAGACATTTCTTGCTGCCGGATCACGTTCAAAAAAAGAATTAATGTCTTCCCGTATACCTTTCATTACACTCCACCAGCCAATTCAAGAAATTTATCAAGCCATGTAAAGTTATCTTTAAAAAGGAATATCAGACCCACAATGATCTCCAAAATAAAAAAGTCTTACTGAAACCCTGCGTAAGTTTTATAATCATACAAGCCTAATAGGATTAATATACTAAGTAATAAGATATTTGTCAATTTTTAAAAAAGTCACTATGCGTAATAATTAATCAGGCCAGTAATGACCTGCCCCTGAGGTCATATTAACTGTTAAGCATAATTCTTTAGAGCCACCTGATTCGGTGTGCCTGAAAGGCCCATTACCGGACAAGCCAATGTCTCACACCATTTATTTGGATTGCATATCTGTTAGCGGCTTATTATAATACCACATGAATGTTTCCAGAATATCGCATTCGCACTTCCTGCTTATGCACCGATCTTGGTTAATTGCTATTTCACTAATAATATTTTTCCCTTGTCTGAGCATGTCATCCTCGGATCCTGTCCGTTTTTTTCGATTGGGTGACGGCAAGATAAACATACGGAACGAACATAATGGACGAGAAGCAAAGGTAAATCTCTTTGATCCCGGTGGAATGTTGAACGAAAAGACTCTTAATGAAATCGATACGGTATTCAGTTTTCCTGATAATCAGAAAGGAGAGCATATCTCTCTAAGACTTCTCTTTTTATTAGACTATTTTTCTGACATGATTGCCCCCGGTAAAACGATCCATCTCATTTCAGGCTATAGAAGCCCTACTTATAACCAAAAGTTGAAGAAGTCCGGCGGTAACGTGGCCGGTACAAGTACTCATATGGACGGTATGGCAATAGATTTTTACCTGGAGGGGATTAACGGCAAGGTTCTGTGGGAGACTGTTCGCAAGGAGAATTGCTGCGGAGTTGGCCATTATGGCGGCAAAAGTGTCCACCTTGATTCCGGAAGGCCTCGCTTTTGGGAGGCGGCAACGTCAAAGGTCGGTACCAGGGAAAGTGAATTCAACCGAAAGGTCTATCTGTCAACTGAATATGATCGTTACAGGCAAGGTGAAAAGATACGTTTCTTCCTTACATCCTTAAGTGATTTTCAATTCGGAATCCACAAGATAGCCGTATTATTCAAGGATATTGAAGGAAAGAATGATGCGACAGCGCTAATAATTCAAGCCCGGAACGAAGAAGAGTGCATTCTGATCAACGATAGGAATGCGTCGCGATCAATCTATGCAATGCTACCCGCAGAATTGGAATCGGGTCGATACAGGATTCGATTTGATTTCTGCAGAAGACCATTTGAACAAATGCCAACTATGACTTTATCAAACGAGATAGAAATCGTTAAAGAGTGAAATTCGAGACTTTATACCAATACTATGTAATATTAAAATTGTGATGTCATCTGTATAAATTATGTTCGAAGACCTGAAGCCCGCTGCAAAACCGTCAGGTACCGGTGAAGTCCAGTCCATGAAGAAGATGTCATTTTAGGGGAATTATCGCGTGCGGAGAATGAAAACAAAGAAGATCAAATAGTTCACCGGTTGAGTTTACTTGACTAAACCTGGGACAGCAGGAATGCGGGAAATGAATTACTTGCCCTATGTTGAAAATGATGATGGAATTCAAGCCCCCCGGTTTTGTACTGCCGGGGGCTAAAGAAATGGAAAACATTTTAAGGCTTGCAGACTTTTTTGGGTGAATAATCTGCAGGTTTGCCGGAAATCGTCTGCAGGACAACGCATCCTGCCTTTTCGCATGCTTTTTTATCGCCCTCACAGTATTTACAGGGCTTCTCATCACGGCATTGATGATAATCGGCAAAAGCTGAGGTGCTGCACATGCCGGCAATCAAGAAAACTGCCCCAACAACAAACAACAAGGTCTTCTTCATGGTTATCCTCCTCTGCAATTGATATTTGTCATGAATTATAGCAAAAAGCTTTATTAGAGCACAACTGATTTCTGAAGTAGACTTTGGTGACCTTGAACTTGACTATTCCCTGTAGCTTGGACATTTCCCCCTCAGGTATACGCACGCTCTTATATCTGCGGCATCGGTTTATCCCCAGGTTTTTTTAGATTTACAGTTTCAGGGGCTTTCTGAAGCTGCTCTTCCATAAAAGAGACTAAAACATGCAGTTCATCAAGGAATGTCTGAATATCTGATTTAGCATTATGTAAGACGGCAACCTTCTTTTTCATAGGCATAGGTTTCTGGTATGTTGATTTCCCCCCGACTAAGACACTCGAGGGCAGGCCCCCTGAATTTTGGAAACCAGTTTTAAAAGTGATATTGTGTTATACAGCGTCCTTGTTATCTTTCCGACGATTTGAGCAACGGTGGAAACTGTTTCCACCGTTGCCTCGGATAGCAAATCAGGCTTCCTATTATACTTTATTAACTCATTCATCACCCCATCCAGATTGTACCCTTTACCCGCCTGTCCCTCGGCCCTGGCGGACAGGTCAGGATGTTTTGCCTGAATGTATGCAAGAATCCCTTTTGCCTGATCTATGGGATTTAAGTCCTCCCGCTGGAGGTTCTCTATCATTTGGATAGCAAGTATTTCATCCCTTTGCGTGACTGTATTGACAATTCTTGCCGGGATTGTTTCCAATCCCAGTTTTCGCACTGCAAGATAGCGTCTTTCTCCACTTCTTATCAGCAAGAAAGTGTCAAGAATTTTCAAAGGGCCTATAGCAGTTATTTCAATCTGATGATTCTTCGCAGCTTTGCTGCGGGGTAACCACATTCCCTCGCTCCTTGTGGGAGAGGGCAGGGTGAGGGGGCATAATTATGTGGCCTCATTCCTCTGATACCCCGTAGCTTTGCTGCGGGGAGGTTCATTGAACCGGTGTTTGTCTATGTGCAGCGCGGTTTGTTCGCATCGATGTAGCTTAGAAGCGTGTAAATTAATTTAGCTGCGAGAAAATCCGGGGCTTTAGCGTCTGACGGACAAAGTTCTACCACGTCAAATCCGACGATTTGTTTTGATTTTGAAAGGGAATAGAGTAGTTTCATAACCTGATACCAACTTAAACCTCCCGGCTCTGGAGTGCCTGTTGACGGCATAATGCCCGGATCGAATATATCAAGATCGATTGTGACATATACATGATCTGTCAGTAAAGAAACCGCTTTATCTATCCATTTGTAAGAATCGTGTATATCATGTGCGAAAAACATCCTTTTTTTGTCAATACCGGGGCGTTCAGAGACATCCATACTGCGTATACCTATAGAAACAATGTTTCCAATAAATTCCCTGACACGCGCAATAACGCAGGCATGATTGTAGGGACTATCTTCGTATGAGTCGCGTGAGTCAGCGTGAGCGTCAAGATGCAATACGCTTAGATCCTTATAGAGTTTGGCATATGCTTTGATTACACCGATAGAAACAGAGTGTTCGCCGCCGAGGGATACTACAAGTTTTTTGTCTTTAAGGTATTTGGAGACTGTTGAATCGGTTTTTTTTATTAAAGCAGAAGAAGATTCCGAATGTATCGGTTCGGCAGTAAAAATTCCCCTTTTGAAAACCTCGCTGTCTGTTTCTATATCGTATAATTCGAGATATGCTGAAGCCTCAATAATTGCTGCGGGGCCTTTATCGGCGCCTTTTTGCCATGTGCTTGTTTTATCAAATGGGATGGGCAGTATGACAGTTGACGCCTGTTCGTAATCAATATCATTGTTGGGTAGCCCGCAGAAACCGAAGGGAGGCCTTGGCGACATTATATCAGTCTATAATAAAAACTGCTGTTGCCAATACCGTGGTCCAGAGACCGTCTTTATTTCCTTCCGCAGACTGGCAGATGTTTTTAGTTTTGAATATGTGGCCGCTTGCCGTGTAAGACTGTTTCCGTTCATCCCATGCCTGATTCGGATCAAAAGGGATGTCAAGCGTTGTGGCAAGCATTGTGGCGGCAAGGTCTTCCGCGTATTCTCCGGATACAATTGCCTTTTCACCGAAAGCATGGTGCTCGGAGAGATAACCATACTGGGAGTAATCTGTTGGCCTTGCAAAACCGATTGCTGCTGAAATAAGACGATTCGGTTCACAGGTTTCATTCCTGGACATTACGCAATAAGTTATTTCACCGGGACTGAGAAGCTTCAAACCGGCGGACTTTGAAATAATCTTGCACTCAGGAGGAAATATACTTGATACATACACAAGATTGCACTTTTCAATGCCTGCATTTCTTAAGGCAACCTCAAAGGATGAAAGTTTATCTTTATGAACACCCACTCCTTTGGTAAAGAAAACTTTTTTTGGGGTCATTTTTGAATTCCTCCTCTCCATGCTAATCCCATAGAACCACGCCGGCGAATACGGCGCCGACAGCAAGAACTTTATATGTTGCAGAAATAGCCATTATTTCCTTTATTTCCCTACTCCTCATCTCCATACCTTTTGCAACCATCTTTTTTACCTGCTCCAATACGATATTCTCATTTTCCCTTGCCGAATATTCCATAATCAGGCCGGCAAGACTTGCATCTTTTGGTATGCCTATTGCCACAGCCGAAGATATAATTTCTCCGGGAACATCACTATTGATAGATGCGTAAGCTACAGGCACAAGAGCACCCTGCGGCAATGAAACAGGAGGTGGTTTAATCTCCTCGCAGCCCGGAGGGAGAATACTGCTCATTCTAACCAGATTGGTGTCTCCCACGCCTGAAGCCATAAGAGCGCCATCAAATGCATTTAATAATGAGAACCCTTCAGATGAACCACTTACAAGAAAAAACTTAGTGGGTGTTTTAATAATCACTTGACCACCTCCCAAACTATCAATACCCGGCATGTTTGCGGGTGATTGCCCCACAGTTTCATGCCTCGAAGCTTGCTTCGAAAGGTAAATCTGTTCAAAATATTTTATCGATACCTCGCAACTTTTGCTGCGTGGCAGTTCATTTCTTTGCCTAAGAAATCCATGCTTTCTGTATTATTTGAATCACTATATTTACTGCCATGAAAAAACCTGCAAAAACAACGTGCTGCATATGTTATTGCTTTATGGCACTCCATAATATTTTCATTGCCCAGGAGGGCGCTAAAAATTAGGAGGTGAAGACACCCACAGAACGTATGCCCTGTTATTTCGTCTATTTGCAATGTAATGCTTCCTGGTTGCCTTAAAATAAAAACATTCGCCTTTTTTTAATTTGTAAGGCTTTCCGCCAAGTACAAGATCTATGCTTCCTGACAGTACAAAACCAAATTCCTCACCTTCATGAGGTTCTTCTTCAGGGGTTTTCTCTCCTGCATCAAGATCAAGCAGGGCAGGGTCCATCATTCTGTTCTGAGCGGCAGGGACGAGTATCTGAAAGTTTTTTACATAATCCCATTCCAACTCAACTCTGTCTTTCAGCTTAAAGACAATCTGTTCATCTATCGCTCCATCAAAAAAAGCGGATGGTTTCTCATCAAGGGCATCAAGAATGCCTATCAGGCTCTCTACGGACAGGGACGTAAGGTTTCTCTCAACCTGGGAGATGAATCCTTTGGTAAGCCCCGCCCTGGTAGCAAGCTCCTCCTGTGTAAGAGACTTAGCTTGCCTTAACATTTTGATTCTTTCGGCTATTCTTGATCCGTCAATATTCATGATAACAGTATAAGCTTACAGAAAGTTTACAGTATTAAACTAAATTATATGTTTTATTGTCAAGTAAATATTTATTTAACTTTCATGTTTGGTATGTTAAACTCATAAAAAAGGTGATAAATGCTTGGAAAACAGGCAGTTATAGAGTTTATTAAGAAAAATAATATTGATAATATCTTCCATTTACCGGGAATTCATACGCTTCCGTTAAACGGAAGTCTAACTAAGCATAATATCAATGTTTTTGTCGGAAGGCACGAAGCAGGCATTGTATTTATGGCTGACGGATATGCCAGATCGACAGGTAAAACAGGTCTGGTTCTCGTGACGCCGGGTCCCGGTCTGGGGAATACGGTATCGGGGTGTATGGAGGCCTATGGTGATGATATACCGTTGTTGATATTATATATCGACACTAAGAGGAAAGATGCAGGCAAGGGCGTGCTCCATGAACTTGTTGAACCGGAAAACATTTTTACGCATTTTACAAAAAAAACTTTCGTTATATCAAATCCGGACGAAATAATTGCAACCCTTGATAATGCGTATAAAACCGCTGTTTCAGGAAGAAAGGGACCTGTTGTTGTTTCTCTGCCTTATGATTTTCTGGAAAAAGAAGTGTCTTCAGTGTTGATGATTAAAGATCAGGGATCAGGGGACGGAAGTGAATCAAAGACAAAGCAGGATATTGATTTCGATCTGGGCAGCATCGAAGAAGTTCTGCACGGGAAGAAACGGCCTGTTATTCTTGGCGGTAAATCGCTGATGTTTAATGAGGCAAGAACAAATCTCGATGAAATGTGTGCAGAGGCTTCAATGCCATTTTTTACAAGCACAGGCGGCAAAGGGGTAGTGAGGGAAGATAACATGTACTCCTTCGGGAATTTTATACAGAAGGGCCTTGTGCGCGATATGATAGCATCATCGGATATAGCTGTCGCTGTCGGAACAAGACTGCGCGATGCCGATGCAAAACGAAGAGGACTAAAAGTTGGGGAACTTATCCATATTGATGTGGATGATCGATGGATCAACAAAAATTACCCTGCAAAATTAAAAATTACAGGCGATATAGGACAGGCATTGAGAGGTCTCAGTCAGGTTATCAAAGGGAGGAAGTTTGAATGGAACCTGAAGGAGATGAAGGAGATACAAAGGAAAGAATACGAGACATTAAGAAAAGCAGCACCAGGGTTTCCTATGATAGAGCTTATAAGGCATGTTATCCCTGAAGACACGGCAATTGTTTGTGACCTTAATTACCCCTCTTACTGGGCAGAGTATTTTTTTCCTGTTTATCATCAAAATGCTTTTCTCATGCCAAGGGGCATATCCCCGATTTTTTACTCTCTGCCTGCAAGCATCGGAGCAAAAATCGGGAGGCCGGAGCGCCCCTGTCTATGTCTTGCAGGCGACGGCAGCCTGCTTCCTACAATAGCGGAGTTGGCAACTATTCAAAAATATAATATCCCCGTGGTAATTTTTGTTCAGAACAATAACAGCTTCGGAATTCTCGAAGATCTTATGACAGAGCGTTACGAGACATCAGGTTCTATGAAACTTAAAAATCCGGATTTTGTCAAAATTGCAGGCTCCTTCCATATTAAGGCAAAAAGGGTTAAGACTCTTGAAGGGTTAAGGAAGGTATTTATCCGGGATATTACCTGGGATGAACCTTTTCTGGTAGAGTTCGAATCTCCTGTGCTTCCGCCGCCGTGGGATGTATAATTCCATTCCTAAATCAAAGCGCTATCTGCGTTGGCTTCGTCATCAGTCTCCTCGACGTACTCATGTAGTACGCCACGTTGCCTCTTCCTTGCCGCCTTGATCTCATCTTTGATTTAGGAATGGAATAAAATAAACTCAGATTTAATTCAAGTCAAATCTTTATAATGTTATACGCCCTTTCGCCAAGCCCCAACCTTTCGGCATGATCCAGTTGGATATTCCAGTCTATTGAGGGATAGAGGGCTCTCCACTTATCTTCACCTTTTTTAAGCTGTTTTTTGATTGCGGTATTAGGAATAGATTCTTCAGCATTGACAAGATCGCAGGATGCAGTATCAATAGCTACCGGATCAATTGATGCAAGGATGCCGATATCCCTTACTATCGGAGTATCGTTATTGGGGTAGCAATCGCATGCAGGACTTACCTGCATAAGGAAATTCAGGAAAAAGGCTGTTTTTTTCTTTCCTGTCAGTGCGCCCAATGCGTGCTCCACCATCTTCTTCTGAAAAATATCAGGAGATTCATCCCATTGAATCTTAATTGCATTGTAAGGGCAAACAATCAGACATTCGCCGCAGCCGATACATTTATTCCCAGCAATTGATGCTTTTTTTGATGTTACGGAAATGGCGCCTGCAGGACAATATTCAAGGCAGAGCTTACAACCCTTACATGTTTTAGGATTTATTTCCGGAGCTACCGAACTGTGCTGAATCAGTTTACCTTCTTTTGTTGCGCAGCCCATACCCAGATTTTTAAGTGCACCTCCGAAACCGGATAAATCATGAGCCTTAAAATGTGTTACTGCAATCAAGGAGTCTGCTTCCACAATATCTTTAGCAATGTTGACTTCTTTGAGAATTTCACCTTTTATCGGGACTTTAACTCCGCTTTTCCCGCGCAGTCCGTCGGCAATTATAATGGGACAACCGGTGCATGAGTAGTCAAAACCATTTTCTATCGCGGTTATAATGTGTGTAACAGCATTACTCCGGGAGCCTGTATAAAGCGTGTTCGTATCGGTGAGAAAGGGTTTTGCTCCAGTTTGTTTGATTCTTTCAACAATGGTTCTGAGAAAAACGGGCCTTAAATATGCTGTATTGCCTTTCTCACCAAAATGTATTTTTATTGCCACATTATCATTCTTTTTAACAGCGCTATCAATCTTCAATCTGTTAATTAAATCCTCAATTTTATTGAGGAGATTTCTTTTAGGATTTGTTCTTAAATCTGTAAAATATATCTTTGACACGATGTCTCCTTTTCTATTTAGCTTATTTTTATTTAACTTATTGAGAAAATTATGTTAGAAATAAACGGTTTTGTCAACTAAAAGGAGGTTCACTGGATGCCTAACTTTTCCGAGAAGCACAGTATGATAAGGATGATCGCAGAAAAGATAGCCAAAGAAAAAATTGCCCCGAGGGCAAAAGAAATAGATGCAACAGGTTCGTTTCCATGGGATCTTGTGGAAATATACAAAAAACATGGTTTTTTATATCTTATGCTGCCTGAGCGTTTTGGAGGGCTTGATGGTGATATTACATCGCTCTGTGTTGTTATTGAAGAGCTTGCAAAGGTTTCAGGCGCGCCGTCGTTAATACCTCTTGCGCATAGTGTAGGGTTGATGCCTATAATGGTGGCGGCAAACGACGAACAAAAAGAATACATATACAGTAAATTGACAGAGCCGGATAAGCTCCATCTCGTGGCCTTTGCCTTAACAGAGCCTGAAGGAGGGTCTGATGCATCGCATATGAGAACGACGGCAGTTAAAGATGGTGATTATTACTATTTATCCGGAAAAAAATCAATGATAACAAACGGCGCTAACGCACAGTTTTACAGTGTTCTTGCAACAACGAACCCGGGCTTGAGGACAAAGGGGATTTCAGCCTTCTACGTTGAAAAAGATTACCCCGGATTTACTATTGGGAAAAGTGAAGACAAAATGGGTATGCGAGGCTCAGATATTACGGAGTTAATATTTGACAATGTAAGACTCACAAAAGATAATCTGCTTGGTAAAGAAGGGGATGGTTGGGATATTGCAATGTCAACGCTCAATCTTTCAAGGCCTGCCGTGGGCGCTCAGGCTGTAGGTATTGCACAGGGAGCCCTGGATTTTTCATTGGAATATGCCTGGAAGAGGGTTCAGTTCGGACAAAAACTTGCAGATTTTGAAGGTATACAATTTATGGTAGCGGATATGGCAACCTTGGTGGAAGCGGCACGTTGCCTTGTCTATGAAGCTGCCCACCTGCTTGATATGAAGGTATACGAAAGGGATAAGATGAGCGCCATAGGCGTGGATAAATTATCTGCAATGGCAAAAGTCTATGCAGCCGATGCTGCCATGAAAGTCACAACTGATGCAGTGCAAATCCTCGGAGGATGTGGCTATACAAAAGAATACCCCGTAGAGAGAATGATGAGGGATGCCAAAGCCACACAAATATATGAAGGAACCAACCAGATTCAGAGAGTGGTTATAGCAAGAGATTTATTCAGAAAGTTTATGCCATAGGAAAAGCAGTTTACCGTTCACAGATTTCAATTATGAACGGTAAACTTGAGACTAAATATTTCAATACATTTTTTCTCGATATTCTTCAGGAATTTCAGGTCGTGCGGAATCAGCAGAAGAATCACTTTGTATTTCCATTTTCTCGATAAATTCGAAAACAGGAATTGCAGGAAGCGTCATAAGTTGTACTGTGCCCCTTGATCCCAACTCGATCGATATCCTTGCAACCGTTTCATTATTGGGCGCGTCAAGGATATTTAGGAAGTCATATTCACCCAAAAGAGCGTATTGGGTAAGGACCTTTGCGCCCATTTTTTCAATTTCTTTATCGACTTCTCTGATGCGCTCCGGGTGTCTCTTTATCGTCGCTCTGCCTTCATCAGTGAGCTTGCTGAACATAACATAAATAGGCATAATTAGTTTACCCCCAATGTTTTGTTCAAAGTATATCCCCCACATGCCATATTGGTCAATACATTTTTTTATTCACTGTTCCTGATGATCCCTCCACAGACAACGATGTCATCTTTGTATATCACGACAGATTGCCCCGGCGCTATTGAATATATGGGATTTTCGAAATTTACGTATAAAAGATCATCTGATGTGGTGAACGTGCATAATTCTTCTTTTTGCCTGTAGCGTACTTTTGCGGAGAAACTGCCGGAATCAAAGCGTGACATGTTCATATTAAAAAAATTTGCACTGTAAGCTACAAGCTTTTTCTTTTTAAGATGTTCTTTTGGTCCGACAATCAAAGTGTTTTTGTCCGGAATGATCTCAACAATATATAACGGTTCTTTATATGGAATATTCAAACCTCTTCTCTGGCCGATTGTGTATAAGTGAATGCCGTTATGCGTCCCCATGAAAGTGCCGTCTGCATGGTAAATCGGTCCTTCTTTTAACTTTATGTAATTTGACAGGAAGTCTCTATAATCACCCTCGGGGATAAAGCATATATCCTGACTTTCCTTAATATTTTGCAGATTCCATCCCAATTTACCAACATTATCTTTTAAGTTGTCCTTTGTGTATGTTCCAATGGGAAAAAGAATATGCTTCAACGAGCTTTCTTTAATGGGGTATAAAAAATATGATTGATCCTTGTTCCTGTCCGTTCCTTTTCTTATTGTGTAACCGCTTGACATACTGTCTATAATTGCATAATGGCCGGTGGCTATTTTATCTGCGCCGATGGATAATGCTTTATTGTGAAAAGATAAAAACTTGATATATTTATTGCAGAGAATACATGGATTGGGAGTTCTGCCGGATTTATATTCATTTAGAAAATTATCTATTACATGCTCCTCAAATTCTTTCCTCATATTGATTGTATAGTGCGGTATAGAAAGCCGGTCCGCTATCTTCTTAGCCCTGTGAATAGTTTCTATTGAACAACATGCCTTCGGATTTTTAGTGCTTTTAATTGTTTCAGAAAGAAGCTGAAAAGTAACTCCTACTACTTTGTAACCCTTCTGTTTGAGAAGGTATGCAGTAAAAGAGCTGTCTATACCTCCGCTCATAGCTACGAACACGGTTTCCATCGCAGATAGAATAGCATATGGTATGACTGTTTGCAGTAATTACTAAATTATTGTCCATTCGGATGCTCCCTTATGGGAACTAATTATATTGGTATCTCAGGAATCTCATTGAAAGTTTATACTGTTTATAGTATTATCAAATCAGGAGGATTATATAGATGAGTAAAAAATTAAAGTTATCTATAAGCGTTGTTTTCGTTTTCATTTTTGTCCTCGGTTTTCTTATGGGCGCGCAGGGAAAAAAGCCTTATGCTACAGGCGCTGACAGCAAGGAACTATATGAGTATTTAAAGACATTTTCAGATGTTATTGACCTTGTAAAGAAAAACTACGTAGATGATGTGAAGGATAAAGAAATAGTTTATGCCGCAATAAAAGGGATTCTCGAATCCCTCGATCCTCATTCCTCCTTTCTAACACCAGATATGTATAAAGATATGCAGAGTGAAACTAAAGGCGAATTTGGGGGCATCGGCATTGAAATTACAATTAAAGATGGATTTCCGACTGTCATCGCGCCAATAGAAGATACGCCGGCATACAAGGCCGGTATGAAATCGGGAGATCATATTCTCAAGATAGACGGCAAACCGGCAAGGAATATGGGTCTTATGGATGTCGTTAAGCTGATAAGAGGCGCTAAGGGCAAGCCTGTTACACTTACTGTCATGAGAGACGGTTTTTCTGCGCCCAGGGATTTTAAAGTGGTGCGGGATGTTATAGTGGTTAAAAGCGTGAAGTACAAAATGTTGGAAGATGATTATGGATATGTCCGTATTGCCCAGTTTCAGGAAAAAACAACAAAAGACCTCGACAATGCCATGAAAGAACTGGAAAAAATGAATAAAGACAAACCCCTCAAAGGCATTGTACTTGACCTGAGAAATAATCCGGGCGGACTCTTGGAACAGGCCGTTGAGGTATCCGACAAGTTTCTTGCCGATGGTCTTATCGTATATATAGAGGGCAAAAAAAAGGATGATAATAAGGTAAAATTTTATGCAAACAAGAAAAACGATTACCTGGGCCCTCTTGTTGTGCTGGTGAATGACGGAAGCGCAAGCGCGTCTGAAATCGTTTCGGGTGCTTTGCAGGATTACAAAAGGGCTATTGTGGTGGGAACAAAGACTTTTGGAAAAGGCTCTGTGCAGACGATTTTCCCGCTTGGCGACGGCTCCGCTGTGAGACTGACGACAGCAAAATATTTTACTCCAAAAGGCAGGTCTATACAAGCTGAAGGCATAACGCCTGATATTATTGTTGATAATAATGTAACAAAAGGAAAAGAAAAATCTGTTCCAGTTAAGGAAAAAGATTTGGAAAGACATATTGAATCGGAAAAAGAAAAGGCAAAACCTGTAGAAAATGGAAACAAAACAACCAGCGAAGACGATTTTCAATTATCTATGGGACTCCAGATATTGAAAGGCTGGGATGCGCTACGGGGGAAATGAAGAGTAATTCCAATTAGCGTTCATCATGTCACCATCATTGGCGGTGTCATTTCGAATGCAAATTGGAATAAGATAGTTAGGAATATAAGAGGATGAGAGAAGCTAAAGGATTTTGGTTTCTCTCATCCTCTTTTTGTTATGTATTGTTCGATTGCTTCTGTAAGTCCTTTTATATCATATATCCGTGATTCTATGTGAACTTCGATATTGTTCTTTCGTAATGTTTCGGTGGTAATCGGGCCTATAGAGGCGATCAGGGTGTTATTAAGCGGTTCTCTGCCGTAAATTTTCAAAAAGTTGCCTACCGTTGAAGAGCTTGTAAATGTGATGATATCAGGTTTTTCTGTCAACAGGGCAGGTGTTTTGGGTAAAACAGCTTTGTAAAGAGGAACAACATCGCATCTGCCGCCCTGATTCTTTATGTAATCTACAATAACATCACGGGCATCCTTTGCTCTGGGAAGCAGGAACGCATTGTCTTTTACCTTCAAATCTTTCAGTACGTGAATGATCCCTTCAGAAGTGAATTGTTCAGGGATAAGGTCGGGAATAATGCCGACGGTCTTCAGAAATGAAGCGGTAGCATCCCCTATCGGTAAGATTGTTATATTGTGTAAAGCTCTTGTATCCATCCCTGTTTTAAAGAAATTATCGAAAAATATTGATGCACCGTTTACGCTTGTGAATATAATGCAGTAGTAACTCCCTATTTTTTTAAATGATCTCAGGAGTGCTTTGTTCGGATCAATAGGTTCTATCTCGATTGTGGGCATGTAAATTACGCGCGCGCCTTTTTCCATAAGCAGACTGCCGAATTTTGTCGACTGATGGGGAGGCCTCGTGACAACAATCCTTTTTCCGAAAAGAGATTTTTTTTCAAACCATTTCAAATTTTCTCTCAGGCTGGTCACATTGCCTACAACGATAATCCCAGGAGGTTTTATACCTGCCGCCTTTACTAATGTATCAATTTCTTTTAAATGTCCTGAAACAACTTTTTGCTCCGGCAATGTACCCCACTGGATTACACATGCAGGCGTATGAGGGTCTTTGCCTGCTTTAATTAAATTCTCCTTAATATCTTTAAGATTTTTTATACCCATTAGAAACACAAGCGTGTCGCAGCCGTGGGCAAGAGCACCCCATTTGATTGTTGATTCTATCTTTGACGCGCCCTCATGACCTGTGATAAATGCCACTGAAGAGGCATATTCCCTGTGGGTCAGGGGAATACCGGCATAAGCAGGGGCTGATATGGCAGATGTTACCCCCGGGACAATCTCAAAGTCTATTCTGTGTTCTGCTATAAACTCTGCCTCTTCGCCTCCTCTGCCGAACATAAAAGGATCGCCGCCTTTAAGCCTGACAACAAGGTTTTTTTCTTTTGCTTTTTTAATTAATAGTGCATTGATATCGGTCTGTGGCAGTTCGTGGCAGGAGGCTTGCTTACCGACATAAATAAGCTCTGCATTCTTTCCGACAAAACTGAGCAGATCTTTGTTGATAAGATAGTCATAGATTACGACATCTGCTTCTTTAATCAATTCAAGCCCTTTTAAGGTGATGAGTTTCGGATCGCCGGGACCTGCACCTACAAGGTATACTTTACCCATATATCATCCTTAAGTTCAATCTTGGCGGGTAAATCCCCCGCAGTATGCCGCGAAATATTCTAATTTTTGCCCTTAGTGTTCCTTCTGCCTGCGATTGGGCAAATTCATTGCATCAGGCAGGAAGCTTATTGCTGTGAGCTTCCCGGAATTATACATTATAATATATACAGGTTCAAACAGTTAATGCGTTGGCCGGGCCTTCCTGCATGGAGATCGTCGGGAATAAGGAATGTCGACATAAGATAGCAATGGTTATGCTCCTTGTTTACATTTGTTTTTAAACATGCTACAAAACTAACAATAATAATAAAAATACCAATAATAATGAGGGTGATAATGTCGGAATTGGTCAGATTCGGGGTGTCATTAGAAAAAACGTTACTTGAAAAATTTGATAAGTTTATCAAAGAGAGAAACTATACCAACCGTTCTGAAGCGCTCCGTGATTTAATCAGGCAGGAACTGATAAAAAAGGAATGGTTGCAAGGTACGGATGTGGCAGGTACAATTACACTCGTATACGATCACCACAAGCGGGACTTGCAGAACAAGCTTACCGACATTCAACATGATTATCAAAAGTTGATTATATCAACACAGCATATTCATCTGGATCATGACAATTGTCTTGAAATCATTGCGGCAAGAGGAAATCCGGGAAATTTACAAAAGCTGGCCGACAGCATAAAAGCAATCAAAGGCGTAAAACACGGGACATTAAGTATGTCCAGTGTAGGGAAGGATATCGATTAAATTTCTTAGATTTTTTCATTTCAAATGTTTAATCCTTTTTACTGAAAACCGGTTATCTCCTTGTCCGGTAGATGCATAAAAAATCCCAAAGGTTCTGTTTTCGGATGCATTTGATTTAACCGCTTAATTCCGGTTATTTTGTCTTGACACCGTGTGATGTGCAGTGTTACATATATTAAATAAGTAGCACATTAATTGGTTTGGCAAAAATGTATTATGAACGTGGTTAAAACCGCAACAGGGGGTTTACGATGGCATGGCTGAGTTATGCGATAGATTTCGGCATAATAGGACTGCTTATTTTTCTATCTGTTATTTCGCTGGCAATTTTTGTGGAACGGTGGTTTTTCCTCAGGAAGGTCGATCCTGTTGGTTATGAGAAGGGCAGACGTAATCTGGAGATAGAGATTACACGAAAACTGGGAGTAATTGCTTCCATAGGAAGTAATGCGCCTTACATTGGCCTTCTTGGAACCGTGCTCGGCATTATGTTGACTTTCAACACAATAGGCGTCGAAGGCTACGTGAATGCCACGCGTATCATGGTAGGAATTGCCCTTGCGCTAAAAGCGACTGCCATGGGTCTGGTTGTCGCAATACCATCTATTGTTTTCTACAACACTCTTTTGAGGCGCGTCAAAGTAATTCTCCTGGAGTGGGATGGGCATCATGAATGAGAAAGAATTTGATTATATCAACATGATCCCCTTTATCGATGTAATGCTTGTGCTCCTCACAATAGTGCTGACCACAGGCACTTTTGCAGCGACAGGCATCATACCTGTAGAACTGCCAAGAGCAGCAGGAAAACATGAGGCGGCCACGGTTACGCAGCTTCTGGTGATTGATAAGCATGGCGGAATATTTTACCAGGGCAAGGCTGTTACACTCCAGGCTTTTAAGACTTGCATTGCTTCTATACCGAGACAGACACCCTTTATTATCAGGGCTGACAAGGATATCCCCCTTCAGGATTTTGTCGAGGTACTCGATCTTATTAAGACGGCAGGCTTCAAAAGAGTGAGCCTTCAGACCGAATGGTTGGGCCAATGAAAAAAAACTGCCTGGGAATAGGCGTCTCTGTTATGGTCCATGCTTGCATCATAATGCTCCTGATGGCAGCTTCATTTACCGGACAGGAGAGACCGATCAAGGTGGTAGAGATTGATTTTTCACTCACGAAATATCCTTCATCTTCAGGAGGGTATGTGCCGAAAATTGAAAAAAGTACAACTGGGAATAAACCGCGGATTCTTAAAACAGAGAAAGCACTTGGCAAGTCAGTAGAACGTGGCCAGTCTGTTAAGCAGAACCCGGCAAACATCCCGGCAAAAGAGCAGGCTGAACTGCCTCCTGTGGCGGCTGTTGTCACTGTGTCGGATAATCACGGTGAAACGGTTATCCATGGGACGCCTGCAACCTATACGAACTATTCCGGGTCAGGTACATCACTTCATTCTCGGGGTGGTTATGCGGGAGGCACAGAAGGTGTTGGTGCTGGAGGAGGAGGCCGGGGTACAGGTAAGAGTAACGGCAACGGCGAGTTTATTCTTGAGGAAGGTAATGACTACAACCATATCCGTGATGCAATCATGAAGAATATTGAATACCCTGAATGGGCGAGGAGGATGGGTTTCGAAGGGAAGACGCTCCTTTCTTTTATAGTGCTGGAAAACGGAACCATAAGCCGGATCAAGGTAGTCAAAAGCTCAGGTTACATGCTTCTCGACGACAGCGCCAAAGAGGGGGTTGCAAGAACGGTGATATCTAAAAAGGTGCCTTACAGGGTTATTGTTCATCTCCCGGTGATATACAAGCTCCGGGTTTCATGAGAATGAAAGGATATGAATACAGCCGATTCCATAGAAACAGCAGCAGGGATTAGCAGGAACATATTTGTGTTGTGATGCAGCTCTATGAGGAAGCGTAAAATAGAAGAGGGACAGGGCTGACCTTGGCGGGAAAAACCCTGCCCCCCGGTTAAAGAAAGTGATTTATAGTACACCACCCTCTCTTTGTCTATTATAGCAAAGGAGGTGGCAAAAGAAAAGGGGAAGGAGGAAGGTTTAATGAAAGTTGTACAAAGAATCATAATCGGTTTTATTCTGTCTATTTTTGTAATAACTCTATCAGCAAGGGCAGAAGAACCTAATAGAGCAGTAAATGATAATGGAAAAAAGGAGGCAAAAACAATATTGGAAGAAATTACTGTAATAGGTGTTCCGTATAATAATCCTGTGACCCCGGTTGAGACGCGTTACGGCACCCAATACAATGTGGTGACAGAAGAACAGATTAAGCAGCAGAATTCCTATGACTTCCAGTCGACTTTGCGTGATGTACCGGGGGTTATGTTTCAGAGTAAGAACCTTATGGGGAGTCAGACAAGCCATAGCCTTTACATTCGTGGCCGCGGTGCGAGCCACCCCAGTTCCGATATTAATATTCAGTTTGACGGAGTTCCGCGCTATGGAGCATTATTCGGACAGGTATTGGGTGACGGCATTGCCGTATCAACAATAGGGGGCATGGAGGTTTACAAAAGCCCGCAGCCGTCTCAATTCGGCAGTGGTTATGCGTCAATTAATATCCTGCCCAAATATCTGACGAAAGAGGGTCAGGAGGTCGTGCTTAATTCCAGTGCAGGCAGTTATTCCACATTTATTGAAAGCCTTTCCGCTGGTATCAAAAGAGGGCCTTTTGATATCTATGCATCTCAGAGCTGGGCTGAAACAGGCGGGGATCGCGATAATTCCCGCGCTAATCAGGCAAATTACTATGCCAATGCCGGCTACCGGATAAACAAAGAATGGAATATCAGATTTCTGGCCAACTATGTAAAAGGTAAAACAGAAGCTCCCATGCCGAACACCACGCCAACGGCAACTAACGGAATAAACTGGCCTGGAGCAGAACGCTACGATACCGAAACTTCATTTACCACATTAACGCTTAATCACCAATACGACCGGTTCAGCGGTTATCTCAAAGGTTACTGGAATCATACCGATTTCGAACTGTTACAGGAATTAAGTAACGGCAAGCGATACGCCAACGGCACGGGAGGACTCAGGTCTATGCAGGAGGTCAGTCTTTACGGGATCAGAGGTAAAGAAAAACTCAATCTTTGGACAGGAGGAGAAATTCTGATCGGAGCTGATCTTGATATGACCGGTATGAAAAACACGGAACGGACATACAGCGGACAGGCGCCAACCGGAGCTGGAGCGGCCACAGTCAATGGAGGCCTGGCAAGAAGGGTCTGGGATTTTCCCGATACAACACTTTTTTCCCCTTATCTTGCCATAAGTCATGTGTTCGGCAGGCATGAAGGCTTCCATATTACTCCGTCGGCAGGCTTCCGTTATTATAATCACAGCGAGTTTGAAAATAAGTCGGCGGCTCAGGGCGGTCTGGTGATAGGTTATGGAAATACCGACCTCAACATCAATTATTCCAGAGGAGTCAACTATCCTTCCCCTATAGTTCTGATGAACATGGTGCTTACCAATGCGCCTGTCAGTAATCCAAGGAGCATAAAGCCGGAAGTAGTGGACCACTACGAAGCAGGCTTAACCCACAAATGGCCGAAAATAGCTTCTTTGGGGGCAACAGTTTTTAATGACAAAGGGAAAGATCGTTTCCTTGCATATATGGGCGGAAATGTCATTCCAGCCCAATTCAACGACTATATCGGCCACTACGAGATTCGCGGACTGGAACTCACAGGCTCAGTAACACCTCTGAAAAACTTTGAGTTCTTTGCCGGCGCCACCTGGCAGGAGGCTGAAACCAAGGGCGGCGACAATATTAAAAATAACCATATGCCTTATACCCCGGGTTTTCAATTTCAGTCCGGAGCCAAGTGGACATTTCTGGAAAAATACCGGCTGTTCATGGATATGCAGCACTTAAGAAATCTGTATCAGGGCACTGCTATGCGCGGTACTTTTAATCTTCCTCAGCTTATTGCTAAAGATAAACTGGACGACATTACGTTGTTTAATACCCGGCTGAGCTATGGTTTCAATTACAAACCATTGCATATGAGCGAGTCAGAGGTTTTTGTGGCAGTTAACAACATTTTCAATCAGAATTATGAATATGCCAAAGGCTATCCAATGCCTGGAACAACTTTTATTGCCGGATTCAGTATGAAGTTTAATTAAGCCTGTTCATTACAAAATGGATGGGATTGAAAAGGATCGGAATATGCGGATAAAAAAGAAGTTCTTCTTCCCTATTATAGCAATGGCGCTGGTGTGTATTTTTTTGGGATGTTCGAATAAGTCAAAAGAGGTAAATGAGCGCAACATCCGTGGCATTGTGGCGTCGGATACTATCCTGTCAGGAATGATTGCCTCGCTTCTGCCCCGGGATCGTTATTCTGTCGAAGCAATACTCCCTCCGGGGCAATGTCCCGGCCACTATGATGTAAAACTGTCGGATATCGAGAAAATAAAAAAAGCTGCTCTTAATGTTTCATTCAGAGGTATGTCTTTTATGGATAAAACCGGGATGGAAGGCGGAGCGAAACTTCCTGTGGATGCAGGCGGTCGCAACTGGATGGCGCCGGATTCATATATATATGGCTTGGGCCTGCTTGCTGATGGGCTTTCAAAACGTTTCCCCGAAGACAAGGCTGAAATAATGCGCCGTAAAGAACAGGTGATTATAGAAGTAAAGGCGGAGGCTAAATCGCTCCTTCAAAAAATCAGGCAGGCAGGAATTTTCGGAAAAACTATTATTGCCTCCTCCATGCAGAAAGAGCCGATGGAGTGGATGGGTTTCCGTGTTGTGGGAGAATACGGCAGACCGGAGGCTATGTCTACAAGAGAATTTGTGCGTCTTTCAAAAATCGGAAGAGATCAAAATACATTCATTGTTGTGGATAATCTACAGTCCGGACCTGATACTGGAAAAGGAATTGCCGAAACGCTGGGAATACCGCATGTTGTCCTGACAAACTTTCCATCGGAAAAAGGGTATCTTGCTACACTCGTAGAGAATGTGAACACTGTGCTGACAGCGAAGATGCGAAAATGAAACCGGATTGCTTGAAATAACGAATTATGGACAAGTTTATTATAAATCTTGACGATATAAATGTACGAAAGGCAAAAAGCTTGCTTTTGGACGGAATCAGCCTTAGCGTGTTGCGCAACGAGTTTATCGGGATTATTGGCCCCAACGGCGCCGGAAAAACCACGCTTCTGAATGTCATAGCCGGGCTTGAAAGGTTTGAGGGGACACTCACTCTTTTCGGACGTAACGAGACATGGAGGCGATCCCGTGAAACGAGGCTTCGTATCGGTTATGTTCCGCAATTATTACAAATTGATCCTGCATTTCCCATTATGGCGTCGGAGGCCGTGATGACAGGCGCAATCGGCCGGCTCGGACTGTTCCGCTCACCGGGCAGACAAGAGAAAGAAAAAACAATGCAACTTATGGAATTGATGAGAATAGCTCATCTTGCCGAAAGGCCGCTTGGTCATCTTTCAGGCGGTGAGCGGCAAAAGGTGTCGCTGGCGCGCGCTATCCTTCAACAACCGGACATTCTTCTCATGGATGAACCGACGGCAAATCTGGACATAGCCGTCCAGAAGGAAGTTTTGAACCTCATCAATGAAATTCATCAACGCGAAAAATTAACCTTTCTTTTTGTTACCCATGATTTTACTATGCTACCGGATGCGATGCAGCGTGCCGTGTTGCTGAATAACGGAAAAATAGTTTTTAACGGGGACATCAACTCCGCAATGTCGAGTGAGATGCTAAGCAGGTTGTTCCATTATCCCTTGGAGACCTTTGAACGTAATGGAAGGAGATTTATTTCCTATGACTGAGCATTTAATCGACGCCTTCACTTACCCTCCCATTCAACGTGCCGCCATTGCCTGCATACTCTGCGGTGCAAGCTGTTCACTGCTGTCGGTTTTTGTTGTACTTATGAAAATGCCGTTAATCGGCGTCTCCATGTCCCACGCAGCCTTCGCAGGTGCTGTATTCGGTATGCTTATTGACGTAAATCCTTTTTTGAGCGGATTTATCACGTGTCTGCTCATGGCAGGAGTACTCGGCCCACTTTCGGATCGCACGGACATGGCCCCCGAGAATGTGCTCGGGATCATGTTTTCTCTTCTCATGGGGCTTGCCTTCCTCGGCATGGGAATTCTCACGAGGACAAAGGCTAATGCCCTCAATCTGATGTGGGGAAGCCTGTTATCGCTGTCCGGTTCAGATATTATGGTGCTGACGATTGTCACGACACTTCTTGTGCTCTTCGTATTGTTATTTTTTAAGGAGATCAGCTCCGTTTTGTTTAACAGACGACTTGCCGGAGCGAGCGGTGTGCCGGAACGGTTGATTTATTATGTACTATTATTTCTCACCGGGGCCGTAGTGTCGTCCAATCTTGCAACAGTAGGAGGTCTGCTCATCTTTGCGTTGCTCGTTCAACCAGGAGCAACGGCGCTCCAATTGACCTATAATTTGAAACATTTTTTTCTTGTTTCAATGGCTTCAGGGATCGGCGCCTGTGTTTCAGGTCTGATCGTGTCGTATATTTTTGATCTTCCCTCCGGCGCGTCGGTGGTTCTTATGGCCACAGCTATCTTTGCCGTTGCATACATTTTTTCACCAAAGCGCCGTTCCAAAACTTAAAAAAAGGAAAATATCTTATGAAAATGACACCGGATGAGATTTATCAAACACGAAAGCAATTTTTTAATGACCATGCTGAAGCATGGCTTGATATGTGGTACAAAGACCACGCTACTGGTCGCTATGATAAATACGGAAAGGACTTTGAACGCTTGTTTTCACTTCTGCCGCTGAAACCCGGAGATCATGTACTGGACGTTGGATGCGGAACGGGCGTGCTTGTTCCGATCATTCTTGAAGAAATCACAGGAACCGGAATACTCTATGAACTTGACTTCGCGGATAAAATGATAGAAACAAACCGGAGCCTTCACGATGCAGAGAACATTCGATTCGTTCTTGCGGATGCAGAAAACCCGCCGATAGATAACACATCCTGCGATATAGTTATCTGTTTCTCCTGCTTCCCGCATTTTCATAATAAAGAAAAAGCTGTGATAGCTCTTTCACGTATCCTGAGAACAGGCGGGGCTTTTGTCATTTCGCACTTCGACTCGTCGGAAGGGATAAATAAGCACCACGGATCATGCCATGCTGTCATGCACGACCATCTGCCTGATGAGACAGCAATGCGCACCTTACTGAGAAGAGCGGGACTTGTTATTGATCTGTTCATTGATGAACCGGGTTTTTATTGTATTATTGCAAGAAAATATTAATCAGGTGTTTAAAAATTAACTTGACACAATATGCGGATAAGGAATAATATAGCAAAAAGCTTCTGCTTTAATACTTAAACGAAAGGAGTTCAGCAACATGGCGGTAGGTAAGGTTAAATGGTTTAATGATGCAAAGGGGTTTGGGTTTATTGAGCAGGATAATGGTGAAGATGTGTTTGTTCATTTTTCAGCAATTAAACTGGATGGTTTTAAAACATTGAAAGCTGGGGAAAAAGTAGAATTTGAAATTACAAAAGGCCCGAAAGGTCCACAGGCGGCAAATGTAGTAAAAGCTGAATAAAAAAAGGGGCTAATACCCCTTTTTTTCAATATTTTTTATTTCGTTCCAGAGTTGATCCATAACAGAAAGCGTTGAACTTTCAACGTCTGTTTTTGTCTCTATGTAATTAAAACGCCTGATAAATTTATTTGAAGTGAATCTTAACGCATCTTCGGGGTCAATTTTATGAAACTTTGAAATGTTTACAACAGTAAAGAGCAGATCACCGATCTCCTCTCTGATTGCTTCATTATCTCCTGACTCTTCAGCCTTTTTTAGCTCTTCTATTTCTTCAAACAGTTTTTTATAAATATCGTCAATATTTTCCCAATCAAAACCGACTTTTGCTACCTTTCGTGAGATCAGATATGCTTTTGACAATGCCGGAAGAATAACAGGGATGTTAGCAAGCAGCGAATAATCATTCTTCTCATCTTTTTTGATGTCTTCCCATTTTTTCTCAACAGGTTTATCCAGGGGCACATTTAAAAAAACATGCGGGTGTCTGTTGTACATCTTTTCATATACAAGTTTGACTACATCATCTATATTGAACAACCCCTTCTCTTTGCAAATTTGCGATATAAAAACAATATGAAAAAGGAGATCGCCCAGTTCCTCCTTCAGAGCTTCATGGTCATCATTGTCTATAGCCTCAATGACTTCATAAACTTCCTCCAGAAGAAATGTCTTAAAAGCTTTTGTTGTTTGTTTTCTATCCCAGGGGCAGCCCTTTTCACTTCTTAATGTTTCCATAAGATTAACAAGCTTTAAAAATCCATCCATCATGCTTTCCGATTAAGATTTTTGTTAGAATATGCATCTATAGTTTTTAAGATAATATTCACAGTTTTTTCCATAACTTCACTTTGTATTTCAATGATTTCTCTCCCGTTACTTCCCATTCTTTTTCTTAAATCCTCGTCCTCGATGACTAACTTTATTTTTTCATAGAGAGCATCTCCGTTGTCAACTACAATCCCTGCGCCTTTTGCAATGATTATTTCCGATATATCTTTAAAATTTTCCATATAAGGCCCGAAAATTACCGGTGTCTCAAAAAAAAGTGGTTCAAGTATGTTTTGTCCGCCATAGGGAGCAAAACTGCCCCCTACAAAGGCAACTTTACTCCTTTTGTAGATATCCAGTAAATCTCCGACAGTATCAACAATTACTGCATCAATACCTCTATCTGCCACGTTTTTAAAATCAGAATATTTTGCTGTCTTTAGAAATGAAGAAAGCCTTTTTTCTATTGTATTAACAAGAAATAGTTCTCTTGGTACAACAAAGACTAAGAAATCGGGAAAGCGTTTTTTCAGGTCGACTATAACCTGAAGCAAAATATCCAATTCTTTTTCCTTTATGCTGCCGAATGTTATAATATTTTCTTTAAGTGAACCATCACTGGTTGACGGTAGCTCTCTGTAGTATTTTAAATTACCTGTGTTTTTTATCTTTTGAGAGTCCATTCCTATATATTTGAATCTTCTTGTGTGTTCTTCAGACTGGGTAAGTATCAGATCAATCTTTGAGAAAACATTCTTTAAAAAAAATGAGAATCGTCTGTAGTTTTTGAGAGTGGCATCGGATATCCTGCCGTTTATGATAATTATCGGTATATTGTGTTTTTTAGCTTCCCATATCAAATTCGGCCAGAGTTCGGTTTCAACTATGATAAGGGCTCTAAAGGTAGAACCATTTATAAAATGTTTAATTGAGTAAGTAAGATCAAAGGGTAGAGAAAATATATTAACGCTGTTGTTAAATTTCTTTCTTAAAAGATCTCTTGTGTAATAGGTATTTGTGGTAATGATAAAATGCTTGTGATTATGATGCAACATCATGTAGTTAACAAGCGTTTCCGCAATTGCAGCCTCACCGATAGAAGCAGCATGAATCCATATGGCGTTTTTGATGTTGGTATGTTTTGTGCTGAAAAACAAGCGTTCAAAAAGATTTTCCCGTATTTTTGGTTTCATAAGAGAAAAAAGGATAAAAAATGGAAGAACAATATTGATGGCGATGTTATATGCTAATTTCCACATGCCGTATCATCTGCTTGTTTGGTTAAGGTTCTCAGTGTGTTTTCGAGTTCAACTCTTATTCTCTCTACTTCATCTGAGTCGGCATTCCTGCCTATGAAAATTGGCTTTCCCCAGAGAAACAGAATTTTTGAAAAGGGAAGGGGAACAATAAAGCTGTCCCAGGAATGAAAAGTTTTTTTTTACTTGAGCTGTAGGTTATGGGGACTATAGTTTTGCCGGTAAGCTTGGCAAGCTCAACAATGCCCTTTTTTACATCATATTTAGGTCCTTTTGGACCGTCGGGAGTGATGGCAACATCGTAGCCCTTTTTTAAGTCTGATATGATTTCTCTCAGCGAAGATATACCCCCTTCTTTCCTGTAAGACCCTCTTACTGCACCCAAATTGAAATATTTCATAACCCTTGCAATAAATTCTCCGTCCCGGTGTCTGCTTATCAGCACCTTTCCCTTACCTCTTCTGTTGGCAAAGGGCATCATCAAAAGTCTTCCATGCCAGAAGCAGACAATAGAGTTTTCCCCTTTATCCCACATTTCGTGAACCGGATCGCTGTCAATATGCTTTATTTGTGAAGTTACTTTAATGAAAGAGATAATGATATATATGAGGGGGGGGAGGACATTAAGCAAAAGAAAGTACTTAAGCTGTTTAATAGACATTTTTTACCTTCTTATTGATTTTTATTATTTTTTCTGAAGATTTATTCCTGAATTGCAATTCATAGAGTTTTTTATAAGGCCCGTCAGATGCTAAAAGCTCATTATGCGTCCCGGACTGAACTATCGTCCCTCCTTCGAGGACAATTATCCTGTCGGCATTTATAACGGTTGAAAGTCTGTGCGCGATCACGATGGTTGTCCTTCCTTTGATTAAGTTTTCTAATGCCTTTTGAACCTCAACCTCTGAGGCGGTATCAAGGGCGCTTGTTGCTTCATCAAGAATGAGAATGGGGGTGTCTTTGTACAGTGCTCTTGCGATTGCGATCCTCTGTTTCTGACCTCCGGAAAGCCTTGTGCCTTTTTCTCCGACTGAAGTATCATATTGTTTTGGAAGTTTTGCGATAAAATCCTGTGCGTATGCCGTATCCGCAACATCTTCTATTCTGCCTAAATTTTGTTCATCGCCGTAGCATATATTATTTTTTATTGTATCATTAAATAAAATTACATCCTGAGTGACAAGGGCAATGTTAAATCTTAACGAATTTAATGTCACATCCCTTATATCAATTCCGTCTACTTCAATGGAGCCTATTGCTACATCGTAAAATCTCGGTATAAGGTTCACCAGTGTTGTCTTTCCTACTCCGCTTGCGCCGACAATGGCAAGGACTTCATTTTTATTAATCTTTAGATTAATATTTTTCAGGATCATCTTGTCTTCATATTTGAAAGAAACATCTTTAAATTCGATGATGCCCTGAACTTTCCCGAGGTTGACGGCATTAATTTTTTCCTCGATTTCAGGTTTTCTGTCGACAACTTCAAAGACTCTTTGAGCTGCTGCAAGACCCTGCTGTATGTTGTGGTTTTCTTTGTTGAGCCTCTTTATTGGTTCATAGAGCATCAAAAGCGCAGCGGTAAATGAGAAAAAATTTCCCGGTGTTGAACGTCCGGATATTACTTCGCCCCCCCCATACCATATGATAATACCTATGGCGATACCGCCCAAGGTCTCCATGATGGGAGATGATAAAGCTTTTATTCTGTAGCGTTTCAGAATAATACGGAAAAGAGCATTGTTCTCATCACCGAATCTCTTATTTTCATATTCTTCCATGCAAAAGGCTTTGACAATCCGCTGTCCGGTTATAGTTTCATGCAAAAAGTTAGTAAGCCTTGCCATTTCCTTCTGTGTTTTTGTGCTGACTTTCCTTAGTCTTTTTCCAAAACTTACAATTGGGTATATCGCAAAGGGTAAAACAATAAAGGCAATGACGGCAAGTTTCCAGTCCCGGTAAAAGACTACAAAAATAAGACCTATTATTGTAAAAGAATCTTTTAGAATTGCAGTGAAAGCATCGGATACAGTGCTCTGGACAAGCGTTACATCATTTATTATTCTTGAGATAATTGTGCCTGTAGGCGTCTTATCAAAAAAAGATAAGGGCTGTTTCTGAAGAGCGTTAAAAACCTGATTTCTGATATCTGTTATGACTCTTTGACCGACAAAACCCATAAGATATGCCTGGAAATAATCGAAGACTCCTTTACATAGATACATGATTATTACGGCAAATGGGATTATATAAAGCATTGCCGCATTTTTTTCAAAAAAGATATTATCCAGAACAGGCTTGACAATATAAGCTGTTAGGCCGTTTACACCTGCGACAAGAGACATAAATATCATTGCAAATAACAGTTTTTTCCAGTATGGTTTGACGTATGCAAGGAGTCTAAGATATAGTGCCATAGGTTTGTTTTAAAAAATCAATTATTGTATTTTTTGTTAACTCGTATGAGTCCATATTATCAAGTTCTGTTCTTATTTTAATCAATTCCTTATTTATTCTGTCGTTACCATTATTTAACATATAGAGAGTCTTTTCCGCAATCTTTTCAGGGTCTAAGTTCTGTATAAACTCCGGGAATACTTCTTTACCTGCAATAATATTTGGAAGACTGATGTATTTTGATTTTACCAGTAGTTTTGCGATTATATATGATATTTTTGAGATTTTATAAATAACGATTGTCGGCGCGCCAAGAATTGCGGCTTCCATAGTCGCGCTGCCGGAAGCGATAATCGCGATGTCGCAATAGGAAAGAGCCTCATAGGCAAGTCCTTTAAGATAATAGATATGTACATTGCCGACATTAAATGCTTCCACGGTCTTTTGGTCAATTCCTTCAGCCAGCGGCAAGAGTATTGCCGGTTCGCTAAAATGAGACGCAATACGTTCAATTGTTTTTATTAAGATTGGCATGTGTTTTACAATCTCGTTATTTCTGCTCCCTGGCATTAAAGTTATGATCGGGGTTTTTGATTTTATGGCAGTCTTATCAATAAACTCTTCTTTTGTGAGCAGTGGTTTCACATTATTTGCAAATGGATGTCCCACATATGTTGCGTCAATACCGTATGCGTCGTAGAGTTTTTTTTCAAAAGGAAGAATGCATATGACCTTGTCAACAAACTTTTTTATCGTTTTTATGCGTCCCTGTCTCCACGCCCATATTTGCGGGGGGATAAAATACAAAACGGGTATGCCGTATTTTTTTGCCATTTTCGCGACTCTCATGTTAAAGCCAGGAAAATCAACAAGTATAACAAGGGAGGGCTTGATATGTTTTAAATGGTTTTTGATTCGGCGAAATGCAGTCCATATATGTTTCAATTTCGGGAATATTTCATTAATACCTGTAAGGGATATATTTCTGTAATCGTGTATGATATGAACTCCGGCTTCTTCGAGCATTTTACTGCCTATACCGCTGAATTCAATGTTCAACGATTCGCTGATCTTCTTGACAACATGACAGGCATGAATTTCGCCTGAAAGTTCACCTGTTACTATAACTATTTTTTTGTTGAATTGGTTATTTGAAATGGCTTTATACAATATTTTCTTTAATCCGGTCGGCAAGAATAAGAGCTTTTAACCCGTCTTTACCTGTAACAGACGGTGTTTTCTCGCCTTTTATTGAAGATATAAACTCTGACAGCTCGTCCATAACAGAATCTATTTTCTCTGAAACATGCTCTGTTGTTTCAATATTTCCATTCTTATCTTTTATATTGCAAACGTATTTACCGTTCAATAAATCAATGTATAAGTTCCTGTCTTTTTCAAATATGGATATGGCTCTCTCTCTTTGTGCAGCTATCCTGCTTGCAAATAAATTTGCAACGCATCCGTTCATAAATTCAATCGTTGTATTTACCATATCCAATGTATCGCCTACGAAAGAAACGCCCTGTGCTCGTACATCCTTGACGTCGCTTTTTGCGATAGAAAGAACGAGATCAATGTCATGAATCATTAGATCAAGCACAACATCTATGTTTGACGACCGCCCTGTAAAATTGCTTGTTCTCCGGGCTTCTATGAAAAGCGGGTTTTGAACAAAAGGTACGGCTTTTTTATATGCAGGATTGAATCTCTCTAAGTGACCGATTTGAAGAATCATGTTTTTTATGTCTGCCAATTTTACAAGGTCGCTTGCATCGTCAGCATCTGACGTTATAGGCTTCTCTATAAAAACATGTATATTGTTCTCTAAGAAAAACTTTGCGGTCTCATAATGTGTTTCTGTTGAGCTTGCAATTACAACCCCATTTAAATTATTTAAAGCTTTTGTGTAATCCGAAAAAAAAGGGATACTATATTTTTCAGTTATATTTCCTGCTAACGTTTCATCCGCGTCTGCTATGGCTGCAACCTGAACATCTTCCATGGACAGCAGTTTCTGAAGATGTATATTCCCCATATGTCCGGCGCCAATCAATGCTATTCTTAACGGCATATACCCCTCTTGGATGATTTTATGAAATTTACAAGTTCATCTATATGTTTGCCTTCAAGTTCTTCCTGAATTATTTTAAGAGATGTTTCCAACGGCAGAGATGACCTGAAAATCATTCTGTATGCTTTTTTCAACTGGGAAATTTCTTCTTTTGAAAAGCCGCGACGCTCCAGCCCGACTACATTCAAGCCATATGGCTTTGACCTGCCTCCTGCTGCTATAATAAAGGGCGGAATGTCTTTTGGGACCCCTGTTAGACCGCTTATGAAGGCATATTTACCGATTTTGCAGAATTGGTGTACTGCGCAGAGACCGCCAAAGATTACAAAATCATCTACTTCAACGTGTCCTGCCAAAGTAGCACAGTTTGCCATTATTATGCTGTTGCCGACAATACAGTCGTGGGCGATATGCACATAGGCCATAATAAAATTGCCGTTTCCGACTGTTGTGATGCCTCCCCCGTGAGGTGTTCCTTTGTTTATTGTTACATAGTCCTTTATTATATTGTTGTTTCCGATAATTACCTTTGTATCTTCGTCTTTGTAGGTCAAATCCTGCGGAGGCCCTCCTATGGATGCGAAAGGGCTAATTGTGCAGTTCTCGCCTATTTCGGTGTTCCCCTGTATTACAACGTGCATCAGCAGTTTCGTGCCTTTTCCTATCTTTACCTTTTCTTCAATTATGCAGTATGGTCCGATAGAGACGCTGTCATCTATCTCTGCATTTTTATCAATAATAGCTGTAGGGTGTATCACGGTATTCTCCTTATCCCTGTTTTAGCATTGCCATAATTTTTGCTTCTGCAACGAGTTCGTTGTCAACAAAGGCGCTTCCGTCAAACAACCATATCTCTCTTCTATGCTTTATTACATTTACCACAAGCTTTAGTTGATCGCCCGGGATAACAGGTTTCCTGAAGCGGGCATTGTCGATGCCTGTAAAAAATACGGATCCTTTTTTATCAGGAAATGTTTTGAAAGCCAGTACGCCTCCTGCCTGCGCCATTGCTTCAATAATCAGGACCCCAGGCATAATCGGCTTTTGGGGAAAATGACCTGTAAAAAATGGTTCATTATAGGTAACATTTTTTATACCTACAATTTTCTTGGAAGGTTCAAACTCTATGACTCTGTCAAGCAGCAGGAAGGGGTATCTATGAGGCAGGAGCTGTATGATTTCATTAATATCAGCAAGATCAGTCATTATCACCCTCCATCTGGAGTTTCTTTTCAATTCTTTTTATTCTTTTGTTTAACTTTGGAAGATTTTTTAAGTGACCCTGGAATCTCAGCCATTCTTTATGAGGCATGTGGGGGTTTCCTGATATAAGTGAGTTTTCCGGCACGCTCTTTGTTATTCCGGTCCCTCCGGCGGCTTTGACATTGTTTCCGATAGTTACATGGTCCCTGACGCCTACCTGACCTGCAAGCACTACATTATCACCAATGGTTGAACTCCCGGCAATGCCTACCTGAGAAACAATAATTGAATTCTCCCCGATAGTTACATTGTGAGCAATCTGAACAAGATTATCTATTTTAGTGCCTTTTTTTATAAGTGTTTTACCGAGAGATGCCCTGTCTATTGTAACATTCGCGCCGATTTCCACATTGTCCTCAATCTCTACAACACCGATTTGAGGAATTTTTACATGCTTTTCTCCGTCCCATATGTAGCCGAATCCATCGCTTCCCAGCACTGTTCCGCTGTGAATTATCACGTTTTTGCCGATAATAACCTTATCGTAAATTACTGCATGCGGGTATATAACCGTTTCTTTGCCTATTGTGACTCCATCGCCTATGTGGACGAAGGGGTATATAACCGCTCCTTCTCCGATAGTCGATTCTTTACCGATATAAGCATAAGGATATATTACAGCATCATCGGAAATCTGCGACGTTTCTGAAACGAATGCTGACGGGCTTATACCTTTTTCCTTTAAACTACTCGAATGAAAAATTTCCGCAACTTTTGCATATGCCAGTACAGGGTTTTTTGTTGTAATAATATTGTGTTCTTTAAATTCATCGGGATTTATATCTTTGCCAAGAATTATTGCTGATGCCTTGCATTCTTTCAGGTACTTTTTAAAACTGTTGTCAATAATAAATGTAATATCGCCTTCTTTTGCTTCCTTAATACCTGAAATACCTGAAATGACAACAAGTCCGTTCCCTATTAAATCGCCATGTATTCTTTCAGCAACATCCTTCAGTGTGATCATTTTTTAACTGGTTTCTTTTTTGTTGTTTCATTATAAAGGCTTATTACTTTGTTTGTTATATCTATAGCCGGTGAGGCAAAGAGTATACCAGCCTGATTTTTTTCAAGGATTATCGTGTATTTATCTCTTTCACCTATCACTCTAACTACTTCTTCTAGCTCTTTCAGTATTTTTTGTGTGAATTCAGCATCCTTTTGCTGAAGTTCTGTCTGATAATCGTTATACAGTCTCTGATAATCTTTTAATTTAATCTGATATTGTTTTTCTTTTTCTGCCCTTGCTTCAGGCTTTATGGTCGCGCCCTGCTTCTCTATAGCGTCTTTCGTCTTCTGCAGCTCATCCTGTTTGCTGTCAAGGCTTTTCTTTAATTTATTAGCTTCTCCTGTAAGAGAATCTTTTGCTTCCTTCCCTTTATCAGATTCAAGCATTACTCTCTGAAGGTTTACGTATACGATATTCAGTGTTTGTGCTGCTGAAACAAATGGAAGAAAAAGCATTATGACTACTGCACCAGCTAAAATAAATTTTTTCATATCTCCTCCTGTCAATATTGTGTGCCTATGGTAAAATCAAACACATTCCCTCTGTCCCCTTCTTTTGGGAACAGATTAAACCCAAGCTCAAGCCGTATCGGGCCCATTGGCGAAAACCACCTGATCCCGAATCCCGCTGAAGCTTTCATGTAATCTCTTAAAGTAAAACCTGTCGTTGAATCGTCAAATGCTGCGCCTGCATCATAAAAAATAACTCCCTTCAAACCTGCAGGTTTATATATTGGGAAAATCCACTCTGTGTTAAAAAAAAGCTCATTTCTACCACCTATAACTTCATCACTTGAATCCTTTGGCCCGGCTTCACCATATTTAAACCCTCTTACCGAGTTTAAACCGCCAACAAAAAAATTCTCATAAACAGGAACTTGTTTGCCGCCGAAAGGTCTTATCGTACCTATAGTGCCTTTTAAGAAAAAGGAGCTGTCCCAGAAGCCCGCCGGGATATATTGACCATAAAAAGCAACGGCCCTGTAAAAATAATTGTCGCCGCCAAAAGGACCGCCTGCTACTTCAAGGGAAATATCGGAATTTACACCTTTTGTGGGGTTTAATATATCATCAATTGTATTTTTTGAAATACTAAATGTAGTGCTGCTGGTAACTGCTGATCCAGCCTGTTGTTGAATGTATGTGCTTGCAGATGCATCTATGTTTGAGACTTCAACATTTTCAAGTCTGTACCTGATACTCCCTCTGAGATCGTCGGTAAGAGGTCGTATTAAAGATACACTCCCTCCCTGCTTTTTATAATCATATGTGTCCATTATTCTTTTAAAGTTAAATAAACTGAAACCGGCATGTAAGTCCAAATCAAAAATATAGGGCTCCAAATATGAAAACTGAAATTGCTGTGTAACAGCGCCGATTGATGCATTAAGAGAAAGACTTCTTCCTGTTCCTAAAAAATTCTGCTGAGAAATAGAACCCGATAACATTACTTTATCGTATGTGCTATAACCGATTCCAAGGTTTAAAGTGCCGGTTGGTTTTTCTTCAACCGTAAGATCAAGGTTTACCTTGTCGGGCTCATCTGTCTTTACTAATTTGAAATCAGATTCTTTAAAAAATGTAGTATTTTTCAATCTTTTCTTGCTTCTATTGATGTTTGTCGCAGAGAACCTGTCGCCCTCCGCTATTCTTAATTCCCGTCGGATTACCTTGTCCCTCGTCTTTGTGTTTCCTAATATATTGATCCTGTTAAAAAATATCTCATTTCCTTTTGTTATATTGAAAGAAACATTTACTTTTTGTGTATCGTCATCAACTGATGTCATTGGTGAAATATCACAAAAAGCATACCCCTTATCCTGATACAAATCGGTTATTGTTAAAACGTCTTTATGAAATGCTGATGACCTGAAAATATTTCTCGTCCTGCTGTTCATTTTACTCAATAACTCTTCCCTGCTAAACAGGAGGTCTCCGTTAAAATCTACAGAGCCGATTTTATATATGTTGCCTTCTTCAATAGGCAATGTAATATGTATTGATTTTTTATCATCGGAAATCTTAATAACAGGTATGCCTACTTTTGTTCTTACGTAACCATTGTCGCTGTAAAATGCTTCAATATTTCTTCTATCCTCTTCAAGCGCGTCATCATCAAGGATACCGGAACCGGTAAACCAGGAAAATATGCCCTTTTCTTTTGTTCTCATGTAACTTTCTAACTGGCTGCCCTTAAATGCTTTGTTGCCGATAAAGGTTATTTTTTTTACAAAAGCTTTTTGAGGCTCTTCTATAATAAATTTTAACGTTGCCTCATAACCGGTTTCATAATCAAGTTCGTAACTTATCTTTGTTGCGTAATAGCCCTGGCTTGCATAGTGCTTTTTTATTTCATCCATACTTTCTTTTATTTTCTCAATATTCAAGACCGAACCGGTTTTTATTTTTAATTTATCTTTTATATCTGCTGTTTTTATTTTTTTATTGCCTGAAATAAAAATGGCTTTTACAGGCATTCTTTCTATGACAACAAATGTTACTATTTTACCTTTTTCAGTATCCTGGACATCTATCTGGACATCATTGAAAAACCCTGTTTTATAAATGCTTTTCATGTCTTCTCTTATCTTGTCAAGGTTATAGGGCGAGTTTTCCTTGGTTTTAATGTTATTCATTATAAAACCTGTATCAATTCTTTCATTGCCTGTTATATTGATTTTGATTATTTTTACTGTTTCCTGGGCGCCGGCAGAAACTGTTTCCTGTGCGTTTACAGCAAAAGAAAACAATATTACTAACAGTAATATGGATGACAGTGTCCGAATTTTTATCATATGAATATGAAAATTAACAAATATAAGGTGTTGTTGTAAAGGTAAAAAGCACATTGCTTTGCCGATAAACTAAAAATGAATACATTTTTTATCTGCATTTCAGTATCCCGGATTTATTGCACAGGTGGGATATGAGGCATATACTGCAATGAGGAGATATAGGTTTGCAAATATTTTTACCGAAGGTCACAAGAAGCGAATTGTAGATAATCCAATATTTTTTAGGGAGCACTTTTCTCAATACTTCTTCAGTTTGATGTGGATTTTTAGTGCTTACTATACCGATTCTGTTGGATATTCTGTGAACATGGGTATCAACGCATATTCCCGGCTTGCTATAGCCTTCTGTGATAACCAGATTTGCAGTTTTTCTCCCTATGCCTTTTATTTTAAGTAATTCATCAATTGAATCAGGTACTTTACCATCATAGTCATTGATAATTATCCTGGACACATCTTTAAGAACAGCCGATTTATTTCTGTAAAAACCAACAGGATAAATCAGTTCCTGCAGCTTCTTAATAGGAAATGACACCATCTCCTCAGGTGTTCTTATTTCCTTAGTCAGTTTGTCCATAACCTTTTCTGTCAGTTCATCTTTTGTTCTGAGGCTCAGGAGTGTGCCGACAAGTACTAAATAGGGGTTTCTGTTTTCTTTTTTTGATATTTTTGTAACAACAGGATCATTATCCTTAAAGGTATTTTTAAGTATATCTATCATCTCTTTGAATGGAAAAGACATTAACACCTCCTTAAAAAATAGTGAATAGTGAATAGTGAGTTTTTAACTGGTTATCTCTTTTATCCATTTTTCCATATGTTCGGCATGAGACCCTTTCCAATAAACTTTTCTACAAACAGGGCAGGTTCTAAAAATGCTGTATGTGTGAAATATAAATTCAGGTACAAGTCCTTCTATGTCATCTTTTTCAGCATCGTTCAACGGTATATTGCATTGTATGCATCTTTTCATCAGGGTTTTTCCATTAATATGAGGTTTGATGATATCTCTTATCTGTGAGAGTTGACTGAACACGTCGTTTGATTCTATGAATATGCAGTTGCTGTACGGAACCTTTTGCTTCCTCCTTTTTGTGAAAAAAATGGGGGGACTATATTCGTCTTTGTATCTGTCCAATTCTGCCACGGATGTTATATAAATTGTATCAAAGCCAAGAATCCTTAAATATTTTACAAGTTTGCCCAACATTAAATCGCATAGGAATATCATTTCCCCACTAATTGTTTTGCAATTTTCCTTGCGTTTTTTAGGATGTCTTCCTCTCCCTGCACGTATCTGTTTTCCATCAGAACCTTGCCCATACATATGACCGTGTCAACGGCATAACCGTTTGACGCGTAAACAATGTCGGAATATATGTCAAATCCGGGGGTAAATTCAGGCCGGGTCATATCTATGAGGATTATGTCAGGACTGTTTCCGACTTTGATATCCCAATTTCCTAAACGTAAAATGTCGGCAGCCGTTTTTGTGGCTAAGTCGAAAGTTTCCTTTGCAGGTAAAGCTGTTGGACTATGAGAATAAAATTTTGCAAGTAGGGATGCAAATTTTATTGTCTCGATGATATCAAGGTGATTATTTGATGAACATCCATCTGTGCCGAAGCAAAAGGGTATGCCTGCTCTTTGCACGAGAAGATGCGGGAAAATCCTGCCCACTGCTAATTTCAGATTGGAAACAGGTACATGCACTAATTTTGAGTTTTTATCCTTTAGTATTTCGCAATCCGGTTCATCAAGATAGCAGCCGTGACAACCGATAAATCTGTCTGATAGTATGTCGATTGAGTCAAGGAAATCCACAGGCGAAAGATTATATTTTTGTTTTGAAAAGTCTGTTTCTTCCTGTGTTTCGCATAGGTGCATATGGATAAGAATGTCCTTTGATTCCGAGAAATCTCTTATCCATTCGAGACTTTCCTTTGATACGGTATAAATCGCGTGGGGACCTAAAGTAAAGGTAACATAAGGTTTATATTTATCGGATAATTCGAAGAGTTTTATATTGCGCTCGATTTGTTCCCGTGCCTTTTCTGTATCGAACATGTCTATGAATACGGCGCTGATAAAACCCCTTATGCCCATATCGAATACTGCTTTTGCCGTTGCCTCCCAGTGCCAGTACATATCATTAAAAACCGTCACGCCGTTTTTTATCATTTCAAGGCAGGCAAGTTTTGAACCCCAGTAAACATCTTCTTCCGTCAGTTTGGCTTCAAGGGGCCATATCTTTTCCTCAAGCCATTCTTTAAGCGGCATATCGTCGGCATAACCCCTCATGAGCGTCATTGCCGCATGTGTGTGCCCGTTTACGAGAGAGGGGAGGGCGGCTTTATCCCTGCCGTTGATGGTTTTGTCTGCTTCGCGCGTACATTTTTCCGATATTTCTTCAATGGTGCCGTTATTTATAAAAATATCCCTTGTATTGCCGTCCAGCATTACATCTCTGATGAGTATTCTCATGAAAAATCCTTTTCAATTATTGCTTTAATCATTGTTTCGATTGAATTCATATTATTCTGCCAGTTCCTGCCTATCTCTTCCATTGTGAGGGGTACCTTAATAATACCGTTACAGTAATTATCAACAGAACAAAGACTTACATGAGGGATTTTGTATTCCATGCAAAGGATTGCCTCTGATGCCATTGTCATTCCGACAATATCGCCGAATCGTTTGAGCATCATGATTTCAGCCTTTGTTTCAAGCCTTGGTCCGGCAGTCTGAATATAAGTGCCGCCGCAATAAGCATTGATCCTGAGTTCCTTGCACAATGCGCTAAGATACTTTCTCTCGCCCTCATACATCTCAGGCACAATAAATTTCATCTCATTTTCAAAAAACGTTGATATACTCCAGAGGGATATAAAATCATCAGGAATAACAAATGTGCCTGGTTTGAATTTTAGTTTCAGGCTTCCCACAGAGTTTACAGATAATATTTTATTTACATCAAGTTTTTTAAAGGCCCATATATTTGCCCTGTGGTTTATCAGGTGGGGAGGAGCAGGCGGATTCCCATGCCTTTGGATGAATACCATATTATCTTTAACTTTTGCATAGATATCGCCATAGGGTGTTTCTATTCTGCGTTCATCCCATGATGCAAAAATAGATGAGTTTAATAAAGATGTCCCGCCGATTATTCCGTTCACGAATCAGTATTTACTATGTACCAGCTTGTGGAGTCAAGGAATTTTAAAGCGCAAACAATATCTTCTCCAGGTCGAAAGTCCACCCAAGCCGGAAATTTGCAACAACAATTTCCTGAATCTTCGTTTCTTGGTGTTTTTTTGTAATTCATTGAACTGCCAGGTGAAGACTTTAACCAACGTTTAGTTAGCTGGCACAACAATTGCACATTAAATACCCGAATATTATATGTTTTGCTTGAAACACACCGGATTTTTTCTGTAGATGAGAAAACGAAATCCGGTCACACTTTCTGGAGGTGACAATGGAACTTACACCGGAACAAAAGGACATTGTAAAAGCCGCCCGTGAATTCGCTGAGGGGGAATTCAAAGATCGGGCAAAAGAGTTCGATGAGAAGGAAGAGTTCGATATCGCAATAGCAAAACGTGCCGGCGAAAACGGTTTCATAGGGACATTTATCAAAGAAGAGTACGGAGGGGTCGGTCTTGGTTTTTTCGAACATTCACTTATAACGGAACAATTCTGGCGTGTTGATCCAGGCTGTGGCCAGAGTATAGGTTCTTTGAGCTTCGGATCGGAAATGGTACAGACCTTCGGGACTGAAGAACAAAAGAAAAAATACCTGCCACCTGTCCATGCAGGCGGTAAGACGTTCGGTTTTGCCATTACGGAGCCGGATGCAGGCAGCGATGTAACTATGGTCAAAACCAAGGCGGAAAGAAATGGTGACAGGTACATCCTCAACGGATCGAAAATGTTTATAACAAACGGCTGCACTGCAGATTACATGCTCGTTTATGCTGTTACGCACCCGCAGGAAAAAGATCCTCACAAAAGGTGCAGCATCATACTGGTGGAGATTCCCACGCCAGGATACGAGGCTTCCAAGATACACGGCAAGATGGGGATCAGGGCTTCAAATACAGCAGAAGTCAATTTTAATAATGTAGAAGTGCCGGAGGAAAATCTTATCGGCCAGGGGAAAGGCGGCTTTTATCAACTCATGGATTTTTTTAATAAAACACGTAATCATGTAGCGGCTCAGGGTGTAGGCGTATCGCAGGGAGCCCTTGAAATGGCAATTTCCTATGTAAAGAAAAGAAAGGCCTTCAATGGAACCCTTTCAAAACTCCAGGGAGTTCAGTTCAAACTTGCGGAAATGGCAACGAGGATTGAGGCGTCTCGAGGCCTATACTGGAGGTCGGCGTGGTTGCTCGACCACGGAAAGCTTGACCCGGCCCTGATCTCAATGGCCAAATGGTACGCCGGAGAGACTGCCGTATATGTTACGAATGAAGCGTTACAGCTTCACGGAGGCTATGGATACATCGCAGAGTATGATATACAGAGATTCTACAGGGACGCAAAGATTGTAGAAATATATGAAGGTTCAAAAGAGGTTGAAAAGGCGGTTATCGCAAGCGAATTACTCAGGAGGGTGTTTTAAAGACAGAAAAGTGGATTGAGTCGGACATGGAGTGCATACCGATCCTGTAGCTTTTATTTCCTGTGGTATTTTAGTGCAATCTGATGCTATATATTTTCCATATACAATTAGCACGATAACATTATCACGGCTGTGTCACATACGTTTTTGAGTACCAAAAAACGCACGGGAAGGATGGCTGAGTGAAACAAAAGGCGCTCGAAGAGAAAGAGGGGAAAAAGGGGGCCGTGATAAAAAAGTCGAAGGGCTCGCGCCCCGGTTCCGGGCTTATCGGGCAAAACCTGCCGAAAGAAGATCTCCGGGTGTCAGAGGGTAAATTCAGAGAACTGGCGGAGAAATCTCTTGCCGGCATCTACGTAATACAAGATGGGGTGATTAAATACTGCAACCCGAGATTCGCCCAAATATTCGGTTACACAGTCAAAGAAGTTGTAAATAAGATAGGGCCCAGGAGTATGGTTTTGCCTGAAGACTGGCCTTTGGTAGACAAGAATATCCAAAAGAGGGTATCGGGTAAAGCAGACTCAATCCACTATGAATTCAGAGGGATTACCAAGACCGGTGAGACCACCAACATGGAGGTCTACGGATCCCGCATCATATATCAGGGGAAACCGGCGGTTATCGGGACCATGCTGGATGTTACACGGCGGAAGCAGGCAGAGAAACTGTCGAAGCAGGCTGAGGATAAATACAGGAGCATTTTTGAAAACGCCATTGAAGGTATTTTTCAGATTACCCCACAGGGGCGATTCATCGTCATAAACCCGGCTCTTGAAAGGATTCTTGGATATAGTTCCCCGGAAAAACTTACCGTGACTCTCCTTGACACAAAGCAACAACTCTATATCGACCCCGAGCGCCGGTCGGAATTTATGCGACTGCTTGAAAGAGACGGTGTGGCACAGGGGTTCGAATGTGAACTCTACAGGAAGGACCGAAGTACCGTATGGGTATTTATGAATGCCCGTGCTGTTCGCGACACCGGGGGAGCAACCCTTTATTACGAAGGTACTGTTCAGGACATAACAGAGCAGAAGAAGGCTGAGGACGAGCTGCGCCGATTGAATGAATTCAACAAGGTAATAATCGAGAATGCACCGGTCGCAGTCTTCACACTCGACAAAGACGGCGTATTTACCAGCGTAAACCCTGCCCTTGCCGCTATTTCCGGTTTAGGCGCAAAGGCCGAAGAAAAATTGATCGGGTTCAACTGGGTCGCAAACCCTTATGCAGTTAAATGCGGGCTTGCCGAATTCATAAAAAAAGGGTTGCAAGGTGAACCCTTCCAGCTTTGGGATTTCCCGTTCATAACCTTCAACGGTGACAGGAGTCTCTATATGGATTTCAAGGGGGTCCCCCTGAGAGGAAAAGATGGCGTTGTCGAGGGCCTTTTGTGTATTATCGAGGAGACAACGGAGCGTGTTAAAACGAGGGCAAAACTTATGCAGGAGGCACAAATATCCGCTATCGGGAGACTTGCGGCAGGGATCGCTCATGAGTTGAATAATCCCCTGGCTACACTGGTAGCCCATACTGAACTGGCATGCAATTTCCTCAAAAGACTTTCCGGACGGGCTGCAAAAAAACTCGACATGGAAGAGCTCAAGGGTTATCTGAATATCGTTGAGGCCCAGGCCTTCAGGTGCAAGAACGTCACAAACGATATCCTGAGCCTGCCGTGGAAAGAGGGGTTTGAAATCACAAGCATTGACATAAACAGGCTTCTCAACAACATCCTTGAATTTACACATACAGAACAATCAGGGGGAAGGATTATAAAGGAGTTTGCCTCTGGCCTGACTCCCGTGAGGGCAGATGTCAGCGCTCTCAGGCAGGTCTTCATCAATCTTATAAGCAATGCCATTGATGCAATCGACGGTAGGCTGGATGCGGGTATATGGATAAGGACAAAACCGGGCAACGGCAGTGTTCAGGTTGAAATAGAGGACAACGGGATCGGTATACCGGATACGATGATGACGAAGATATTCGAGCCGTTTTTTACCACAAAGGAATCAAAGAAAGGAGTAGGGCTTGGGCTATTGCTCTGCAGTGAGTTTTTGAAAAACATGGGGGGTACTATTCACGTTGAAAGCAGGCCGGGATTTGGGACCGTTTTCTTTGTAACGCTCCCGACGTAATGTGATAAAAAAGGGGGACAATTGCCTAAAATGATTCGAGTTCTAATCGTCGATGATGAAGTGCAGCTTGTAGAAGCCTTCAGGAAGCAGTTGACAATGGAAGGCATGGCTGTCACGCCTGCTTCGTCTGCTTACGAGGCCCTCTCCATCTTGAAAACGGAGACTTTTGACGTGTGCGTTCTCGATATAAAGCTGCCTGACCTTGACGGGGTCGAACTCCTCCTGAAGGCCAGGCAGATGGAGCCCTCCATGGAAATAATAATGCTGACCGGGTTTGCCTCAGTGGAGACCGCGATCCGGTCCATGAAGCTCGGTGCGTACGATTACCTGACTAAACCCTGCAAGATATCAGAACTCCATAAGGTGATTCTGAAGGCTTACGAGAAAAAGACTCTCCAGGAAAAAAACATAGTCCTTGCTGAGCAATTACACAGAATCGGGGTTCACGATGATTTCGTAGGTGAGAGCCCTCAAATGAGAAAGGTCAAGAATCTCATATCTGTTGTCGCTGCTTCGAATATGCCGGTCCTTATTCTGGGTGAAACAGGCACAGGGAAAGAACTGACTGCTCAGGCCATACACGATCTAAGCCGGCGTTCCGGTAATCCCTTTATTGCTATCAATTCAAGCACATTACAGGAAAGCATTCTTGAGAGCGAGTTGTTCGGATACAAGAAGGGTGCCTTCACCGGCGCACAGAACAACAAACTGGGCCTTATTGAACTGGCAAATAACGGTACCTTTTTTGTAGATGAGGTAGGCGACATGGGCCTTGCCATACAGGCAAAAATTCTGAGAGTCCTTGAGACAGGCAGCTTCCTGAAAGTGGGGGATACCAAGGAGACAAAGGTAAATGTCCGTTTTATATTCGCCACCAATAACGACCTGAAAGCAAAGATAGTAAAGGGTGAATTCCGTAAAGACCTATTTTTCAGGATGAATGCCTTTATTATCAACCTTCCCACTCTCAGAGGAAAAATGGAAGACATACCTCTTCTGGCCAATTATTTTCTCGAAAAATTCAAGAAAAGAGAGAAGAAAAAACGGTTTTCACCGGAGGCCATAGAACTGCTTAAATCCTATGATTGGCCGGGCAATGTGCGGGAATTGGCTAATGTCATCGAACGGTCCGTCCTTCTGAGTATGGATCGTGAGGAGATAATCATGGATGATTTCCCTGAGGGGATGCTGGTTGCCGGGTCAAGGGCGCGGAGCACCAGGACTCTGATAAAAAAGGGCACTGTGCTGCAACTGGCAGGACTCGAGGAGGAGTATATACAGAGCATCCTCAATTCTGTTCAAGGCAACAAGAGCAAAGCTGCGCGACTTCTGGGCATAAGCCGTAAAACCCTTTACAGCAAGATCACCAGAAACCCTGAGTAGCGGCTTCCCGCAGGTCGGGGCCTGTTACAATGTTACACACTAAGCCCATTATTAAATATCCTTGAGTTCCTGATTGGCTCAAGAATCCCTGTTTTCCCTCAAACATCCATGATCACAGCAAGCGGGCTATGATTAATTACTAAACACATTGTTTACATTCTATCCAATTGATGCCAATTTGCCTTCAATCTGATGATTCCTCGCAGCTTAAGCTGCGGGGTAACCACATTCCCTCGCCCCTTGCGGGAGAGGGTAGGGTGAGGGAGCATAATTATGTGGCCTCATTCCTCTGATACCCCGTAGCACTGCTGCGGGGAGGTTCATTCATTCCTGCCTGTCTCTATGATCTGGCGGACAGGTAACTTCGTAGTTGCCCCTTCGTTGCCCCCTCCACCGGCATAAGCCGTCGGAGCCTCCCCTTCTCGCTCACTGTGTGAGCTAAATAAACCCTTGTATGCCTACACCCCGGTACCGGTTTGCGTGTGGGGCTCGTCGTCGCCCGGGTACCCTCTGGGTGCTGTATCTGAATCCGAATCGGCATCAGTTTGCCGGCTGACGTGGCACTGAATTTGCTATACATATGGTTGTTAACACATAACGGGATGGCTTTACGGGAAAAGACGGCAATGAGTTTGGTTATGACGTGAGCTATTTTGAAGAAAACCTGTTATGGGTTGGACATAACAGCCAAAATTAAGGGGGCTTTATGAAAAAACCAATTTTATTATCGTTTTTTTTAGTGTGCTTCGCTGTCTTCTCCTGTCCGGCCTTTGCGCAGCAGTACATCGCGCTGGGCGTTCCGACGTCGCTCAACCTTCTCGAAGGTAAAGAGGCAAACCTGGCAGCCCGGCTGGCCGTTGAGGAGATCAACGCCAGGGGCGGGGTTAAGGTCGGCAAGGAAAAAAGGCTCCTCAAAGTGGAATCACTCGATATACGTGACGGCGAGCCGGGGGTCCCTGTTTCCGAAGCGCTTTTGGGGATAGAAAAGCTGATTCTTGATAAGAAGGTGTACGCCACAATAGTCGGTAATTTCAGATCAGAAGCACTTCTCGCTGCCATGGACATATATTCCAAATACAAAGTCATCAACATAGGCACCATCGCCATGGTGCCTAAATTCGAGGGTCTTGTTGCGACAGAAAAGCAGAAATATAAATACTCCTTCAGGATGTGCCTCGATTCCATAAACCTGGCTGCAACCATCCAGGGATTAATGAAATATATCAATAAGGAGTTCGGCTACAACAAGGTCTTTATCGCCACCCAGGATGTCCTCTGGGCTGCAGGCACCGGCGCTATTATGGACAAATGGTTCAAGGCGAACGGATGGACAGTGGTCGGCTTTGAGAAATATCCTACAGGCGCAGGTGACTTTTCTGCCGGGCTCATGAAGGCAAAGTCCGGCGGAGCTCAGGTCATTCTGCCCATTTTTGATATGCCTACAAGCGGTACGTTACTGAAACAATGGAAGAGCATGAGAATACCTGCCCTTATGGCCGGTTTTATTTCACCCCTCATAGGCACAAAGGCATGGGACACATTTGGAGACGACATAGACGGTTCCCTGAACGTCGTCTTTGAACTGGGTCACGTGCCGGTTAAAGCCTATCCTCCTTCCACAAAATTTTACGATGCCTATAAGAAACGGTATAAAGAAGAGGTCCAGGCCGGTCATGGGGTCTCTGGCGCCTATGATGCCGTCTACGTCCTTGTCAATGCTATTGAGAAGGCCGGCACCCTCGATTCGGACAAAGTGGCAGACATTTTAGAAAAAACAGACATGGTCGGGTCTGTAGGAAGGATTAAATTCAGCGCGGGACATCAGCTTCAATTCGGCAGTGACCCGAAGACAGCGGCTGTAGCACCCGTTTTCCAGTGGAGAAAAGGCAAGAGGGTTGAGGTCTATCCCGAATCGATCGCCGACGGCAAGATCGAAAAACCCGCCTGGATGAAATAACCATGGGGCCTACTCTCATATATGGACTTATCAACAGCGCCATCCTTGCTCTCATGGCCCTCGGATTTAACCTTACCTTCGGCATAAGCGGGGTCGCCAACTTCGCCTACGGGGCAATCTACATCGTGGCAGGGTTTATTACCTGGAGTCTTATCAATATGCTCCATATTCCCTTCTTCTTCTCAGCCATGATTACGGTGATAACTGTGGGGGTGGCCGGGGTTTATCTCTACAGGGTCATTCTTGCAAGGATAAGGGGCCTCGTCATATCCGAGGTAATTGCAACCTTCGCCGTGTCTCTTGTCATCCTTGAACTGCTCCGGTATTTCGGCTTTATCGGCTTCAAATACTCCCTTCCCGTGTTCTTCAAGGGTTCTGTGGAGATTCTTGATGCATACGTGGAAATCCAAAGATTGTTCGTTATAGGAGGCGGCGCTCTCATTCTCTTCGCCCTCTATATGTTTACCCGCTACACGAGGATGGGCCGCTCGTTTCGCGGGATAGCACAGGAAGAACATACGTCCCTTTCCCTGGGGATCAACCCTGACAAGATCGCGGGCTGGAGCATGGGCATGGGCTCGGCCCTCGGCGCATTGGCAGCCATTATCATACTTCCTCTCAGTACAATCACCGTGGACGGCGGATACGACGTACTTATCAGCGCCCTGTCCGTCTGCATCGTGGGGGGACTGGGGAGCACCTTTGGTGTGATCCTTGCCAGTCTCATCATCGGTTATGCGCAACAATTGACCGCGATGTATCTTTCCTCGCACTGGACTATGATCGTAAGTCTTGTCGCGCTGCTTATCATACTGGCCATAAAGCCTTCCGGGCTATTGGGTCATCAAAAAGAATTGGAGGAGAGAGTATGATACAAATTGCGAATTATGAATTACGAATTACGAATTTTGTAATCCTTAAACCGATGTCTGGTGCGGAATTATTATGAAAAATAATGAAAACTATCGTAAAGAACGTATTGCCAGGGGCATAAAGGCTCGATCTGATGATATCTATGCCCTCGGTTCCTACAAGGAGATGTGGTATCTCCTCTTCCCGAGGCTTGTCCCGATTGTGGGGATTGCCATAGTCGCCTTCTTCCTGCCTGCCTATTGGAAAAAGGTGATATTGAGCACCTGCACCTTTGCCATGCTTGCCGTGTCCTGGGACTTCCTGTCGAGTTGCGGCATGCTCTCCCTCGGCCAGGCCCTCTTTTTCGGTATGGGCTCCTATACGGCCGGATGTCTCAACCATTATTTTCACTTCCCTGTGTATTTGACCATTCCGCTGGCCACGGTGATAGGCGGTTTTCTGTCCACCATGATCCTCCTTCCCGTCATCAGGCTTCGAGGGATTTACTTTGCCATGGTCACCCTGATACTGCCACTCATGTTTATGCGCCTCATAGAGGCCACAAAGATACTCGGAGGTACTGAAGGGCTAACCCGTCTCAGTCCTTTCCCTAATGTGTGGGTAGAGATTATCCTCATTCTCACGGCCATGTGGGCAGCTTATTTCGGGCTGAGGAGATTTATTGCCTCAGACTACGGCCTCATATTTGTAAGCATACGGGATAATGACAGGGCAGTTATGGCCTCGGGGATTAACATTTATGCCTTTAAAGCTCAGGCTCTCTTCATTGGAAGCGGCATCTGCGCCTTCGCCGGGGCCTTCATGGCTCACGCGTACCAATTCACCGGCATGCCGGTTTTTGCGATGGATTATTCGATACTTCCCATTGCCGCGTCCGCAATCGGCGGTATAGGGTCCCTGGCAGGCCCCCTTCTCGGAGCTTTCATTCTCGTACCGCTCTCAGAGTTCCTCCGGGAGTTCGGACCGCTCCGGATAGTATTCTACGGGCTGATTCTCGTGATCTGCGTCATTGCATTGCCCGAAGGTATATTCCACTACATCTCAAGGAAATACAGCGAGATGGAACGATGGGTGAAGATTGAGTAGAAAACACCGGTTAACGCCCTTTAGCTCGCACGGCGAGCGCGAGGGGGAGGCTCCACGGACTTTGTTAGTGGAGGGGGCGACGCGAGCCCCGGTAATAGCAGGGTGAAGATTGAATAAAATGTTTAAACCGTTCAAACAGTTTAAGCAGTTCAAGTCGTTTATAACGTCGGACTGGTGAATGGGCAACCAGGTATTGGTCAGTTCAAACAGTTCAAACAGTTTAAACGGTTTAAACGGCTTGAACGGTTCAATAATACAAAAGCGAGAGGATAGACTAAATGAGCATTCTCGAAATAAAAGGGATAACGAAGAAATTCGGCGGGGTTACCGCCCTGGACAATGTGAGTGTCAATGTGGAGGAGAATACGCTCCTCGGCATAATAGGCCCTAACGGGTGCGGCAAGACTACCTTTGTCAACATCGTAACAGGTTTTGTAGGCCCGGACAAAGGCAGCGTCTTGTACAAGGGAAAAGAGTTGATCGGCTTGCCCCCGTATAAGGTAACGAACATGGGAATTGGCCGGGCTTTTCAGATGGTAAAACCCTTCTTTCACCTTCCCGCCTACAAAAACATAATAGTACCCCTTTTCTCGCCAAGGGTTAAAGCCTCCTCCGGCGGCGCCTACGGGGACAAAGATGCGGTGGCACTCGATGTACTGGAAGAAGTCGGTTTCGAGAGGGATTCTTCGGTGCCCTACAAATCGGCGAGCGTGCTGCCCCACGGGTATCTGAAGAGACTTGAACTGGCACGATTGATAGCTCTGAGAAGTGACGTATATATCCTCGACGAACTCTTTTCGGGTCTTTCCATTGCGGAGGTAACGAGCATTATTCCCATTATTGAAAAACTTCTTCAGGAAGGGAAGACAATCATCATGGTGGAGCACAGGTTGAAAGAGCTATTCCGCATAGCAGATAAGGTGATCGTACTCAATTACGGCAATAAAATAAAAGAGGGTCCGCCTAAAGAGATTCTGGAAGATGAGGAAGTGAGGAGAGCATACCTTGGAGTGGAGGTGTAGACGTGGCAAAAGACAGAGAGCAAACTACAAGGGGCAACCCTGAGGTATGTGAGGTCGGGATATGCTGAATGTGGATAAGCTGATGGTTTTTTACGAGAATGCGGTGGCAATAAATGAACTCTCCATTCATGTAGATGAGGGTGAGATCGTAGGCCTCATAGGTTCCAACAGTGCGGGTAAAACCACCTTAATGAATACCATTTCCGGGCTTCTTCTTGACACACAACTTAAGGAACAGCGTAAGGGCGGTGAGAGAATAACCATAGTCGGCAAAATATCGTTCCTGGGCCAGGATATTACAAAAACGTGGGCCGACGAAAGGGTAAAAATGGGTCTTGTCCTCTCCCGTGAAAGGCATCCCGTCTTTGTGGAAAGCAATGTACAAGAAAACCTGATGATCGCATCCTATCTCACCCCCAAGAAAGAAATAAAGGATATGATCGCATATATCTACCGTATATTCCCTGCCCTTGTGGCCCTGAGGAAAAGGAAGGCGGGATTTCTGAGCGGAGGAGAGCAACAGATGCTGGCCATAGGCATGTCTCTTATGGCAAAACCTAAATTGATGCTCCTTGATGAGCCGCTCCTGGGACTTGCACCAGCCATCCAGGTAAAGCTTATCGAGTCGATTGTGGCTATCCGAAAAGATGCCGGCGTTACGGTCCTTCTTTGCGAACAGTTTGCACGGCCCGTACTGCCGATCATCGACAGGGGGTATGTCCTGGAAAACGGGATGCTCACCCTCCACGGGACCGGGACCGAACTCTACAATAACCCCGAAATAAAGGCAGCCTACTTTGGAGTGTGATAGACGATGAATGTATACCAATCCTTTGAGAAAATAGTACAGGAATACAAGGGCAGACCTGCCATCCGATACCTGGGCGAGGTCATGACTTATGGAGACCTTTTTGAAGCAGTCGAATGTTTTTCTACGGGCCTCAAAACCTTAGGCATAAAGGCCGGCGACAAAATGATCCTTTATATGCCCAATACACCGCAATGGATTATCGGCTGGCTTTCGATCCAGAAGATCGGAGCAACGGCAATACCCATCGCCCCTATCTATACCTCCCGCGACTTGCGGTATATAGCGGGTGACTCAGGCGCACGAACCATAATGTGTGCGGACACCAACTTTGGATATGCAAAAGAATTAATGAATGAAGGCGTTTTGGATACCACTATTGTCTCCGGAATGGCCGATCTTCTTCCTTGTTTGAAATGGCTCATCGGCAAGGCCTTTGACCGGATACCGGAAGGAAAGATCGAAAAGGGCAAAGGTATCTATAGATTTATCAATCTCATGAAGAAAAGGACAACTATGGACGGCTTTCCCGTCTCTGAACGTGATCCTGTTGAAATGCTCTATACCGGGGGGACTACTAAGAATCCGAAGGGCGTGCCCATCAGTCATGCCCTTTTTCTGGAGTCCGTGAAGGCCCAGTTAGAGGTAAGCTCCCCCCTGACTGCACCCCCTGGGAACGTGATTCTCCAGGGGGGCCCCCTTTTCCACATCCTCGGACAGGTGTTTGGCCTCGGTCCGTTTTGTGCTACAGGCGATTCTGTGATCATCATGCCCAAGGTAAATATTGATGCCCTTCTTTACTCAGTGGAGCAATATAGGGCAACCACGTTTTTCGGAGTTCCTGCGCTCTACAGGATGATACTTGAGCACGACAGGATTGATTTTTATAATCTCTCTTCTCTGGTCTACTGCTTCAGTGGGGGAGATGTTCTGCCCCAGGAAATAGCACGCCGGTGGAAGCAGAAATTCGGCAAGGAGATTTTCGAAGGCTACGGCGCAACTGAAACCTGCGGCGGCGTTACCATGCCCGATGTGACAGAGGACAGCCGCCCGGGAAGCATCGGAAAAGTCCTCAGGACAAAAAAGGTAAGAATCATCAACGAGGCGACACTGGAGGAGGTTCCCCATGAAGAGGCGGGTGAGTTGATTGTCTCTTCCGCGCATATGGTAGAGGCATACTGGAACAAGGAGGAGGAGACAAGGGAGGCCTTTTTGGAGATAGATGGTTCAAAATGGTACAGGACGGGTGATGTGGTAAAGAGGGATTATGATGGATTCTTCTACTTTGTAGACCGTACCGCAGATACAATAAAGCATAAAGGTTACAGGGTTTCATCCTCAGAGGTAGAAGCGGCATTGCAGGAACACCCTGCAGTCCTTGCCGCATGCGCGGTAGGTGTGCCGGACGAGAAAGTCGGTGAGAGGATTAAGGCTTTTGTTGTTCTGAAGTCGGACGTAAAAGGGGTGACCGGCTACGACCTGATTCACTGGTGCAGAGACCATCTCGCCTCCTATAAGATACCCCAGTATATAGAGTTCAGAGATATGCTCCCCAAGTCAAAAGTCGGCAAGTTGCTAAGAAGGGAGATGAGGAAGGAGGAGCGCAACAGGCATGAACAAAGAGACTGACATGAACTATCTTCTTTAGGCTGTTGATCTTTGTTCGGTCAGCGGCATGTCGGGAATTTTCATCTGCGGCGGTCTGCTGCGCCTTGCGATCCTCTGACATACGTTAATTAAGTACGTCTCCGAACCTGTGAAATAATTGATACTGCCCCATTTTTCGTCATTCCGGCCAAAGCTGGAATCCAGGAATTTCAATGGTTTGCAAAGACACTGGACCCCGGTTTTCACCGGGGTGACTGCTAAAAATTAATTTTTTCACACGTTCTCCGGCCTGCAAATCTCGTAGCCCATCCACACCTGAACCATTTTCAATATGCCGTTGACCACTCAATCTCTATTAGCATAAGCCTCTAATCGCTTATGCTAATAGAGAAAATATAAAGACAATTATCTCCTTGCAACATTTGGCAGACAATACCATACCACAATGATTTTGTTTGATTTATTTATCTTCATCGGGTAATATTCTGTATATAAAAAAATAAAATAAGGGGGACGTAATGGCGACAAAGAAAACAGCAGAAAGCCCGGAATTTTTGTACCTGCCTTTGGGAAGTATTATCGTGGAAGAACAGATTCGTTCAAAGATCGACACAACAAGCGAATCCTTTAAAGCTCTTATGGAATCCATAAACGACAGGGGAGTTCTTGAACCTATACTTGTTACTCAAAAAGATGACAAATACCTGCTCCTCTGCGGGGAAAGACGATATCTTGCCGCTCAGAAGCTGGGTCATGAAACCGTACCGGCAAGGGTTGTAAATGCTGTTACACAGAAAGATGAAATACTGGCGATACAGTTAGTAGAGAACCTCCAGCGGGAGGACTTAAATCCCATAGATCAGGCAAAAGGCATACTTGCCTTTTTTCAGGCAAAACATCCTGATAAAGGGTACAATTTGGATGGGGTGATGAGTGAGTTAGTCAATTATAATCGGTCCCCTGATTATGTGTCCCAGGAAGTTTCTCTCACTGTGAGAGAAACTTTGGAAATTTCTGCAAAGTCAATACAGACGCTGCATCGCACGATATCCCTTCTAAAACTGGTTCCCAAAATTCAGGACACAATTGCTGCCGGAAAACTGTCTGTTTCACAGGGTTATCTTTTCGCCGCGAACCTTGGAAGTCCCGACTTTTTTACTATTTTTGATGAAATAATGGAGACGCCTGTAACGAATATTAAATTAGAGAAAATGCTTACCGCATACAAAAAAGCCAAACCTAAATTAACATCGAACCTATTCCTATTAAAAAGAAGGTTGTGGTCTTACAAAACGCGAAATCATACTTTGAGAAAAAGACCGGGATGTACGCTAAATCAGATATTCAGACATTCATTAATGAACTGCGTATTTTAGCGTCTTTCATGGAAGAGCAGCTCCAGAAAGCCCCGGAAACTGTAAATATAAAAAAACAGGCCGATAAACCAAGGCCGCAGATATAAGGAGCGTGCACCTTCGGTGACTGTATTGCAAGCCCTCAAGGAGCAAACTTCGCGGTTTCCCAGAAGAAAGGATTATACATAGAAACGTGCTGCCCCGTCCTTGCCGGGACGACTCTTTTTAGCGCCCACGAAGCGTTGAGGTCGGATAGTAACAAGATTTGATGGTTTACGATTGAAAACGATACCATCTGGAATATGAGAAACACAGTTTTATTGCAACAGCCATGGCCCTCGACACTTGTAGGCACTTTTTGTCAATGATAAAAAGGTTATCATACGGCCAATCACTATTTGTTTCTGTTTGAAACACAGTATCAATTGGTCATTTATAAAAAACCTGATAACAGGAAAAACACCGCAGAAACGTATTTTTGAATCGAATAAATCTTGAAAATTATGATTCGGTTAATTCAAACTTAAACCCCTTCTCCCGAAACAATTTCATGCACGCTTCAACCACATTGGTATCATAGAGGATACCTTTATTTTTCTCAATCTCATCAAGAGCAACATCAATACCTTTAGCGGGTCTGTAGGGACGATGAGACAAAATGGCTTCTACTACATCGGCAACTGCAATGATCTTTGTTTCAAGAAGGATATGGTCATCTTTTAAGCCTTGCGGATACCCTGAACCGTCTAATCTTTCATGGTGCTGGAGGACTATCTCTGCTATGGGATAGGGTAACTCCGCATCCTTTAATATGTCATATCCTGATTGAGGGTGAACCCTGATAAGACTCATTTCAATATCTGTGAGTATGCCAGGCTTACTCAAGATTTCAGCTGGAACTGATATCTTGCCTATGTCATGGATGATACCTGCCATGCGGATAGTATCGATTGTATCTTTTTGCAGACCCATTTCCTGAGCAATTACCTGTGCAAGATTTGATACCTTCTTCTGGTGCCCTGCGGTATAAGGGTCTCTGGTCTCGACAATAGCTGCCATTGCTTGTATAGTTCCTTTAAAAGTTTTTTGTAAATTATTAAAATTTTGCAAGAGTTGCTCTTCAGCATTTTTACGGTCGGTAACATCTCGAGAAACTACGATTACGTTTATTATTTTACCGTTTTCATCCTTTATAACACTGCCCTGAGACTCAACAAACCGCACAGAACCATCCTTGAGCAGGAAGCGGAATTCACCCTTCTGTCCAATACCTGTTTTAACGGTCTCATGGAAAATATTTTTGATACCTTCCCTATCGTCAGGATGTATCTCGGCGAAGGAATCAGTATTGATAAGTTTATCAGGATCATCAAATATCATTCCGTACGATGGACTGTTGTATAGGCGTCTCCCTTCAAGGTCAAGGACCGCTATGAGATCATTTAAATTTTCTGCAACTAAACGGAACTTTTCCTCGCTAAAATGGTGTTCTTTCGCCATCAGTTTCTGTGGTGTGATGTCCCGGAGCAGTAATACTGCACCGTGCTGATTGATTAATTTACCGGTAGTAACTTCAATATGCAGCGTATCACCATTTTTCTTCTTCCCGATTGCCATGCGTATATTAAAACCTTCTTGTTGCAATGAACGTTGCAATTTTTCAGAATGATTTGTATCCAATTCACCGACAACATATAATAAGTCGGTTTTTTGTTTTTCTACTTCTTCCGCCTCATAGCCGAACATCCTTTTTATTGAGGAACTGCACATATTGATATTTCCATTCTGATCAACAACCAGAATTACATCAGGACTTATGCTTTCAATAACATTTTCCAATTCTTTCTGCCTTGAATAAGCCCTTCGCCATCGACGATACATTACGAAGAGAAGGCCAACTAAATAGAGAAACACAACATTTGCAATGAATTCACCGAGTGCCAGACTGAAATGTTCTCGAAAGAATTCATAGGCCGCCTCGATAAAATGGACATACATACTGAAAAGCGCAAGAACAATTGAAAGAATTGATATAATAATTAAGTGATATGATTCACGATTTTTTCCTATTGGTTTCGTTCTAACCTCCTTATACCCAACCATTAACTGCAGGAAAACCACCGAGGAAATAGGAGCGCATGTCTGCATAACACATTCTCGCTTTACTATCTTCCATGCTTGATAACATTTCCACCTTGCTAATCCCGCTTGACCAATAATCCGGCCTCTTGCCTGGGCAGACAATGACATATCACGGTCATCTCTACCTTTTTGATTATTATTGTTCTATTTTCATTCAATTGCAAGTGGAAAACCTTCATGAACAGCAAAAAATGCCAGTAGAAATTTTGTATAATTAAACTATTAATCCGGCAATTAAACATGTCAAAGGTATTTATTGTTGCCGGAGTGATAAAAGATGGTTCGTTTATTACAGGAAGGGCTTCATCTTTCAAAATTGTCCGTTACTGACTTTCTTTGTAGTGGCGCCGAGACGGCTTCGATGGGACTGTCGCCTGAACGGATCATCGATTTTCCCTTGAAACCCTCCGGCTATTGCAAGAGAATGGATTTAATGGCGGGAAATTCAGGTGAAAACATATTTTTACGGTGCGAAGCGGAAGGGTCAATCGTGTGTGTCAACTGTCCATGAACGGCTTAATTGCCAAATTGAAATACTGAAGAACATCTATATCCCTTCTCCGGTTGATGTGACGTATTCATTAGTGCTATAATATATTTAGGCAGGCGACATTGATTCGAGAAACGAAATCAGTGATTGCTTGAAAGATGTATAGGGACACTGTTGGGCAGGGTTACGTTAACAAAGCTTCAATCTGATGATTCCTCGCAGCTTTGCTGCGGGGTAATCACATTCCCTCGCCCCTTGTGGGAGAGGGCAGGGTGAGGGGGCATAATTATGTGGCCTCATTCCTCTGATACCCCGTAACTCTGCTGCGGGGAGGTTCATTGGTTGTCCCATTGTCAAGAAATAGTAATACCACAATCTACTTAAAGGAATGAATACCTTGAATAGACCTTTGGTTTTTCTCATAGCCGGATGGTCCGGTTTTTTTGTAATGGCGGTTGAGTTGTTGAGCGGACGAATACTTGCTCCCAATTTTGGTAATAGCATTTATGTGTGGGGTGGAATCATCACAATTTTCATGCTTGCGCTATCCATTGGGTATCTCATCGGAGGGCGTCTTTCTACCCGAAAACCTTCACTGAAGAAACTCTCGATAATTCTGATGGTTGCAGCAGCGTCAACTACACCGGTTGTATTAATGGGTGATACTGTTCTGGACAGAATATTCACACTGATTCAAGACCCCAGATACGGGTCACTCATATCTGCAACAATACTTTTCTTTTTGCCGACAATGATATCCGGAATAATATCGCCTTATGCTGTTCGTCTTCTCGTCACCGAATCCAGCCAGAGCGGTCATTTTGCCGGTCTTCTTTATTTTGTGTCCACCTTCGGCAGCGCTGCCGGGACTATTCTGACTTCATTTTATCTTGTGCTTTATTTTGAGTTAAACCACATTTTCTGGACAATGATCGGAATTTCCTTATTGATAAGTGCGTTTTCATTTTTTGTCGGGCAAAAACATGTTGAAAACAATTAAAGCGGCAGCGCTCCTGTTAGTATCGGGGGTTATGGGAGCACACTCTTTTTGTATGGCAGCGGAAAGTATACTGCATACGGAACGGTCCCTGTACAGGAACATAACTGTATATGAAAACGCAGGTGAACGATGTATGCGATTTACGAAACGGACTACCGCACGACAGACCTGTATATCGCTTAAGGACCCGGATTATCTCGTATTTAAGTACACAAAGATGATGCTTGGCGCATTATATCTTCAACCTAAGCCCGATAAGATTCTGATTATCGGTCTCGGTGGGGGCACATTACCATCAACGCTTTCTATAATTCTTCCAAAAGCAAAAATAGATACGGTAGAAATAGATCCCGCTGTAGTACGTGTTGCCCAAAAGTATTTCAATTTCCGTATAACCCCAACGGTAAATGTGTCGGAAGAAGACGGGCGGGTATTTGTTAAGCGTGCTATAAAAAAAGGTATTAAATATGATCTGATTATGCTGGATGCCTTTGACCACGATTACATACCGGAACACCTGTTGACGCAAGAGTTTCTCGGAGAAGTAAAACAGGTTATGACGCCGGGGGGCGTGCTGGCCGGCAATACGTGGTCATCGAGCCGACTTTATGACCACGAATCTGCCACGTATGAATCAGTATTCGGCAGATTCTTTAACTTACGATTCGGCAGCAGAGTTATTCTTGTTAAGAATGATGGGCTGCCGTCGAGGTCTGTGATAACTAAAAATGCTAAAACCCTTGAAGCACGACTGAAAACTTTTGGCGTGAGGGCTGATTATTTGTTGCCGTTGTTTTCGACAGGCCGCGACTGGCGTATCGACGCGAGAATTCTTACGGATCAGTATTCGCCGTCGAATCTGCTCAATGCTCATTGACAAACGTGGTGAGCGGGATATGTGCAACAATTAATGGAGGCGTAATTAATGCAAATCGACCTTTTAAAGAAAGTTTTCTCCCCGGAAGAAGCGGATTTTATCCGGGCGAAACTCGCGCATGCTTTTGAGAAGGGGCTGATAGTCCCAAAGACAGAAAATAATAGTTCTTTAAAAGTGTCATATTGTGGAGCGGAAGAAGGGGTAATCACCCCGAAATGGAATATAAAAATATATCGTTATAATAAAAAAAAAGAAGGGCATAGCATAGTGTGCATTGATATGCACATTCTGGAGAAACTCCTGGAAGAAGATTATAAAAGTTTTGTCTTGCCGAATCTCCCTGTACTGCGAATAGATGATGCCGGATGGGGGTTCCCTTTGTGCGGCGTAATGGTGGGTGTTTCAGACGAGAAAAATGTTTTAAGCGCCGTAGTGCCCGTTGAATATTTCAGAGATGATCCCGAGGTTGGTATTCAGACGGGGAGCTATCTCGTAAAGTATACTGAACTTGCGCTGCAAGTCCTTGCTCAGTTCGATGCAGCCCCGGTCACTCATAGAATTGAAATATGCACCGGCCATATAAATCATATGCTTCGGGATAACCTCCGCAACGTTGGTTATGATGTCCGTGTGGTGGAAATCAAAGGGATGTTGCAGAATAGACTGGAAGAATTATTTAAAGAATATGTAGCTGAAGATATTGGCGCCGATATTTATTATGACCCGAAAGCAGTTGATAAATCGGAAATCCCGAAAAAATATTATGAATGCCTGAAACATGGAAAAAAACACTGCCCGGATAAGATAAAAAACGGATGGGCAGCAATAAAAAACGGAAATAACGGGCAGTAAAAAATTAAAAGATAATTTATATGGATATCGAGTTCATGCTTTATAGGGTCATCACAGAATTTGGAAATATCAATCCGGCAGTGAGGAAAACATTGTTACTTGTCAACCCGGGTCGATTGATTACGATGGATTGAATATCGCGGATAAAGGAGGATGTATGAAGATTCATGAAGTAAAGAACAATTTTGCTATGCCTCTTACCAGCCCGTCTTTTGCGGCCGGACCATACCAGTTCCGTAACCGTGAGTACCTTATCATCGATTATGAAACAGATATGGATGCTTTACGGGCTGTTGTCCCGGAGCCTCTCGAAGTGGACAAGCCGGTTGTCAAGTATGAGTTCATCAGAATGCCTGATTCTGACGGGTTTGGCTCCTATAACGAGTCGGGACAGGTTATCCCGGTAAAATTCAACGGTGAATCCGGCAATTATGTTCATTCCATGTATCTTGACGACTTGTCGCCCATTGTCGGCGGCAGGGAGATATGGGGATTTCCAAAAAAATATGCGCAGCCGGAAATGCGCGTGGATCAAACCAGCAAGGACTGCTACATCGGGGTACTGAAATACGGCGAACTGGAAGTTGTCAGAGCCACGATGGCTTACAAATGGAAGCAACTGGACAATGAGCCGCTTCACGAAGCGGTGGCCGTCACCCCGAACTTCCTGCTTAAGATTATTCCTGATGTTGATTACACCGCGAAAATATGCCAACTGGTGAAATACCATCTTATTAATGTCACGGTAAAAGAAGCCTGGACAGGACCGGCATCTCTGCAACTGTTTTCGCACTGTATGGCGCCCGTAGCCGATCTTCCGATCAAACGCATCATCGGTGCCGTGCATTATATCGGCGACATGACACTTGGACTCGGCGAAGTCGTTTATGACTATCTGAAAGAATAGCACACGCCCCTTCAGGGTGATTTGTTACTGATTAATTCCAATTCTAAATCAAGGCGCTATCATCGTTGACTTTGTCATCTGCTCCTCCGACGTACTATTATTGTACGCCTACGCCTGTCCTCGCTTGGCGGGGGTCGCCTCTTCCTTGCCGCCTTGATTGCCCCGCAAGCTGCAGCGGGGTAAATCATTGCATCCTTGATTTAGAATTGGAATAACTTCCGGCGGGAAGTTAATCAGAAGTGATTTTGATTTTATTGAGTTCATTACGACTTGCAGTTTTTTTGTCTTTTTCCAAAAATTCTACCAGAGTTTCAGTCCTGAGTCTGACCATTTTCTCTTTCATTTCCGGTGTCCAATCATAAAACCCCTTGCCTGTTTTCAAGCCCAGATTACCTTGTTCCACGATATCTTGCATTAATTTTGAAGGCTCGGATGCATCGGATAAATCGGGAAAAAGGTAAGCGGATATGTTGTGGAATATATCAAGCCCGCCCATATCTGCGCTGCAGAACGGTCCAGTGACGCCAAGGCGTCTGCCGTGCCCGTATATCATTGATTTATCAACTTCTTCAGCATCCGCGTATCCATTCTCGACAATGTAAAGCGCCTCTCTCAGAAGGGCCAGTTGAAGCCTGTTGCCTATAAAGCCAGGACATTCCTTATTCATGCGAACAGGCTCTTTGCCCAGGGCTTTTACCCATTCCATTGTCTTATCGACGATGTCTTTGCCGGTCTTTTCACCGGGAACAACCTCTACAAGAGGAATGAGTTGAGGCGGATTCCAAAAGTGTGAAACAATGACTCTTTCCGGATGGTTCAATCCTTTCGCTATAGCAGTAGGACTCAATCCTGATGTGTTTGTTGCAAGAATGACATCGGGCGCGCAAATCTCATCCAGTTCTTTAAAAATCTTCTGTTTGAATTCAAGATTTTCAGGTAAGCATTCGATGACCAGATCAGCGGATTCAACTGCCTCACGAATTGATAGTACGCATTTTATCCTCTTCATAACGGTTGAAGGGCTGTTTCCTTTGAGTTCACCGAGTTGTTCCATCATATCGAGACTTTCTTTGATCGCGTCCAAAGCTTTTACTGACAATTCCTCAGAGATGTCGCACAACATCACATTCCAGGAAGCGAGTGCGGCAAGTTCCGCTATGCCATGACCCATTGTCCCGGCACCCAATATTGCAATGTTTTTGATTTTCATACTGCCTCCACATTTGTATTCAAGTAAGAGGAAAATATCAAAGGGACATCCTTTAAGAAGTAAATAATAAAACAATACCACAAAGCGGGGAATCCAGGTTTTATAACTCTTTCCCTATCATTTCCAGAAATTCTTCTTCACTTAAAACCTTGACGCCCAGTTCTCTTGCCTTGTCGAGTTTTGAGCCTGCTTCTTCGCCTGCAACAAGAAAATCCACTTTTTTACTTATAGATGAAGAGGTTTTGGCGCCGAGAGCTTCCACCTTTTTTCGTGCCTCATCCCTTGCCATCTCTTTCATGGTGCCGGTAAAAACAAAAGTCAATCCTTTAAGCGGTTTGATTTCTTCTTTTTTATATTCAATTTCAACACCCGACTCTAACATTCTTTGTATGGTCTTGTTATTCTTCTCATCTTTAAAAAAGACTATAATGCTGTTTGATACCTCCGGCCCGATTTCTGGGATATTTATCAATTCCTCTTCCCTGGCTGCCGTCAATGCATGGATATCTTTGTATTGTTCTGCAAGAAGTGTCGAAATATGTTCTCCCACGTGTCTTATGCCGAGGGCGTATATGAAACGCGCGAAGGTAGGTTTTTTTGATGCGCTTATGGCGTTTATAATGTTTTCAGCGGATTTGTCAGCCATTCTGTCGAGGCCGGATAAGGTTTCTTTATTTAAATAGTACAAATCCGATACATCCTTTATGATATTTTTATCTACCAGTTGCTCCACGAGTTTTTCTCCAAGACCGTCAATATCCATAGCCCTTTTTGAAGCAAAGTGTTCGATGCTGCCCTTTATCTGGGCTGGGCAACTGATATTAATACAGCGCCTGATTGCCTCGCCCGGAGGCCGCACCACCTGTTCGCCGCATATTGGGCATGTATCCGGCATTTCAAAGGTTTCTTCATTGCCTGTTCTTCTTTCTTTTATAACTCTTACAACTTCCGGGATTACATCGCCTGCCCTGGATACGATGACGGTATCGCCGATCATAATGTCTTTTCTCTTTATTTCATCTTCGTTATGAAGAGTCGCCCTTGAAACTTCCACTCCGCTGACTGTCACCGGTTCGAGTATTGCCACCGGGGTAAGCGCTCCCGTCCTCCCGACCTGGACATCAATCCGGTTGATCTTTGTGATCTCTTCATGCGCTTCGAACTTGTAGGCCACAGCCCATCTCGGCGATCTTGATACAGCTCCGAGGGTATCCTGATAGTCGAGCCTGTCTACTTTGATAACCGTGCCGTCAATCTCGTAGTCAATTGTATCTCTTACGCTATGGATATATTTGTAATAGTCCAGAACTTCATCCAGATTTTTGCATGGTTTCGCGTAGGGATTTACCCTGAAACCCCATCTTTTTAAATATTCCAGGAATTGAAAGTGCGTTTTAATATTTACACCAACAACCTCGCCTGCCGCATAACAGAATATATTCAGCCTGCGCCCCGCTATAATCTTTGGGTCAAGCTGTCGTACGGAGCCGCTTGCAGCATTTCTCGGGTTTGCAAAAAGAGGTTCGCCTGAAAGCTCTCTTTTCATATTCAGTTCGTTAAATTCCTTCCTGCCCATGTATATTTCTCCCCTTACTTCAAGGAGAGACGGAGTTGGCATGTCAGGATTTTCAATTATCTTCATCGGTATTGCCCTTATTGTTCTCAGGTTCTGTGTTATATCTTCACCTGTATAGCCATCCCCCCGTGTAGAACCAAGGACAAATTCACCATTTTCATATACCAGTTCAACGGCTAATCCGTCTATTTTTACCTCCATAACGTAATCCAGATCTGTCACGTTAAGGAGTTTTTTCACCCGTTTATCAAAATCTGCAACCTCTTCAGCGTCCATGGCGTTGGCGAGACTCAGCATGGGTGTTCTATGGGTTACTGTTGAGAATGCTTCAAGGGGCTTTGCTCCGACTCTCAGGGTAGGGGAGTTGGGACTGAAAAAATCCGGCCAGGCGTTTTCAATCTCTGCCAGTTCCCGCATCAGCCTGTCATATTCGGCATCAGAAACAGAAGGATCATCAAGGACATAATATCTGTAATTGTGGTGATCGATCTCTTTCCTCAGCTTTTCAATTCTTGTTTTTGCCTCTTCTTTATTCATACTTGTTTCCCATAAAAATTATGCAATTTTACCAGAATTGCAGGAAAAGTAAAGGAGCTTATAAACGATACAATTCAAATCCTAAATCAAAGATGAAATTGAGGCGGCAAGAAAGAGGCGACGCAGGCGTGCTACCAGCACGTCGAGGAACCGATGACGAAGCCAACGAAGATAGCGCTTTGATTTAGGATTTGAATAATGCAACAAGTGTCTCAATATGAGGAGTCTGGGGGAAAAAATCGAAAGGCGCTATATCGGTTATGCTGTAGCCATGCATTGAAATATCTTTTAAATCCCGTGCCAGAGTTGATGGATTGCAGGATACATATCCTATTTTTTTTGGATTTATCCGAAAGATGTGTTCAAGTCCTTCCTTACTGATACCTCCCCTGGGAGGGTCTACAATGAGCAGATCAATTTTATCAAGGTTGATTTTACTTAGAATTGCTTCAACTTTTCCTGCGTAGAAGAGACAGTTCTTTACATTGTTCGCCTTGCAATTCTCATGAGCATTCATGATGTTTGCCTGTAGTGAATCAATGCCGATCACCTCTTTTGCATATCCTGAGAGTGAGATTTCAATCGGACCTGCACCGCAATACAGACCCAGGAGCTTTTCGTCCGTTTTAAGATTGGTAAGCTCGATTATTCTTCTGTATAGAATTTCAGCAGCTTTTGTATTAGGCTGAAAAAAGGATTCCGGGAAGACCCTGAATTTGAAGTTGTTAAGTGTCTCTTCAATATAAGTTTTTCCGGCAATATGAATTAATTTTCCAGTGTGAAAATCATCGCCGGATTTATTGTTTATTATCCTGTAGAAGCTTTTTACCCCCGGAACAACAGCAATCAACGACTGCCATAAGGGGATCAAGTCCGGGATGATGCCTTCCGTTGTTTCAAGAATGACCATTAATTCGTTGCTGGATTTGGATTCCCTGAGAATGAGGTGTCTGAGAAAACCCCTGCCTGTAAATGTGTTGTAAGCTGCAAGGCCGTGTTTTCGGGCAAAAGCTATAAAAAGCGGGATGATTTTCTCTGCAACCGTGCTTGAGACAGGGCACTTTTCTATCAATATAACCTTTCCCTGATAGTTCTTAAATGGCGAGACCCTTTCACGTAATCCCATAATAATTTTGCCTTCGCTTTCCCCAAAGGCAAGCTCAAGCTTATTTCTATAAAGATATGTATCGGGTGATGGAGTAATAGGAAAAATCCTGATATTTTTTATATCCAATCCGCCTATTCGTTTAAGAGTCTGTGACAGATAATTTTCTTTCAGCTCAAGCTGTTTTTCATATGCGAGATTTTGAAACGTACAGCCCCCGCATAATCCGAAGTGCGGGCATTGAGGCATGACCCTGAAAGGGGAGGGCGCAACAATTTCAATAATTTCTCCATAGGCAACCTTCTTGTTTTTTCTGAGGATTCTTATTATTACTCTGTCGCCGACAATGGCTTCAGGTACAAATACAACAAGTCCATCCGCCCTTGCTACCCCGTAATTATTTGGAAGGGCAATATCGATTATCTCTGTTGTTATGAGCTGATTATTCACAGTTTTATACATCAATGAACAAATTTTTCTGCAGGTTTAATCGGAAATGAAACGGAAAACGTTGTTCCTCCTGAAAGACTGCATTCTTCCGTGGTTTTACATTTATGGCAAAGGGATATGTCGCCGGGGCATACATCAAAATCAGTGGGGATATGTTCGCATCTTTTGCTTTTAAAGGTTATATCAAAACCGAAACGGTGTGCATATGTTTTGATGCGGAGAAGTTCAAAGCCCTTTCCTCCGGCGCCGAAATCGTAAGGTTTTTTAGATGTATACAAGTCAGTTTCTTTTGTATGAAACAGGCCATCGAGAATATATTTTTGATTCTCATCGGTAATGCCGATGCCTGAATCTGTAACGTGAATCCATATGCGGTTATCTTTCTGCTCAAGGGCAATTCGAATCACACCATTTTCGGGGGTGTTTTCAATTGCATTCTTAATGATGCCTTCGCATATTTCTTTTAAGACAACCGGATTTATGGTGATAAAGAGATCATTAACCCCTTCAAGACTGTAATGTATATGTCTGTGACTTGACGCATGTTTTATTTTTTCCAGTATTGACCGGACAAACGATAAAAGGTCGATTGATTGAAAGTCTTCTATTATGGCCGGTAGAAATTGATCTGTCCATTCCTTTAAAAAATTCCAGTGAATCATTATATCAGGCGGTATTTCAGATATGTCTTTCATGCGTTGCAGAATGCGATCAAGGTCATCAAGTAAAAGAGATGCTTCCATTTCCTGTGACGCGCGGAATATCTCGTCGGTTTCGTTTGAAATGGCGAAGAGGCGTTCTAAATTTCTTTCAAGGGCTTCTATGATACGGAAGTCAGTAGAAATAAATTGCACTTTTCTTTTTAAAATACGAATAGTTCCCTGAATTACAGCAAGCGGGGTTTTAAGCTCATGAGAAATATGATGAACGGCCTTTGTTTTTGCCCTGTTGAGACTTTCCAACTCTTTATGAGATTTAATGAGGGCTTCATGCGCCTGTATTCTCTCTGTAATATCGTCAAACGTGACAAGGTAATCCCCGGTTAAAAGCTGTACAAGGAAAAAATTAATTGTTTTTTTTGTAAGGTCCTGACATGTGACATCAAAAGTCCTTGATATTTTTTCTTTCTTTTGAGAGTTTTTAATGTCATTAATCCATGTTCTCAGGGCCTGTTTTCTATATTTAATATCCGGAAAAGCTCTCTTGAACCAGTCTTTCCCGTTTGAAACATCCTTAAGATTATAGCCGAACAAATCCTTGAATTTAGGATTTACATATCTGTATATGCCGTTCTTGTCAATCATTGCTATTCCAATCGGCGCGTTATCAGACAGCGCGAGAAGCCTGTTTCTCTCTGTGCGTAAAGCCTCTTCGCCTTTTTTCCGCGCAGTAATGTCTCTCAGGAGAATAAGGTAGACCGGCTGAGCGTTATATGTGGTTCTGGTCCCTGAAATTTCAACATAAATTGCCTTTCCGCTCTTTGTTATGCCCTTGAATTCGTACCTTGACGGCACTACTTCCCCGTTCCGCCTTCTCCTGTTGATATCCAATACAAGTTCATGGTCATCCGGATGAACAATTAAGGTTATTGGCGTACCTACAATTTCTTCAGGATTATCGTATCCGAACATTTCAACAAATTTCCTGTTAACATAAAGATGTTTATATCCCCGTATCATTGTAATGCCGTCATTTGAATGTTCAATGGCGGCTCTGTATCGCTCCTCGCTTTCAATAAGAGCTTTTTCAGCTATTTTTCGCTTGGTAATATCACGCATTGTGCCTTCGTAATACAGAAGCTTGCCGATATTATCTCTGACTGCTTTAATGTTAAGCGAAATCCAGTTCAGTTTTCTATCTTTGTTGTACATCTCAACTTCATAGTTTTGTACTGAATCATTTTTTTCAAGCAGTGCCATCCATTCAAGGCGATCATTTGGATTCGCGTACAATTGAGCGCCTGTCTTAGTAACTGAGTTCATGAGTTCATCCGGTGAATCATAACCATGGATATGGGCAAGAGAGGGGTTTGCGCTTAAGAAACGGCCTTCAGGGGTTGTCTGAAATATGCCTTCTGTAGCATTTTCATATATATTTCTATACTTTTTTTCAGCTTCCCGAAGGTCAGCCTCCATTTTTATTAGTTCTGCTTCTGATTTTTCAAGCTCGACTATGCGTTCGCGCAGTTGTTCTGTCATGCGCATCAGTTCTTCGTATGATGGAGTATGTTTTTCCTGCATAATCATTTCTTTTACGGGGAGCTTTCATCCCCATAGGACAGCAAAGCTGCCTGAAGTTTACCTTTTTCCCGTGTGAATCCCGGCGGATAAATTTTCCGCAGATTGCTGTGAAAGTTTCTTCTCAGTCTTTATTTTTGATACCCCGTGCGTTTACATTGGGGTTGTTCGTTTAGCAAAACTGCACATTATAAACTATTGCCTATTTTACATCAAATCCATGCGTATCTGCAATGAGATTGTTTATGTGAATAATCTCATTGCAAGTTCATTACTTGTCCCGATTCTATCGGGTTTTGTCTTGTTTTACGGGCCGGGCTTTATGAACATCGAACTTTTCGTTCCTGATAAACTGTTTGATCAAATGCTCTTTGTGCATTGCTTTAAGCGCTTCCTGGATTAGCTCCCTGTTTTTACGGTTTCCGTGTTGTATAAGCGCTCGATGCATCTTTCTCTCATGAAAGGTTTTGGGAACAGATACATTTTCATTGGTAAAAGGGTGAATTTCAGTATAGTACATGGCGCCTGACAGTGTAAGCGGCAGGGGGGTGAAATCCTGTATCTGTTCAGGGTGGATGTTTCTTTTCATAAGATAAAGGGCAAGAGACAGCGTATCTTCGAGTGTTGAACCGGGATGCGAGCTGATAAAATAGTTTACGAGATACTGCTTCTTATTTAGTCTTTTATTGATCTCATTGTATTTAGCGGCAAATTTTTCATATACATCAAAGGTCGGTTTATTCATGATTTTCAGAACATTGTCTGCCGAATGTTCGGGAGCGACCTTCATTTGACCGCTTACATGATGTTTGCAGAGGTGTGTAAGATATTCTGATGAATCTTTGTCAATGAGCAGGTCATATCTTATACCGCTTTCGATGAAAGCATGTTTTACTTTTTTCAGCGCAAGGATACGGTTGTATAATTCGATGCTTTCTCCATATCCGAGTTTCAGGTTTTTGCATTTTTCCGGTATGAGACATTGCTTATCCTTACAGGCTCCGGTATGCTTCCAAAATGCACAGGATGCATGATAAAGATTTGCTGTAGGGCCTCCAATATCGGTAATTGTACCCTTGAATTCAGGTTTTTCCGATATTAATCTTGCTTCATTCAGGATTGATTCTCTACTTCTTGACTGGATTATTCTTCCCTGGTGCATATATAAAGAGCAAAAGGCGCATTCCCCACAGCAACCCCTATGGGAAATAATAGAAAATTTCACTGTTTCAAAACCGGGGATGTTCCCGATTTTGTCGTATACAGGATGCGGGCTTCTCATGTAGGGAAGTTCATAAATCTTATCAATATTTTCCGCGGAGAATGGCAAGGATGGGGGGTATTGTATTATGTAGCGTGCATCGTGTTTTTGTGCCAGTACCTTTCCTTTGAAAGGGTCCTGATTTGTATAAATTATCCTGAATGCTTCATTAAATCTCGATTTGTCATTCCTTACTTCTTCATAAGATGGTATTTCTATGCAGCCTTCCGGCAAGAATGTGTCATCAACAATCTGCCCCTGATCCCCGGCCCCTGGTCCCCGACTCTTAACCCCGGATTTTTTGACGATTATGGCTGTGCCTCTTATGCCCGAAAGGCTTTTACCATCAAGCAATCTTTGAGCAATTTCAATAATCTGCCTTTCTCCCATACCATAAACCAGGATATCAGCCCTTGCATCCAGCAGGATTGACCTTCTTACAGAATTATCCCACCAGTCATAATGGGCAAACCTTCTCAAACTTGCTTCTATTCCTCCGATTACGATGGGCACATCGCCGAAGGCTTCTCTGATTCTGTTCGCATAGACAATTGTTGCCCTGTCAGGGCGCAGACCAGGTGTACCCGATGGAGAATAATCATCTTTCTTCCTTACCCTTTTACCGGCTGTGTAATTGGCTACCATGGAATCCATGTTGCCGGCGGTAATACCGAAAAACAAGCGCGGTTTCCCCAGCTTTTTGAAATCATCAATATGCTTCCAGTCAGGCTGGGGGATGATGCCTGTCTTAAACCCTGCCCCCTCAAGCGTTCTTCCAATCACTGAAGCCCCATACGAGGGGTGATCCACGTAGGCGTCGCCTGTTATGATAATAACATCCAGGGCGTTCCACCCTTTTTTTCTTAAATCCTCTTGCGATATGGGAAGAAAATCGGTTTGCATGATTCTGTTCTTGATTGAATTACGGGTTGCTGTCTTTTTCTTGAGTTTCTGGAGTTTTATCGACTTGTTCCGGAACTTTAAAATCGTCTTTCGGAAACAACGGCAAAGACTTTGACATAAAATCTATCCATATGGGAAGCGCGGCAGCGCCTCCTGATTCCTTGTTGCTGAGAAACCCGTCTTTATCGTAGCCGACCCATACAAGACAAAGCAGATTCGGCGAAAAGCCTACAAACCATGCATCCTTGAAATTGTCCGTTGTCCCTGTCTTCCCTGCAAGAGAATAAGGCATTTTTGAAGCGCTTCTTGCTGTTCCCCTCTGAACAACACCTTTCATGATGTCTACAAGCGTATATGCCGTTTCAGGCGCTACAACTCTTTCCTCTTCCGGCTTCTCGTTATATAATTCCTCGCCTTCATTCGTGTATACGCTCCTTAATGCTATAGGCGGGATATATTCGCCGCCTCTTGCAAATACAGCATATGCTGCTGCAAGCTCAATGGGTAGTATCTCTGTTGTACCGAGGGCTAAAGACAGGTTGCGCTCGAATTTACTGCTTATATTTAATCTTTTTGCCATTTCGATAATATTATCCAAGCCGACTTTTTCAAGCAGCCTTACCGTAGCGGTATTAAGCGATAATTCAAGGGCTTTCCTCATGGTGACGCTGCCGTGGTATTCATTTTTATAATTCCTTGGTTGCCAGACTACTTTTGTGTACGGATTTGTAAATGATAATGGCGCATCCAGCAACGTATAATCGGGAGTCAAACCCTGTTCCAATGCCGTTAAATATATGATGGGTTTGAAGGAGGAGCCCGGCTGCCTTCTTGCCTGAACTGCCCGGTTGTACGGAGATTTGGCAAAATCCCTGCCGCCTATGAGCACCTTTACTTCTCCTGTCTTAACTTCTATTGCAATAAGGGCTACTTCAGGAGGTGTTTTGACATCAGGATGCCTTGTTTTATATCCCTGTATCCCTTTTTCTATTGCTTCATAGGCATATTCTGTCATTTTGAGGTTCACAGTGGTTTTAATGTTAAGCCCTTTTGTGTACATGTTCTGGGATTCATCGAGGTGTTCCTCGAGAGCTTGTTTTACATATTCTATGAAGTACCCTGTCTTTTTCTCATAGGCCCTGTATGGAGCAAGAACCAACTGTGTTTTTACTGCCGCTGTATATGTTTTTTCATTAATAAAGTCTGCATCGTACATTTTTCTCAAGACAATGTTTCTTCTTTCCAATGCTTTCGCCATATTTTTAAAAGGCGAAAGTTTTGAGGGTGATTTCGTAAGTGCGGCAAGGGTAGCCGATTCTTCAAGCGTCAATTCGCTCGCTTTCTTATGAAAGTATGCGTAACTTGCCGCTTCAACGCCGTGCGCGCCTTCGCCGAGATAGATTAAGTTCAGGTACATATTAAGAATTTCATCCTTTGAGTAGGTCCTCTCTATCTGGATAGCGAGCATTGCTTCTTCAATTTTTCTTTTAAAGCTTCTCCTGGGAGTTAAAAAAAGGTTTCGCGCAAGTTGTTGTGTTATGGTTGAAGCTCCTTCCGATATGCCTCCGCGGATGATGTTTTTAAAGGCAGCCCTTCCGATGCTTCTTACATCAATGCCGAAATGCTTGTAGAATCTCACATCTTCTATCGCAATGAACGCGTATTTAAGGTGGTAGGGCATTTGAGTAATTGGAATAGGTATCCTTTTTTCAACAAAAAGCTCTGCAAATAAAGTCCCGTCATCTGCATAAAGTCTTGCCGCTGATTTGGGTTTATATGTCTCAAGCTGCTTAACATCAGGTATCTCAAGATAATTGACAAGGGCATATCCGAAGCTCACGCCGAAAATAGTCGGGATGAGGATGAGCAGTATGGCAAGCTTGATAGTTGTTCTTGAATACATTGGAGAATATATTATACTTTATAAACGTGGTATTGGCAAACCGTAATATATAATGCCGGTTGATTGCGGCTATGCAGGCCGCATTATTATTAATTTGACTGAGTTTTTATATAAAGCAGGGCAGGGGATAGCTAATACCAAGTTGCTTTAAAAAAATAAACAATGAATATTTGAAAGCTTACTTGGTATTATGCCCGGCAAATCAAACTTATAATGTTTGACAGCGACTTGATATAAAAGATCGGCACAGGACTTTATGGAACAACTATATTTGTTTGCGCCTGAAGAGATGATAAGGAACAATGCAATGAAGGCATTGATAAGCGGGGAGTTTCACCGCTCCGAGAAGTATTGGATGGAATTAGAAAACCTTAATTCCGGCAATGATTTTATAAATGTTGCACTTGATATATGCCGTTATTGGATGGAAGGATATGGCGATGATGAAGAATTCAAGCAGGAAAAGCCCCTGGAAGTATATAAAAAATGGCGGTTCTTTGAACAACATCTGAATGCCAAAGTATACCGGAATAATCCGGTAATAGGAATTATAAAGGAAAATATATTTCTCTTGAACATCGGTCTTGCAGATCCAACTCCCCTGATACGCCAATCCTTTGAAGGATATGGGATAACAATTCTCGACCTGCTTATGGAAATTGGAAAGTGGCAACTGGCAGTACAGGAAATCAGGAATATTAGAAAGATGGATGTGGATTATAAAAACGATATGTTCTTTCTCAAGTGCTCGAAAGTTTATTACAGGGCAGGAAATATAAACACATCCCGGCGTTTTTTATTATACGCCTTTTGGGATCAACCTGATTTGATTGCGCTTGACGATATGGCTGACCCTGAGCTTCTTAACGGACTTTCCGATTTATATCCTGATTATCGGATCAGCGAGGATTCAGTTGAGCTCATCCCTTTTGTAATATTGCTGACCGGCGCATTCAGCATTCGCCTGGCAGATTGTCGGAATTATTTAACGAAACTGCGTAAAAGTGCTAAAATATTTGAGAAGAACAGAAATTCAGGTGCAAGGATCAGATACAGATTATTTTCCCTCTATGCCTGGGATGCCGAACTGTCAAAGCTGATAAGCCTGGATTTCATTGAAGCACGAAACGAGATGAAATCGCTCGACAATCATTTGTTTCAACACTACATAGCGGGAATTAGAAACCTGGAAGGACGAACGCTAATTACAACCGGGTGATGTCATAAGGATGAGTGCGCCGGTCATGAGGACGGGCAAAAATGTGTAGTTCTGATGGGTTTAGAGCGGGCAGGTTTAGAACCTGCCCCTACTTGTGGTGATGCATTACGTTATTAACTGATACATAATTAACGTACGAGTAAGGATATAAAGGGAAAACATGAAAAAAATCATTGTTATTGTCGGGCCGACCTGTACCGGCAAATCTGATCTGTCAATATATCTTGCAAAGGAATTTGATGGTGAGATTGTTAATGCCGATTCCATGCAGGTTTACAGGCACTTCAATATAGGTACTGCCAAGCCTGGTATAGAGGCGCGTAAAGGAATTCCCCATTATTTAATTGATGTTGTTGAGCCCTATGAAGATTTCAATGCGGCTTTGTTTAAAGAAATGGCGGATGCCTGTATAAACGATATTTGCAGTCGTAGTAAGATTCCGATTATTGTCGGCGGGACAGGACTGTATTTGAGGGTACTGATGTACGGGCTTTTTGTTGCTCCGAAGGATGCAGATTTAAGAGAAGGCCTGCAAAGGGAATACGTCGAAGATCCTCTGAAGTTTTATGAAAAGCTGAAGGAAATAGACCGTGAATATGCACTTAAAATAAGCTTCAGGGATAAATTAAGGGCAGTCAGGGCAATGGAAATATTTAAAACTACAGGGTTGCGTATGTCTGAGTGGGGGCAGATCCACGGTTTCAGGGAGAGCCATTATGAAGTCCTGAAGCTTGGTTTAAAAAGGGAGAGGAGTGACCTGTATCCGAGAATCAATAAAAGAGTGGATGATATGCTGAATACAGGCTGGGTGGATGAACTGGAACATATACTTTCTATGGGATATGATGAAGGGTTAAAGCCTTTTTCGAGTATTGGATATAGAGAGATACTTCTTTACATTAAAAGTTTAATTAGCTATGAAGATATGGTAAAAAATATAAAAATGCATACACGAAATTATGCAAAAAGGCAAACAACATGGTTTTCCAAAGAAAAAGATGTCGTCTGGCATGAGTATCCGGAAGACATAGCGAATATAAAAACAAAGGTATCGGAGTTTTTAAAGGCATGGAACTCAAAAGGATTATAGAAGCTGTTCTTTTTGTATCAGGCAGGCCTGTAACAATAAAAGGGCTCGATAAAAAGCTTGAAGGATGCACCGGGGCAGACATTGAAGGGGCTATTCATGAATTGGTAACTGAATATAATTATTCTGACAGGGCCTTGGAGATTATGGAGGTATCCGGCGGTTTTCAGATGAGGACAAAGACTGATTACAAGGAATGGATAAAGAGGTTTGTAAAAGAAAGAGATGTTGAGTTGACAAGGTCTGTCCTTGAATCTCTTGCAATTATTGCTTACAGACAGCCCATAACAAAGAGGGAGGTGGACGCCTTAAGGGGAGTAGATTCATCACGTGCTATCAAGCAATTACTTGATAGAAAATTTATCGAAATTGCAGGCAGAAATGAAGAGGTCGGAAGGCCTATTGTTTTCAGGACAACAAATAGATTTCTGGAAGTATATAGCCTCAGGAGCATAGAAGATTTACCAACAGTAAAAGAGTTGGAAGCCTTAGAAAAATAGGAGGTTGCAATGGATGTTTCTGAATTATTGATTTTTATGGTGGACAATAAAGGTTCTGACCTCCATGTCAGCTCCGGCGAGCCCCCTGTTGTCAGGATACATGGGGACATGATGAAGATTGAGGTGCCGCCTATGGACAAGGATGAAGTCCATAACATGATATACGATATCCTGAATGACCAGCAGAGGAAGGTTTTTGAGGAAAACCTTGAACTTGACTTTTCTTTTGCCCTTGGTGATATTGCACGATTCAGAGTGAACGTTTTTAAGCAGCAGAGAGGGGATGCCGCTGTTTTCAGAACGATTCCCACGCAGATTCCTACCTTCGAGGAATTGAACCTCCCAAAGGTTTTTATGGATATCTCCCGGTTGGAAAAAGGACTTGTTCTTGTTACCGGACCCACAGGAAGCGGGAAATCCACAACCCTTGCTGCAATGGTAGACTTAATAAACAGGGAAGAAAAAGGGCATATACTGACTGTTGAAGACCCCATCGAGTTTGTCCATACGTCGAAGGGCTGCCTTGTCAATCAGCGTGAGCTTGGACCTCATACAAAAAGTTTTTCTAATGCATTGAGGAGCGCCCTTCGTGAAGACCCTGACGTGATTCTTGTCGGCGAAATGAGGGATCTGGAGACCATCTCTCTTGCTCTTACGGCCGCAGAAACAGGACACCTTGTTTTCGGCACATTGCATACAAGCGGGGCTCCAAAAACAGTGGACAGGGTTATTGACGTTTTTCCTGCAGCCCAGCAGGCTCAGGTAAGGTCCATGTTTTCCGAATCCATACAGGCAGTTATAACACAGGCTCTATTCAGGCGAAAAGATGGAAAGGGCAGGGTTGCAGGCTTTGAAATTATGATTGGCAATCCTGCAGTAAGAAACCTTATCCGGGAAGGCAAGATTGCCCAGATACCATCGATTATGCAGACAAGCAAGGCTATCGGTATGCAGACAATGGAAGCTTCAGTGACTGAATTGGTTGCAAAAAATATTGTAACAAAAGATGAGGTATCTTATTACCTGCCCAAGTCTGCACAGTAGAGGTGATGAATTATGGCCGAGATATTAGAATATTTAAAATACATGAACCAGAGGGATGCCTCGGATATATACATTACTGCCGGTCTTCCTGCCATGTTTCGCATCGAGGGCGCCACAGAGCCTTACGACGAGCCCCCGTTTACGCCTGAGGACACGGAGAGAATAGCAGCCAGCACGATGAATGAAAAGCAGAAGGTTCAGTTTGCCGAGGACTTTGAGCAGAACCTTGCCCTTTACTACCCGGATATTGGAAGGTTCAGGGTAAACATCTTCAGGCAGAGGGGATGTGTAGGTCTTGTTATCAGACAGATTAAAACAGAGATAAAGAGTCTTGATCAGATGGGTCTGCCTAAAATATTTAAAGACATTATGATGAGTAAAAGAGGTCTTGTGCTTGTTGTCGGTGCAACGGGAAGCGGTAAATCCACCACGCTTGCATCAATGATAGACCACAGGAATGCCAATCAGCGAGGGCACATAATCACCATAGAGGACCCGGTTGAATATGTCCATAATCACAAACAGAGTGTTATAACACAGAGAGAGGTGGGCTTTGACACCCACTCCTTTTACAATGCATTGAAAAATACCTTACGGCAGGCGCCGGATGTTATCCTTATCGGCGAGATAAGGGATTCGGAAACCATGGAAGATGCTATTACATTTGCAGAAACAGGTCACCTTGCCATGGGTACACTCCATGCAAACAATGCCAACCAGGCAATTGAAAGGATCATGAACTTTTTTCCTATAGAGAGGCATCTCCAGATACACATGCAGCTTGCCCTGAATCTGCGGGCAATCATATCGCAAAGGTTGGTACCGACTGTGGAAGGAAAAAGGGTTGCAGCCATAGAGATAATGCTCGACAGTCCGAGGATAAAAGACCTTATTATGAGGGGCGAGGTTGGCCTTTTAAAAGAGACGATGGCCGAAGCGTATAATGAAGGCATGCAGACCTTTGACCAGCATTTAATGGACTTTTATAAGGCAGGAAAGATTGATTACAACAATGCTATTGCTAATGCTGACAGCCCCAACGATTTGAGGCTGAAGATAAAGATGGCAGGCATTGAAAAAGAAGAGGTTGATAAGAAAGAGTCGTCATTTAAGCTTAGGATCGATCAGAAATAAAAAGCTTCAAAAAACAGGATGTCCGAATATTTATTTCAGGGCAGCCTGTTTTTTTATTATATTTTTTTGCAAATAGTGTTATAATTTTAAAAATTATGACACAGGAATTGACAATCCTTATCGTCACCGCTGCTTCAATAGGTTTTTTTCATACGTTAATCGGTCCTGATCACTATGTACCATTTATAGTAATAGCCAAGGCAAGAAAATGGTCTCTCATGAAGACAATGTGGATAACCTTTTTATGTGGCATCGGTCATATCGGGAGTTCGGTTATATTGGGTATGGCAGGCATAGCTTTAGGCGTAGCTGTAACAAAATTAGAAATAGTGGAATCTTTTCGCGGAGACCTTGCAGCATGGGCGCTCATAGCCTTCGGGTTGGTATATTTCGTTTGGGGATTAAGAAGGGCACTGAGAAACAAACCGCATAAACATGTCCATTTTCATACAGACGGGGATAAACACGTTCACGAGCATATACACGTAGAGGATCATACGCATATTCATCATGTTGAAAATAATACAAATATTACACCATGGGTGCTTTTTACAATCTTTGTTTTTGGCCCTTGCGAACCGCTTATCCCTATATTGATGTATCCTGCAGCAAAAAACAGTATTTTTGGCCTTTTAGCAGTAACTTTTGTTTTCGGCGGAATTACAATAATGACCATGTTGGGCGTAGTTGGAGTTTCTTACATGGGCATCAATTTTCTTCCCTTTAAAGGGTTGGAAAAATACAGCCACGCTTTAGCAGGCGCTACCATCTTCCTTTGTGGAATTTCAATACAGTTCCTTGGTCTTTAGAAGATACAGGCTTATTCCAATCCCAAATCAAATCGCAAAAAGAAAACTCCTTTCCGAAAAAACACATATTTTATTAAATATTCTTAAGTATTTGTGACAATTATCCGATATTATATTTCAAGGATGAAATATCTTAATATTAAGTCTGGAGCAGGGGGCATATGATAAAAGATTTAAAACAAAAAATTGAAGGCGCTATTAATTTGTTGCCCCCAATCCCGGCGGTGATGATGGAATTGTTGAAAGCCATTGACGATGAGAATAGTGATATAAACTCATTGTCAAAGATAATCACAAAAGATCCGTCAATGAGTATGAATGTACTGAAAGTTGCTAATTCTGCCTTTTACCGGCTCCCCTATAAAGTATCTGCAATTGACAATGCTGTAAGAATGCTGGGTATGAAAGAAATTTCGATGATTTGTATAGCCTGCGGTGCTTACAGGGCATTAAAACCGCCCCGGAATGTCCAAACCTTTGATGAGAACAAATTCTGGAAACATTCTGTGGCTACCGCAGTAATTGCAAAGAGACTATGCAACAAGGTGAATATAAAAGACCAGGGAGTGGTTTACCTTTCAGGCCTTCTTCATGATGTGGGGAAGATCATTTTAGACAGATTTGTCCATGAAATATATGAGATTGTTATTCAGGCAACCCGAGACGAATGCATCTCAATGATTGAAGCGGAGAAAAAGTTCATCGGCGAATCACATGATGCCATAGGCGGATGGATTATGGAAAAGTGGAAGTTGCCTGAAATGTTTATTGATGTTGCCAGGCACCATCATTCTGTTCAGGATGCTCCGGAGGGGAACAAAACGGCTGTTGCTGTCTGCTCGCTGGCAGATCAATTGGCAAGGATTGAGTGTTTTGGTTTTGGCGGAGACATGAGCGGGGTTATATTAAGCGAAACAGAAGCTTTCAAGATTCTTGAGAAAGTCAATCCGGCAATTGTGGACATGGATTTTGTTAAGTTTGTCTGGGATTTAGAGAATGTTGACGAAGAAATCGGTGAGATGGAAAGTATTTTGAAAAACTAAAGCGGTGTTGTGCCGCGTTGCATTCAAATACAGACCGAGGCGACGACGACGAGCCGACCCTCCCTACTGGAGGACAGGCGCAGGCGTACTGCCAGTACGTCGAGGAAAGCAAGGAGGAGACAACGAAGGTATGTGAATGAAGGCAACGCGGTATTAGCTGCCGCAATCGGCGGTATCGCCCTTAAGCTTACTCAGTGCATGGGGCAGGGCAGCCGACACGAAGGAGAGACATTCTGTCGCTGCCTTTGGGCTTCCCGGCAGGTTGATGACGATGCTTTCACCCCTTATCCCGCAGATACCTCGCGATATTATTCCGTGAGGTGTGACCTTGTAGCTTTCAATGCGCATTATTTCAGCGAAGCCGGGTAAATCTTTCTCAATTACCATCCTTGTGGCTTCAGGAGTTACATCCCTGTTTGATAAACCTGTACCGCCCGTTGTAACAACAAGGTCTATTTTTTGCTCATCTATCAGTTTTTTTATTGTATCAGCGATAATATCGGTTTCATCCGGTACAACGATAATGTCGATTACATTGTAAGAATCCTTCAGCATTTCAGCTATTGCGGGTCCGCTTTTATCTACACGTTCACCTTTGGAGCCCTTATCGCTGCATGTAATAACTACAGCGCTGTGTTTCATGGCAACACCTCAATCTCGTCGCCTGTTTTGATCTCCCCTTCAGTGAGCACTTCAGTGAAAATCCCCTCCCTCGGCATTACACAGTCACCGACCTGCTGAAAAATAGCGCACCTGGCATGACATTCCTTGCCTATCTGGGTAACTCTTAAAATAATGTTGTCCCCTACTTTAAGCTTTGTGCCTATAGGCAGTATCGGTAGTTCTATGCCTTCAGTAGTCAGGTTTTCAGCAAAATCTCCGCAATCGACATCTATTCCCATGTCTTTTATCTTCTTAATGCTCTCTTTTGCCAGGAGGCTTACCTGCCTGTGCATAAAGCCTGCATGAGCATCATTCTCAAGCCCCATATCTTTTATTAACATGCACTTTCCAATACCATGCTTCTTTTCGCCTTTTTTGTCGCTGATGTTTACTGAAATAATCCTGCCTTTCATACTTCACCTCTGAAATATATATCTCTTGTATTTTTACGCTTCACGGTTCACGTTCTTTACATATCTGCCGCTCTTCCCCCCGCTCTTTTCTAAGAGATAGAATGGTCCAAGCTCAATGCCCTTATCAATGGCTTTACACATATCGTATATTGTCAATGCGGTAAGCGTAACGCAAGTAAGAGCCTCCATTTCAACACCTGTCTGTCCCTTAATTTTTACAGAAGATGTAATTTCTACGACGGATTCATTATCTACAAAGGCATAATTGACGTCGATATGGGTAATTGCCAACGGATGGCATAAGGGTATAAGTTCATGCGTTTTTTTTGCCCCCATGATGCCTGCTATTTTGGCAACAGTAAAAATATCACCCTTAGGCCCCTCACCCTTTTTAATTTGCTTGTATGTTTCCGGCGACATTTTCACTCTGCCAAAGGCTTTTGCCTCCCGTTCGGTCTCTTTCTTTTCCGTAACGTCAACCATGCGCGCTTTACCATCGCTGTCTAAATGGGTAAGCTTCATCTCTATCCTCCGATATGCTGCAAACTTCTCTGGCATTTTTTGATCTGTCCCATCTCATCCTTTCTTTCAGGCTTCACCTTGACAATATTGATTATAAAAGACTTTATCTCTTCATCGCTTTTTCCTTCTCTCAGCAGTTTCTTAACGTCGTATCCTACATCAGAAAATAGACATGGCCGTATTTTACCGTTTGAAGTAAGCCTGATTCTGTTGCATTCCGAGCATATATGTGAAGATACAGGACTGATAAACCCTATCTTTCCGGCTGCGCCCTTAATATTAAACATCTTCGCGGGACCTCTTTCGTTATTAACAGAAGACTCCAGTTCGTATACTTCTCTTATACGGGCTTCAATTTCGCTTGATGTGACAATCTTTGATCTGTCCCACATTCCTGAATCGCCAAAAGGCATATATTCTATGAATCTCATATGATGGTTGTAACGTATTGATAATTTAGCAAAATCGAGGATTTCATCATCGTTGAAGCCTTTAATAATAACCGAATTTATCTTTATCGGGTTTAAACCTGAATAATGGGCCTTTTTAATACTCCTTATGACATCGGTGAAAGCATCAACTCCTGTTATATAAGCGAATTTGTCTTTCTTTAATGTATCAAGGCTGATATTTACCCTTCTCAATCCTGCTTCCATGAGTTCTTTAATATTTTTTCCGAGTAAAACTCCGTTTGTGGTCAGGCTTATATCTTCTATACCCTGTATTTTATTTATTTCTTCAATCAGATGAGAAATCCCTCTTCGCGTAAGAGGTTCTCCTCCTGTCAGCCTTATTTTGCTTACGCCAAGTTCAGCGCATATTTTTACAAACCGTATAATTTCTTCATAGGAAAGCATCTCGGTATGAGGCACAAAGGGGAATGTTCCGTCAACACAGTATTTACACTTTAGGTTACACCTATCTGTAATGGAAATTCTTACATAATTAATAATTCTGTTAAATTCGTCAATCAGCATAATTATCGTTCACCGCTATCTATTGATATATTTTATTTTACCTGTATCTTTCGTATCGTAACCACCCATGTCTTCAAGCCTTTTTTTAAATTCATCCGAAGTTATCAGTTCCATGAGCATTTTGAATCTCCTGTCTTCCACAAACTCTTTTGCGACAAGAAGGTCATAATCCTCCTGGGCTAAGGGTATAAAATCAAGGGAGAATATCCGGGCTATTGAATGGATGGCAACGCCGGCATCTGCTATAGATTCTCTTACAAGTATTCCTACAGCCGTATGTGAAGACTCTTCCCTATCATAACCATTAATCAGGTGTTTTTTAACTCCCTGTTCTTTCAGCATTGTATCAAGAAGGATTCTGGTGCCTGAACCGGCCTGTCTGTTTATGAATTTTATATCAGGTCGGGCCAAGTCTTTTATGCTTTGGATGTTTTTTGGATTCCCTTTGCGGACAAGAAGACCCTGCGACCTTTTGGCAATGTGAAAAAGCATAAAGGGCGTATCGTCCAGATATTTCTTTAATATGGGAATATTGTATATTTTCTCATTTTCATCGAGAATGTGTGTTGTGCAGAGCTGCGTCACACCTTTTTTAAAGGCAAAGATGCCGCTTAAACTCCCTGTATGTGTTGAGATGACGTCTAAATCAGGATGTCTCACTTTCATCATATCCCTTAAGAAATCAAGAGATAAATCATGGCTGCCGATGATGTGGATTCTCTGTTTCAGATCCTTTTCCTCTCCCAGGATTTCGCATTGGACTTCTTCGTTCTCATTGTAACCTTCAATATCTTCCGGTATTCTTATGAGGCCGTCGGCATTTGCCATTGATGAGAAGACGCTGGCCCCTCTGGGTAAAGGAAAAGCATAATAGGTCCCCTGCTTTTCTATGAGGTTTACTCGCACAAGCTCCTCAATCCCGACCCTTGAAGGAATCTTGTATGGGGTAATGCACTGTATGTATTTGTTCCGAAAGCTTGTTGTGCTCATTTTTGCAAAAAGAGGCTCTACAAATGTTTTAAAGCTTAATATGGCAGACACCGGATATCCTGGAATCCCGAATATGGGTTTGCCTTTTATGACGCCGAATATAGTAGGCTTGCCGGGCATCATGGATACTCCGTGAAAGATGAGAGTCCCCATTTCCGTAATAATATCGCCGGTGTAATCTTCACGACCGGCACTTGTCCCAGCATTAAGCAGAATTACATCACAATCTTCAATTACTTCATTAAGTATATCTTCTAACATCTTCTTATCACGGGCAATTCTTGTTTTAATTGCATCAAACCCTATTTCTTCTGAAAGTTTTAGAAGAGTATGAGAGTTGAAATCTATAAGCCTGCCGACTGAAATTAACGGGACTTGCCCCTGGGAATCTGTTTGTTCAAGGGGTTCTTCAAATATATCTATCAGTTCTTTACCTGTAGGTATAATGGCAATTTTTGGTTTACGTTTCACATGGATATGTGAAACGGCTCCGGATATGAGCATTCCTATATCAAAAATAGTTATTTTATGGTTTGTAGGAATAAGCATATCCCCTTCAATTACATCCTCACCGATCATTCTGACGTGCTGCCAGAGATAGGCCGGTCTTCTGATGGTTATATAAGTTTCAGATTCCTCAACATCTTCTATCATAATGACGGCGTCAGCATCTTTTGGTATAGGGTCTCCCGTGTTTACAGGCGTTGCGTCAATGTCTTTTTTTAATTTTACAGGGTTTGTAAGGTCTGCTTCGAGCGTATTTTTAAAAGATGTTGCGTATCCGTCCATGGCAGAGCATAAAAAGGAGGGGTTCGGGATTCTGGTAAATGCAGGCCTTGATGTAATGCGTGCCTTACACAGATAAACGGGGAGATATTCTTCATCATCTATAGGCCTTGTGTTCTCAAGTATCTTGCTTATGGCCTCTTCGCTTCGCAATGTCTTAAGATATCTTTTCATATTTAAAAGGAATAAACCTCCACTTCTTCGTCCTTCTCAAATCCTTCCGTACTCTCAGGGATTATTATGTAACCTGATGCACGGGCAAGGGAAGAGATGACAGAGGATTTTGCAAAAATGGGTGTCGCATAGGGTACCCCATTAATGATTTCAACAGAAACCCTCGCGTATTCTTCAATGCCGTAAGATGAGGGGATATTGGTTGTGAGTAAACTTCTGATGCCAATTTTATCCTGTATCGGCTCCCCTTTCAGTCTTTGGAGCATAGGGAGTACAAATTTAATTACAGCCATAATGCACGAGTTTGGATGACCGGGCAACCCGAATATGGGCTTGTCCCATAACTTCCCGAATATGATAGGTTTTCCAGGCTTTATGTTAACACCGTGGAATAGTATACTTCCGCCGAGTTTTTCGATAACATCCGTAATATAGTCTCGTTCTCCCTTGGAGCTTCCCCCTGAGATCAGGATCATATCATATTTTTGTGCAGCCAGGAGCTTTTCCGTTATTTCCTTTACGCTGTCTCTTGCGATTCCCTTAAATGTGATGTCAAAGCCTTCTTTCCTCAGCAAGCTTGATACAGTATATCTGTTTATATCCCTTATTTTGCCGGGAGGGGGTGTTTCGTCTATTGCTGTAATCTCGTCTCCTGAAGATATGACTGCGGTCTCAGGCTTTTTAAAAACCGGAACTTTTGCAATACCAAGTGCGGACAGGATGCCGAGATCAAAAGGAGAAAGTTTTTTCCCCTTTCTGAGAACCATATCACCTCTGGCGATATCCTCTCCCCTGAAACAGATATTCTCTCCTTTATGGATTGTTTTTGTTATCTCAACTGCATCAGGGAGTCGTCTTACATGCTCTTCCATGACGATGCCGTCAGCACCATCAGGAATCATTGCGCCTGTGCTTATTCCTGCACATTGTCCTTCTTCAAGAACTATGTCCGTTTCTTTTCCGATATCTACCCTGCCGTTAACTGTTAGAAACAGAGGAGATGTTTCCTTTGCTCCATATGTATCTTTTGCCAGAACGGCAAATCCATCTACCAGTGATTTGGAAAAAGGAGGGATATCCTCTTTGGAAATAATATCTTCTGCCAGCACAAGGTTAAGGGCATCCTCAATATCAACTGCTTCCATGACCGGGGTTATTGGAAAAGAATGAATGATATCAAGAGCTGCTTTCGGTGTTATTGATTTCAGGAATTCCATATCGCATATTACTATAGCTGATTTGAGCAATTAAGTCAAAAAGGGCGACGGGGCAAAACTGTACGGATTGTTTCTGCCTGTAAACAGGCTTATTGTAAAAGAAATGTTTCCAAATACCCCTCTTTGCCGGGTGAATGTTCGAGAATTTCCTGAAGGTCAACCAAACCTTTTTTATACAATGCAAGAAAACAATCGTTTAATGTAACCATGCCTTCTTTCCGTAGATCTTCCATTGCTGAAAATATCTGATTCAGTTTATCTTCCCTGATAAGGTTTTGTATTGTTTGATTTATTTGCATGACTTCGCAGGCACATGCAAAACCATGTCTATCTGTTCTTCTTATCAGCCTTTGAGAAATAATACCCCTTAAGGTATGGGAGATTTGTATCCTTACCTGCTTTTTCTCGCTTTCCGTAAAATAATCAATCATTTTGTTTATGCTTTGGACTACGTTCCATGTACGCAATGTACAGAAAACAAGATGACCTGTCTCGGCTGCTTCGAGAAGCATCTTTACGGACTCCTTGTCTCTTATACCGTCAACAACGATAACTCCCGGACTTTGTCTTAAAATATGGCGTAACGCATCGGCAAAGGAAAGAGTATCCTCCTTTACTTCTCTTTGTGATATAACGCATTTTTTTGGTTTGTAAACATACTCGATGGGGTCTTCTATTGTGACAATGTGGGTAGGGATTTCTTCATTGATTATATTTATCATAGCAGCAACGGTTGTAGATTTTCCGCTGTTGGCAGGTCCAATTATCAGCACCAGACCGCTTCGTTTTTTTGTAAATTCCCTTAAATTATCAGGCAGAGATAGGATCTCTAACGTAGGAATGCTTAGGGGGATCATCCTTATGGTAAATGCCACAGAATTTCTCTGGAAGTAGGCATTCACTCTAAACCGTGCCTTGCCTTCCAGCTCATATGCAAAATCAAGCTCTTTTTCATTAAAAAACTTCTGTTTTCTGTCAACACCCTCTACAACCTCATCCAAAAATAATTTTAGATCATTTCTGGTCATTGGTTTGTTGTCGTAAAAGCTTAAATTTCCGTTAATGATAAAAGAAGGCGGGTTTCCTTCCACAAGGTGGAGATCGGAAGCATTTTTTTCAATCATTGCATTTAATATGTCTTTAACATTCATGTTCCCCTCTTGCGTCATAATATATCAATATAGTCTGATTTTATGCAACGTTATAATTAATAATGAGCTATCTGTCCGTATTGTTGTAGTTCACGGCGCAATTTCTGTTAGCGTCTGTTGCAGTTGCCTGTGTATATGTTATTGACGGTATTGCCGCAGGCGCCGTGCATGAGACATCGGTAAAACCGCTGATGCTCCCTCCGGGGCCGATACTTGATATAAGGGTGTTGTTGGGAATAAGGCTGCATCCTATACCGTTAATACGAAAATAACCGGCAACGCCTAAATTATTCCATATTTCATAGGCTGAGCAGCGTCCGCATGACAGCTTTGTTTGCAGTTCCGGCAATGTTACCCACTTGACGATATCGTCGTACTCGTCTGTGGCACGAGTGAAATCGCCTGCGTAATTATCGACTGCTATGCCTGCCAGGTAGGTATTGATTGTTGTTGCTGCCCCAACAGCCTGATTTCCGGTAGTCTGATTATTGAAATTTGCACCGCCGCTCAGGATAATGAATGCTACATTATTCACGGTATTAGATGTTGAACAAGCAGCATCATTGCATATCCTCAGTGTTATATTTGTAGTTGTTTTGTCGCATATGGAAGTAACGAGATTATTATCAAAAATATACTGAAGAGCATTGTTCCAAGCATCGTTCCGAGTCCGTACTATATTAGGGAACTGTGTAAGATCAGGGAGCCTGCTGTTCGTTGCGGCATATCCTATGACACCTTCCAGGGCAGCATTGACACTTTCTTTTGTCTCCGTTGTTTTCATCCGTATAGTTAAGGGGCCGATCATTCCTGCGCCTATGCTGACAAGGATACCCAGAATAACCATTACGATTGCAATCTCAATAATGGTAAAGCCTTTTGTATTAGATTTCATGTATCACACGATTCTCTGTAATCCTGACATAAACAATGCACAATATAATTATATTCCTAATACACAAAATTGTGTTGAAAACATATAGAGGGAGATTTTATACCTCCCTCTATATATATCTAAAGAATATTTAACAATAATCCAAATCCGGATTAGAGTTTGAAAAATAATAGTATCGGTGCTTCCGAGCCTGCCGTATATGCAGCAAGCGCTCGAATTGAACCTGTAGTTGCTATACCGTCATCATACTGAATGTCTATCTGCTGCGCTATATTTGAGGGAACTCTTGAAAAACCTATCCAGTTTACAGTTAACGTGGAGACTGCGACATTTGCCGTTCCTACGGTTCCGCCATAGGGGTTTGTAGGATTTGTGCCATCAAGAGGACCGGAGAGAATATTCGACCTCCTCATGTGATCCCACATCCCGCAAGTCTCCGTTGCAGTAGCCGCAGCGCAGGTAAACATGGTGCCGGGAGCAGCATCGGTTCCTGTCGCTCCGCCGTCTATCAGTCCATTCCCGTTACCGGCGGTATAATAAGTTGCCGGACTCCATCGCGTCGCAATACCTGTGCCGTTGTCGTCTCCCGGATATCTGGCATATTTATCATAATAGGTGTAAATGGCCGCAGCGATCTCTTTGTGTTGATTGTATAACCTTTTAGCTTTCGCGCTGTTAATCATCTCCTGCCCTTTAAGCACAGCTCCGAGCATAATGCCTATGATAACAAGCACTATTGCCAGTTCAACGAGCGTGAAACCTTTCTGATCCTTTAATCTTCTGAACATTTCCATATTTACCCTCCCAAATCAGTCATTCATTTAATGATTATAATATTATCAACTAAAAATGATAATTACACAAGATGTAGAATGATTTTACATATATACAATAGTTGGAGAATTTATGTTTTACGGGGAATTATTATCTCAAACTCAACGCCCTTTTCGATATTCCTTGCAACGATTTCTCCTCCCATAGACAGAACGATACTTTTTGCCTGAAAGAGTCCTATCCCCAATCCTTCCTTTTTCGTTGTATAAAATGGTTCAAAAATCCTTTCAATATGCTCGATATGGCTTCCCGTATCACGGATAATAATTTTAATATCCGTCTCTGTTTTGACAATATCAATGAAGGATTGAACATTGTATTCCCGCAATGTTTTTTCGTATATGTTTTTCAGGATATTGTCAAGGATGGATGTGATCCTGTATTCTTCCGTAAATATTGAAGCATCTCCCTGAATCTCATAGGGAAACCTGTAAAGATTTGCGACTGTTTCTATTAGTCTTTTAATGCTTACATTACTTTTATGACTATCGGGATGACCTCTTTCCTTCCCGATTTCCAGCATATCCAATATTCTGTTGGCCCGCAGAGACAAAACAGATGCTGATTTTTTAAGAATGCCGATGAGTTTTAACTCCCTGTCGTGATTTTCCGCGTGTTCCAAGTTATAAGATAATGTCTGTGAGAACTGAGCTATGTTTTTAACATCATGTATGATAAATGTCTGTAGTTTTGAAAAGTTATAGAATGTTTCGTTAATAGCTTTTATTTTTATTAAAATATCCGTTTCTGCCAATAAAATAATAGTTTGAAGAATCATCAGGTGGACATATCTATTTTCACCTCCTGAAGATTTGGGTATGATGCCGATATTTACAGCATAATCTGCCCGCTCGATGCTCTGCTGAATTGCGTCCTTATCGTTATCTTTTTTCTTTTCAAAACAATTACCAAGATAAACAATCCTGTAAAACATGTCACCAACTCTTGCCTTTTTTAACAGACCTTCTGTTTTTTCAAGAAATAGATGTAAATCGTAATCGCATTCTTTATTTTCATTAACAAGCATTAAAACTGTTTTAAAAGCCCTATTTGTTAAAAACCTCAGATAAACAAGAATACAAATAATGATTATACCTGTGGCGATGAAGAACAGGTATGTTATATCTAAGAGTTTAATCGTCATATTCGCTTCGTTTAAATCCAAATTTCTTAATGAAATAGTAGAGGCTTTCCCGTTTAATTCCAAGGATTTTTGCAGATTGGTAGACATTGAAATTTGTGTCCTTCAGTACCCGTAAAACAATATTTCTTTCTGCTTCTTCTCTGGCAGGCTGCAGTCCCTTGCCGACTTCAATATCAAATGAGATTTTTTTAATGCCTTCTTTGTCAATCCTCTCTTCAATATCTTTAAAAAGTAAAGCCCTTTTAATAGAAAAAACTATCTTATCCATATCAACCGGCTTCATAATGTAATCAAAGGCGCCTGATTTTATGGACTCCAAAGCGGCATTTTCAGTTTTCTGTCCTGTCAGGATGACAACTTTTGCAGGCAAATTATCGATAATAAAGCGTAAAAGTCTGATGCCCTCATAGGGTGTGTTTTCAGAAGGCGGCAGGCCAAGATCGAGTATTACCACTTCGATCTTGTTTTCTTTAAGGATTCTCAGGGCTTCTTCAACGTCTCCAGCCTCAAAAATATTGAAGGTTAACTCAAGGGAAAAACGTATCTGGTTTCGCAGCAGGATATCGTCTTCGACCAGAAGGACATTTTCCATATATTTTCATAGTATGTATAATATTTCTTGCTTTTTAAAGCACTATTTAACTATAATTGGTCAACTTGATGAAATTATTAATTATATGTGTAATATTAATGCCTTCAATCCTTGATGCATTCTGCTTCGAAGATGCCGGAAAACAATACGGTATTCCTTATCGACTTCTTGAGAGCATTGCCGTAATCGAATCAAACATGAACCCCGGAGCTTTCAATGTAAACCGAAACGGTTCCTTTGATGTGGGGCTCATGCAGATTAATTCCTTCTGGATTAAGATGCTTGAATTGAACAAGGATGAGCTGGTCTCGAACCCATGCTATAATGTCATGATCGGGGCAAATATTCTGAAACAATGCATAGACCGGTATGGTTTTAACTGGGAAGCTGTCGGTTGTTATAATGCAACTGATTCGCAAAAAAAGATCAAATATTCATGGAAAATATTTCAAAAATTGAAGAATAAAGAAAAACATCAGATGATACAACGCGGAAGTTGCATGGCACCGGCGCCTGTACCAGCTCTTCTTTTTTCGGTAAAAGATAAATACGAGGAATAGACCCGGAAGATATGAGCCTTCTTGCCGACCTCCTCTCGAAAGTAAAATATCAAAAACATGAAGGCGGAATCCCTCCTACCCTTGAAAGGGTAATATCCGATTCAAAAAAGAAAAGAGTTGTTAAAAAACAGATTTTCATTATGGGGGGCGTAGCCCTGATAATTGTTTTTGTCGGGCTGGGTTTTGTGTACTATATAAATATGCTTACAGCCCCTTCGCCGCTTCCGGTTGCAGCAAGGACGAATATTAAACCTCCTTTACAGCCCCGGGAAATTGATACGAAAAGGCCTGAGCCCACACATGGATCAGCAGATAAAATAATTGATTCACAAGCAGTGAAGCCGGAATCAGGTCAAAGTGTAAAAGCTGAAACAGATGTTTCCAAAAAAATGCCAAAAACCAATTCTGACCCGCTCGTACAAAAGGAAAATACGCAAAGTTTTTCAAGTGAAAAAAAATACTCATCCCCGCGTAGTAGTGCCAGATCCGGGGGAGAAACTGCAAAATTGTCACAGGAGTCAGCACCCTCCCGAAAGGCAGATAGGGATGGATTTCTTTATACGGCAAAAAATTATGAAGCAACCAGAGATTATTATCATGCCCTTAACTATTACAAGAAAGCTCTTGAAATTGACCGGCGCAATTATGTAATTATGAATAATATCTCAAGTATTTTAATAAATATGGGTTTATATGAAGAGGCAATAAAGTATTCTAAAGATGTATTAAACATAAATAGAAACTATGCGCCTGCCCTTGTAAATCTCGGTATATCATTTGTCCAACTCGGTAATATGAGCGAAGGCAAAGCCTATCTTTTAAAAGCCGGATATCTGGAACCTTCAAATAAAAATGTCCTTTTAAATCTCGCACTTCTCTATGAAAAAAATAAAGATTATGATGAAGCGAGTAAAATGTATTCAAAACTTTATCAAATGGACGATATCCAGGGATATCTGGGTATTGCAAGGGTTGCTGAGGGCACAAGCAGGCCGGATGACGCAAAAAAGGCATATCGGGAAATTCTTGCCCTTAATAATGTGGATTCTAAAACAAAAAAAATTGTATCGGATAGATTGTCTGCTCTGGAAGGCAAGTAGTTCTCGTATTTATTCAGCAGTCGCGGTATTTTTTGCAATTGCCCTGTCCGATACCCATCCATTATAACCATCCTGAGTTTTCACCCTATACCATTTTTCTCCGCTTTCATGTGTATATTCCTCGGTTGCTTCAAGAAGTGTTCCCTTTGGTATCCCTGAAACCCTGCCGGCACTTACGGAAGGACTTTCCCTTAAATTGGCATCGGCAACAACGGTGATAATCATTTTTTCAGGTACTTTAACAGGTGTTTTCTGCATAATTTCAGGGGAAGCAATTTCTTTGGCAGGCAGTAATTCTTTTACAGGCGCTTCTTGTTTGGCAGGTAATGCCTCTTTGACAGGTATTCTGTATTTCCATGTCAAAAGGTTATTGACATGGAAAATCCCGAAGGCAATGATTATTAAAATAACCGGTATTGAACTTATTAAGGCATATCTCAGAAAACTGACCCTTTTCTTTTCTTCTGTATCACCATAAGAGAGGTGTTGCTTCGCATATTCTACATGATGCTTTTTTATAAAGTTTGTCCCTTCAATATAAGCAGCCATGAGGGATCTTGAAGAAAGAAGGTTTATTAAACGCGGGATCCCCTTTGATAGTTTGTATATCAATTTTATTGCGTCATCTTCAAATATCACAGAACCTTTGCCTGCTTTTCTGAGCCGGAAATTAATGTAATCCTGTGTCTCAACAGCATTCAGAGCATTCAATGTTGCTTTTACTGTAATCCTTTGATTTAATTGTTTCAAGTTCTCGGACAAGAGTTTTTTCTTCAATTCCTGTTGCCCTACCAGCATAATTTGCAGCAGTTTTTCTTTCTCTGTTTCAAGGTTGGAAAGAAGCCTCAGCTCTTCAAGTGTTTCATGTGGAAGATTCTGTGCTTCATCAACCACTATAATGACCGTTTTATTAGACAAAGAATGTTCCACAAGAACATCCCTGAATGCTTTAATCATTTCATTCTTATTATTTGTGCCTGTGTGGATATTCAAATCCTCCAGCACTGCCTGTAAAAATTCTTCGGGAGATAATCTTGGCGTCATTATCAGCGCTATCTCTGCCCTGTCTTTCCATTTATCAATAAATACCCTTAGAATGGTTGTCTTTCCTGTCCCTGGCTCACCGACTATAAGAGAGAAACCTTCCTTCTGTTCTATTACATAATCCAGAGAGAAGAGCACATCATTATGTTCTTGTGAAGGGTAAAAAAAGTGAGGATCTGGCGTGAGCCTGAAAGGGTCTTCGTTGAGATTAAAAAATGATAGATAGTCCATAAAATATTAAAAAACTATTTAAATTTTGATACCAAATCGTAAATAGGCAACAGGATTGCCATAATCATAAAGGCAAAGATAATCCCGACAATAGTCATCATGACTGGTTCTATCATTTTGCCCAGTTTTTCAGATACATCGTCAAGTTTTTTAAAGTAAAAATCGGATAGAAACGCAAATTGCTCGCCAAGATTACCGCTTGATTCTCCTACATCGATCATTCTCACCACCATCTTAGGGAAAATGCTCTGTTCTTTAATGGCATCGGATATCTTGCTGCCGGTTGAAATTTTTTCCTTTATACTGATGATTGCCCTTTTAAAAACCTCAGAACCTACTGAATTTGAAACAATAACCAGCGATTTGTCGATTGTTATGCCTGCAACAACCATAATCTTCATCTGTTCCGCAAAGGAAGCAAGATACTTATTAAATACAAATAGTTTAACAATAGGTAGTTTCATCTTTACCATATCGAGATAATATCGCCCCTTTTCTTTCTGCTTCACCAGCTTTATGCCCGCGATAATAGCTATAGGTATAAAAGGCAGTATATACCATTTTGATTGAATGAAGTTACTCATAAAGAGCATCATCCTTGTTATCAACGGCAGTTTTTCCCCCATTTCCTTTATCACCGACAGAAGTTTCGGCATTACATAGACAATCCAAAACAGCAGTGCACCCCCTGTTGTAAAGAGAACAAAAATAGGATACATAAGCGCCCGTTTAATAGTTTCAGAAAGATCTTCTATCCTCTGGAGATGATCGGCTATATCCATGAGGCTCCGCTCAACACGTCCTGTCTCTTCTCCTATCCTTACCATTCTTATGAGGATATCAGGGAAAATGCGCGCATTTGCATTAAGTGCATATGATAAGGTTGAACCCGATATAACACTATCTTTTAAATTCTGAATTGCGCTTTTAAGAGCCTTTTTCTCTGTTGTCTGGCCTATGTCTTCGAGGGCATCAAGGATTGATATACCTGCTTTCAGCATCATACCTGTGTTTCTCGCAAATTCTATAATATCACGCCTTTTGACCCGGCCTGATAGAGAACCAACATTAAATCCAGATAGAAGACTGATTGTTTTTTTAATGCTTAGTATACTCAGGCCTTTAGATATAAGATTACTTTGAGCGTCATCAATGTTTGTTGCTTCTATAGAGCCGCTAATCAATGAACCGTTGATATCGATTCCTTTATAAGCAAATATCCCCATATTTATCAACCGGCAACTCTCAATGCCTCTTCAACAGTTGTAATGCCTTGCGATGCTTTGATAATAGCGTCTTCTTTCAATAACCTCATTCCGTTCCGCTTAGCACTTTCCTTCATGGCTGTAACAGATGCGCCTGAATATATCAATTCCCTCATCTCATCATCAACTGCAAGAACTTCACCGACGATTACTCTTCCTAAATACCCTGTCATATTGCATTTCGGGCAGCCTTTGCCCTTAAAGCCCGTGGTAGAGGCAATTCCATATTCTTTTAAAATGGATGCCTCATGTTCGCTTAAAGTATATTCCGTTTTACAGTAGCCGCATGTTGTCCGTACAAGCCTCTGTGCAACAATGCCGAGGATCGATGCGGAAAGCATATACCTGTCTACATCAAGATCGATGAGCCTTGGAACTGCTGTTACCGCATCATTTGTATGAAGCGTGCTGATAACAAGGTGCCCGGTTATGGAAGCTCTTACCGCAATCTTTGCCGTTTCTTCATCCCTGATTTCGCCGAGAAGGACAACATCGGGGTCCTGTCTCATAAAATTTCTCCCGGCAAGGGCAAAGTCATAGCCTGCCTTTTCATTAACCTGTGTTTGTTTTACGAAACTCAGCTTATATTCCACAGGATCTTCAACGGTAAGTACGTTTCTTTCGAGTATATTTACTTCTCTTAAAGCAGCATAGAGTGTTGTTGTTTTACCGCTTCCCGTTGGGCCTGTAATCAATATTATTCCATATGGTTTTTGAAACAACATCCTCAGTTTGTCTGTATTGACAGGATCAAAACCGAGCTTTTCAATCCTGAGGAAAGATGCTTTGCCGGTCAATATCCTCATGACGACGTTTTCGCCATAAATAGTCGGGATTGTGGATATGCGGATATCATATCCCCTGTTCAAGAAATTAAAAGTAAATGATCCGTCCTGAGGCAGCCTTGTCTCGGCAATATTAAGCTGCGAGAGTATCTTTATCCTTGATACAATCCCTGAATGCACGGCCTTCGGCAAGCAGTGGGCATATTGTAAAACCCCGTCTATCCTGAAAAATATATGTACAACATCGTCGGCGGGAGTAATATGAATATCTGTGGTGTTCTTGCGTATTCCGTCCATAATGATAATGTTGGTCAACAATACAACATCATTACCGCCGATAGCCCCTGTTGTCTGGACATCTTTAATGATCTTGTCGATACTTTCCTGAATCGGGTTTTCCAAAAAGAAATAGGATCTGTCCATAGCTTCGTTATAGGCGTCTCTATCAACAAGGTAGACCCTGGGCTGGCTCTTTGTTATTCTTGATACAGTGTCTATTGCCTGGATATTGCCCGGTTTTGTTATACCGATATTCAGTCTGTCGTCTTCATTGTCTATAGGAATGAATTCGGCTTTTTCCGCCATTTCTTTCGGGATGATCCGTAAAGCATCCTCTGACACATAGAATTTATTGAGATCGAAAAACTCTATTCCTGATTGTTCGGCAAGTATTTGAGCCCTTTCCTTGGATGAAATGAATCCCAATTTTACAAGTACATCTCCAAGAAGGTCGCCGGTAACCTTCTGGTGAATCAAGGCAATTTCGAGCTGTTTCTCGTTGATTAAACCTTTTTCTTTTAGAATATCGCCAAGCTTTAGTATTGCCATAAACGCCGTACTCCTTTATTACCCTGCGGATTAATATCTCGAAGTTTGTTTCGGAATGGTTGCCCCGCAAATTTATCATGGGGTAATTCATTGCATATTCTTGTCTTGCCTTTAATATCTCGCACGCTTGTGGCTGGGTAATCCATTGCTTATTTGCCTACCAGGAAGGGCTGGAGTAAAACTACAAGTTCATTCTTTGTGTCCTGCTTGTTCCTGCTTTTGAAAAAATATCCCATGAGAGGAATGTTGCCGAGGAAAGGTATCTGGTCATCCTGCACGCTTTCCTGCTTTTCGATAAGCCCGCCGATGATGATTGTCTGGCCGTTCATTACCTTTACTGTAGTGCTCAATTCCTTAAGATCAACAATAGGAAGAGAGATCTGTATCGCAGTGCCTACACTTTTTTCCTTTAAATCCTGCAGTTTGGAGATAATTGGCGTAACAGTTAAAGAAATCTCTCCGCGTTCATTTATATAGGGGACAATGCCGATGAGTATCCCTGAAAGTATGCTGCTTGTTTGCACGGAATATGTTGTTATTGGCGTTATACCTCCCGTAGTGGTTGTTTCAACCTTAGAAATAAAGGAGGTGTTTCTTCCCACGCTCAAAAGGGCGGTATGACCATTCATAATATTTATTCTCGGATTGGAAAGGATTCTTACTTCTCCCTGTTGTTGCAGAGCCTGAAGAACAGGGGCAAAACGCTGATCGGTTACAGCTATTCTGAATAAGGGGCCTGTAGCGGGTACTACTGATGCAAAATTTTTCGTGCTTATGTCAACATCACTGGTTATATAGCTCCAGTCAATGCCAAGTTTAAAATTGTCATTAAGCTGAACTTCAATAATTTTTGCTTCAACCAAAACCTGCCTGCCGATGATTGTTCTCAGATTGTTGATGTATTGTTCAACCCTTTCGAGGTCTTTCTTTGAAGCAGTTACGATTATAGACCCTGTAAGCCTGTTTAAGGAAAATGAGTGTTGTGACGAAGCTCCTGGTTCTTTTGCCCCAAGAATAGTCGAGATAGACTTTTCTATCGCCTCCCAGAATTTAAATGCCGTGTCATCACTTTTGGAGGTTTGTGTTATGCTTCCTTTTACCCCGGTTCCTCCGCCTCCGGAAGACCCGCTGCTGCTTGCTGTAGATGTTGCCCCCGCGAGCATGTCTCCGCCTATATCAATAGAATATTTTTGCTCAAGAGCAGGATGACCCAGTTCAAATATGCGGGTATCGGCAGCCCTCACATAGAGCATGTTTTCTTTAAATACATAAAAATAATCAACTGAACCGAAAATTGTTTTGAGCGCATCTTCGGCAGTTACATTTTTCAGAGTAATGTTTACCGGAGTTTCAGGATCAACCCCTTTTTCCATGACCACATTAAGGCTTGCCGCTTCAGAGATTACATGGAGGACATCTCTTAAAGGGGTGTTTCTGGCTGTAATATTTACAATGCGTGTTTTTAAAGGAGTGACATCCTCAACAGCAGGCATGAAATCAGGTATTTTCAAGGGAGGAGGCGCTTCCGGTTTAGTTTCTCTGAACTCCTCCGGTATTTTAATTTCTCTTTTTATATCGATTTTTGTTTGAGGCCGGGATGCGCAGGAAGTAATAAACGGCAAAAAACAAAGGGATAACAAAAACAAAATAAATATTTTGTCTCTTATTTGGTGTTTAACCATTTTTTTATATCCTCAATCTGTTTTAATTTTTTGTCGTTTTCAGTATTGATCATCTTTTCCATATTTTCATCAGTTGTAGATACTTTCTGTTTCTCTACTGCGAGAGGTTTCCCGGCATCTTTATTCTTTTCAGACGTTTTACCTTTTTCCTGATCCATCAAAAACCATCTATTATTACCCCCTTCTCTTATGAGAACTTTATTATCAACTATCTTAAGCACTTTGTCATTGCCGATTAAATCGCCTTCTTTTACTACCTGATTATTTATGATAGCCATTTTTTGTCCATCCCTGATGAGAATCAGAGAGACGTTTTTTTTCTTCTCAATTGCAGTTTCATTGAGAACTTCGGATAACGCAACGCCAGGGAACCCCTTTTGCGCCCCCTGGGTGCTGTCAAGAGGCATTTTTAGACCGATTATCATGTTCGGCGCTCTCTCTGCAATCTTGATTTTTTCATAGAAAAAACCCACGATCTCATATTCTTTTGGAGACAGAAAAGGTTTGAATATTACCCTCTGTATGCCTTCATAAAAGGCGAAAATCGCAGCAAATGACAATATAAGCAGTATAATCAAATTTTTATAGACATTCAATTCTTAATTACCGTTCCTTTTGGTTCCCTTTGTGCTTGTATCAAAACCGGTTTTTGGCATGTTTAATATACCCTGAATTTCATAAGCGAATGCAATTTCACCTTTTACCCCGGTCACGCTGGTTAGTACAAGACTACCTATTGTGAAAAAGGGGAATTTCATAGTTTGAAGGTTGCCGATATTTTTCAGGAAAACCGTATAATCAGTAATAGTGCCGGAAATTGTTATGGGCAAACGAAGCTCATCCCCCTTGTCTTCAATGACCGCTGTTGTTACCTTTGCTTTTCCGAAAAGGTCCTTCAAGGTATCAAGCCCTATATAGATATATTTTATTGATGGCGTCCCCGGCATGTCCCGGGGTATGATTTTTCCAATATCGTAAAGAGAATTGTCAATATCCTTTATGGTGTCTCTAATCTTTGCAAGATTTATTTTAATCGTATACAACTTGCTCAATGTTGTGCCAAGGGAGGCGGCATATTTGCTAAAAAGTATCGCGGACGACAAGACCGTTAAGAACAGTATTAATGCGGCAATATAAAAGAAGAAATAGTATTTTAACCTTTTCTGTACAAAATCGCGGTCTTTTATATTTTCCATTTTATCTCGATTACAAAATTCATCTCTTTTATGTCTATACTCTGTGTTGTTATCTCCAGACTTTTGGTGCTTTTTATTGTATCGATCAATTTTCGATAAGATGTATCCATATCTGTAAAATTGTTTGCCAGAACAATACCCTGAAGGCGGATTGTCAGCTTGCTGTCCGGTGAATTTATCTGAATAGAATTAATTCTGATATTCTGCATAGGTAAAAAATTAAATGCAGCAAGGACCTGCTGCGTATCAGGTGAAGCAATTGCCTTGTTCATATAGGTTATAAGCGGCATGATTTTTTGTAATTCACTATTTATGCTCCCATATTCTTTTAAAATAGGTTGTTTTTCGGCAATTTCTTTCCTCGCGCTATTAATTTTTGCTTTCAAATCCGGAATTTCTGAAACCGTTAAGGCAGTGTAGCCTGCTCCAATGAAGGAAAACAATAAAAGCAGTAATGTTGACCAGAAGAGCACGGTTTTTTGTGTCTTCAGGGTTTGGTATGCCGGAGGAAGAAGGTTGCCCCACAGAATATCCTTATAAGAAAGGACAGCCGATAGAGGTATGATACATTCCGCAATGCTTTCTGTTTGATCTATGACATTTGAAGGATATTCTAAGCCCATGGCCGGTACAACAAGGTCAGGCACTGATCCATATTTGTGTCCTGTTGTACCTATAAAAATTACTTTTGAAGGGCTGAGTCTGAGTGTCTGGCGAAAATAATTTATTGTCATATTAATATTGTCTATATCAGGCGCATCAATACCCGGCCTGCCTGATTGAGTGACGCGGACAAAACAGGGTTTGCCGTCTTTCAGGAGAAATAATGTCTTGTTATTACCTGTATCGAGAACACAGAGCAGTATTTCATTAAGAGAACTATCAATGGAAGAAAACAGTGTCGGCAGGGTAAGCACGCTCGGATATAGAGCAACTATTGTTTTATTATATTTGCTGAATCTTTCTATAATGCTATGAATTTCTTCATAATCCACAGCAAAAACAAATGTATCTTTTACTTTTTTCCCCTCATGCTGTGTTTCTCCCAGTACATCATAAAAAAAAGAAAAATCTTTAACTTCGGTATAGTTTTTTCTCACTTCAATTTCAGAAAGTGTCCGAAGGTATTTATCCTGAGCGGGCGGGAGCGACAGTACAGCCTGATAGAATACCTGAAAAGTAGAAACAACAATGAATTCATTTTCCTTTGTTGTTTTGAGAAAGTTATCAAACTCATGGTTTTCAAGTGTGACCGTATTTTGCAAAACAAAATGGCCTTCCTGAAGTATTACATAGGCTATCTTCGCCAATCCTTCTTCAAAGCTTATTGCAACAAATTTTGTCTGCTTGTTTTTAAAGAGATTCATATATTATTTGCATTATAAAAAACAATCCATTGTGTTGTATCCCATACATAAGACCTTCGTATACAATTTTTTTTGTAATGTTTAAATATATTTAAAAATATCAAGTCATGTCAATGGTTATTTTTGTTGGAGTTTCCCGACTTTTTTCATTGGATGCGACCGGAGTATTGCGTCTCTCCCTACCGGGGCACTCACCCGGTGGGTGTGTTGCATACTGCCTTGCCCTGCGCTAAGAACCATTTTCAGCCCTTATCCCGTCATGAAAGGACTTGATAGCCAGGATCAGCTTCTTCATCTGATCTTCATCGAGAATATTATCGATCATGGCTTTTGCAGAACCGATCAACATGGCATTGGCACTGTTGCACAGGGTTTCTGAAATGAGAATTACCGGTTTGTTTATTGCATTGGCATAGCCTGCTTCAAAGGCTGTGCCGGTGTCATCTCCGTCTATGAGCGCTATCATAATATCGCATTCAACCAGCAACTGAAGACACTTCTCCATGATCTTCCCGCTCATATGAAGTTTTGTCCCGATATCGTTTTCAACGTTAGGCGTATAATCAAAGGGGTCGATTATGACCATTTCATTTGTTATTTTAATGTGTTCGAAAGCATGGCTTATCATTTTGAGGAAAACTTTCTTAAATTCAATCTGTTTATCAGTAAAACAGGGATGGGCAAAATAGACTTTCATCTGTTGTGTGTGCTCCTTTTAAAGATCCAGGTCTTCTATCAGACCTATCAATGCTTCCAGATCAGCTTCCTCCAAAGAAGGGCGAAGAACGTTCGCAGCGCCGCGGTAGAATTGATATCGGCCGGTAATCGGGTTTTTACGTATGTTGCCCTTGCAGTAAGAACCTTTTCGTATTTCCATCCACCATTTTCCCGAAGAAGGCTTTTCCACGTATTTATACTTTGCCATTGAAGGGCCTCCTCCATCTTTAATCTGTGCGAATAGCTTCCACATTCCAGTTATGTCGGTCTTGCCCGCACTAACTTGACAATTGGTCAATAATATCAGTAAAAAACAAAAATTATTTTTCTTGCACTTTGTTAATCAAAATTGCCATTTATTCATTTGCAGGAAATTTCCCGACGGATTTCCTCAATTATCTCATCCACTGTGGTGATTACCCTTACTCCCTTACGTCTCATCTCATCGAGTGCGTTCGCAGCAGCTTCGGGAGATACACCCCGACACAGGCCCTCAATGACAGTCGTTTTATAGTCGGCAGCAAGCAGGTCCAAAGATGTTGCCCTCACACAGTATTCTGTGGCAATCCCGTAGAGGATAACCTTTTCAACACCGTTTATCCGCAGTATAGTATCCATTTCCTTTCTTGTATCTTGCCCATTCTGAAAAAACGAATAGCTTTCAACGCCCTGGTCCTGTGCATTCTTTACGATTGCAAGAAAGAGATTGTTATCTATAAGCAGACGGGCATTCTCCGTCCCCTGGACGCAATGAAGTGGCCAGAGAACTTGTGTTTCTCCATCAATCATCATTGTTTCGAAGGGTTTCTTCCCCGGATGACTGGTCGCAAAAGAGATGTGATCAGAGGGATGCCAATCCTGAGTGCCTAAAATAGGAACACCAAGTTCTTTGAACTGCCGGGTGGCTGCTTCGGCGCTCTTTACGTAATCTTCGTCCGAGCCAGGTACGGCAAGACTACCCTGCTTCCATTTCGTAAAGTCACCCTGTATATCGATAACGATAACGCCCCATTTTTTTGTCATTTTTCTCCTCCCGATCATTTTTGTCATAACGGAAAGCTGAGCCTAAGGCAACGCTCTTTGTTGCCGATTGGCTCCAGCGGCTGGTTACTCACCTTTGCTTTCAGGCTCCTCAGGCAACTGAGCGCTGTGCCATACGGCAACGATCCAAACCGTCTCAACCTTAACCTTATAGAAAAATCGATAAGGTCTCACAATTACCTCACGAAAAGGGAGGTCAGAGAATTCGGGTATAAGTCTCCCCGATTCGGGAAACTTTTTTAGGCGAGAAAGCATCTTCCCAGCTTTTTTCCGAAAACTTACTGCCGCCGAAGGATTATCCCGGTAAATATACACAATTGCTTCAAGAAACTGATTCCGGCCTGTAGGAGTAAAAAGGACTTTCAAGCTTTTTTGCTCTCAAGAAGACGGTCAGCCTCTTTTAGAACGTCTTTAAGCTCGTAGCCTATACCTGCCTCGATCTCTTTTTCACCACGAGCAAGCAACCGCAATATGTCAAGCTCGTGTTGTGACTCTTCATAAACCTGCATGCTGACCATGACTGCCGCTGCCCGTCCACGCTGTGTTATAAAAACGGGTTCTCTGGACGACGAAATGCCCCTTACCACATTGCTAGCGTTTTGTCTAAGGTCTGAAATCGGTACGATCTTTGGTGTATTTGGCATTGGTTGTACCTCCTATGACATTTCTAATAGTACCACCAAACGATCATATCTTCAAGGGTCTAATCCCCATCTTTCATATGGCTGACGCATTCATTGGAACTTTTTTGCTTCTATCAGCTTTCCATGTTTTTGTTTTATTATAGCTTCTATTCCATTTTTTGTCTTTATTTTTATCTCAACTTTCAGTACCATGAAAACCCAACATTTCTATGAATCTTCTTTTTTGCCTTACTGTACTCCAAAAAAGACATTTCCAAAAATGGTTATATGCTTTCGTTCACTGTGAACGAAAAATTTACTTAATTATCTAAACCATAGCCTGTATTGGCTTTACAGAGATTTAACTTTTTGCTCTCACTGTGAGAGCAAATGCTACAGACACAGTGTCTGTAATCACACGAAATGATATAAAATTGATATTTTCGATCAAATGATTAAAATATTACTCTTCCAGGAAGTCACTTTGCGCATCAGGCAAAAAACGCGTAGCTTCGCTTTCAGACAGAAACACGCAGCCCGATCCCAAGACATTGCTTTTCAGTTTTCTGCATAATACAAACAATAAGGTCTTTTTCAGGGCTTCAGTTGTTGATAAACCACACGCTATAGTCATCAAGGAGCATAAAGTTTTTTGATTTCTCATCAATTGCCTTGAGCGATGTGAGATCAAGGACAAAACGCTGGTTGTCGATTACCCGTTTCACCTTTACAAGAATTCCATGACCTTCATCAATGAGATCTTCAAAGCGCTTTAACTCAAATGTGTCGGTATATGACGGTTGTTTCTTTTTCAGTGCTTCATATTCCGCCTGGTCATTGAAACCGAAGACATATCTTTCTTCCCAGGGAAAGTCTTCAATGCCGGTCATTATACAGGGTGTATCAAGATTTATTCTGAGGTATTCCCGGTATAGCGTCAAAGATTTCAAGGTGACAGTCAGATTATCCGTACCTAAAATAGCAGTTATTCTTTGCTCCTGTTTGTCAGATTCTTCCATAGTCATCTCCCATGTTTATGTTGTGTTGTCATATCCCAGTTCTGAAACCTTTTCACGCAAGAATATTTTAGTACCTTTAAACCTTTCAAACTGTTTTTAATCGTCCGGCGAAGAGGAGGGCAACCTGCCTTCCGCTGACTATGCGTAGGGCAGGCGCAAACCCCAGTAATTGTGTACCCTAATGTAACAGCAAATTAATCGGCAAGATCACTTACGTTTTCAATTCCCGATGTCTCGCTCAGATAATCTTTAAGGTTGGGCTCAACTGCCACCGGCTTAACAGATTTCTCAACATACTGACGTGTGCCGGATATCCCCAGAACATCAAAGAGTCTCCTGAACTGGGATTCCCAGTCTTTATTAATTGCATCTTTAACGGAAGAAGGTAAAGTCCAGGACTGTGTTTTGTATGGACCGACCGCATTTTTACGAACTTTATAGTAGAATTGTTCGTCAGTCATATCACTTTTGTGATCCGAGGCATGTTTTTCCCGGAGATAGCCATACATTTCTTCACGCAGGCCCGCAGGAAGATGGTTGAAAAAAATATTCATGAAATTTGTTGCGAGGTGAATCTCGCATGTCTCCGTTTCCACGAATTTTCCGAAGGCTTCTTCCGGCAAGGTTGATGCCCCATGCTGCACAGCGCCTCCCATACCATAATCACGCGCGGCAACCCGGCTTAATAGTTTAAGTGTGTCAAAATCGACTTTAACCTTCGCGATTGACCCGTCAGGCAATACAACGCCGCCGTGGGATGTCCCTGTCTGGATACTTATTTTGCTTAGCCCTGTCATACCTTTACCGCGTTTATCAAGTTCCTTCCTGTATTCATCAATATAAGCGCGCAATTCTTCTTCAGTTGAGTTACGTCCGCCGACTTCACCGATTTCACCACCGACAGAAATAGTGACCCCGGCCGGTTCCATCTTGCGGATATAAGAGGTCAGTTCGGCAGAAAGATCGGCATTGAGCGCCTGCTGTTCGGGTATAGTGGGCTTGCTCAGATCTACCAGTGTAGAGGTGTCTACATCAATATTGAAGAAACCTGCCGCCGTTGATTCACGTATAAGGTCTTTAACTGCCTGAATTTCTGCATCGGGGTTGGCGCCGTACTTTTTGGCGGAAACCTGAAAATGGTCGCCCTGAATAAAGACAGGTCCTTTATAGCCTTCTGCGATAGCGGCAGCAAGGACGGATGTGGAATATTCTGCCGGGCGTTGATTTGTATATCCAATTTCGGACCGGGCAATTTCAAAGATAATAGCCGAGCCATCTATTTCTTTGGCTATACGGAAAATAACTCTTGCTGCGTCAAAGGATAGGGCGCGCAGATTGATTGCGGGGACCGTAAAAACAGGTGGAATCTCACCTTTACCGCGCGCTATGTACAGATCATGAATTGAGGCAGGGATAACCCCAATATCCAGCGCTGCCGCACGTGTCAGATAGCGTGCGAGCCCCTGTTCCTCTGCGGTGCCGAGCGCCGATATTTCGGCAAGTTTTGAAACTTTTTCACGAAACCTGTCTGGGTTACTTACCTTGACTTTTCCCTGCTTGATCCCGATGCTGTTATCAAGCATGTCCAACATGTCTTTAATTTTTAATTCAGTCATATAGAACTCCTTTCATTAAGTTTTTAAAGGGCAATCATATATTTCTTCTCTGTTCTTTTCCATTGAGGGGATTTATAAAAAAAATCACTGATTTTGGTGTAGGGAGCATTGATAATTTTTGTAGTTTTATTAACTAAATCTTGTCTTGATATACTTTTAAATATCATTTCAATTTCATTGATTAACATCCATGCTTGCATATTTCAATAAAAAAATTACAAGATTTTTCTTTAGGTAGAAAAAGGTGTTTCATTTCAATTTTAAATCAAACATTCATGTCGACAGGTCGGCATGAATAAGAATGAAAATCAATTTTCAGGGGAAAAGTGGTAAATTCCTGCTTTGTCGGTTATACTAAGACCCGCGAGACAATATGGGACTTTTACTCATCAATAATGTTTCACTTAATTTTGCCGGCCCGCAACTGTTGGACAGCGTTTCGCTTCAGATCGAGGCCGGCGAACGGATCGGCCTGCTTGGCCGTAATGGTTCAGGCAAATCAACCTTAATGAAGTTGCTGGCTGGCCACATAGCTCAGGATTCAGGCAATATTATTAAAACCGGCAATGTAAAGATCGCTATGCTGGCACAGGATGTGCCCGATGATCTGCCGGGAACGGTCTATGACGTGGTAGCTGCCGGTGGACAGGAGCATGTGGAACTTTTGAAGGAATACCACGACCTCACCCTGGAAATTGCCGGGAGCAGCAGTAACGGTCTTATCAAAAAACTCGAAAACATTCAGCACCGGATAGAGGCATCAGGCGCCTGGCACTACCACCAGCGAGTTGAAAGGGTCATTCAGGATTCTGAACTGGATGAAAATGCCCGTTTCAGGGTTTTATCTGCGGGCATGAAACGACGAGTTTTTCTGGCCAGGGCACTGGTAAATGATCCTGACCTTTTGCTGCTTGATGAGCCTACAAACCACCTTGATGTCAATACCATTCTCTGGCTTGAAGATTTCTTGCTTAAGTATGAAAAAACACTCATGTTTGTCACTCATGACCGTGCATTCCTCCAGCGCCTGGCAACGCGGATTGTTGAAATAGACAGGGGCCGCCTTATATCTTTCGACTGTAGCTACAAGGCCTACCTTGAACGGCGGCAGGCATTTTTGGAGGCAGAAGAAAAGCAATGGCATGAATTTGACAAGAAATTGTCTAAAGAGGAGATATGGGTAAGGCGAGGCATCAGGGCTCGTCGAACCCGTAACGAAGGCAGGGTCCGGGCGTTGGTCCAGATGCGTCAGGAGCGCTCACGCAGGCAGGAGCAATCGGGTGTTTCGCGAATGGTGATACAGGAAGCGGAACGGGGTGGGCGCATGGTTGTTGACGCAAAGGCAATCTCATTCGACTGGGGTGACGCAAAGATTGTTGATGGTTTTTCCACCACAGTTATTCGTGGCGATAAGGTAGGTATTATCGGACCCAACGGTTCCGGCAAAACCACCCTTCTAAAAATACTCCTCGGTGATCTCACTCCGCAAGAGGGGACGGTGCGACTGGGTACAAACATCAGTATTGCCTACTTCGATCAGCTCCGTGAACAGCTCGACGAAAATAAGACCCTCAGGGAGAATGTCGGTGAAGGCAATGATACGGTCATCATAGGAGGCGTCCCACGGCATGTTATAGGATATCTTCAGGATTTTCTTTTTTCACCTGAGCGGATCATGTCTCCTGTAAGTTCTCTTTCCGGCGGTGAACGTAATCGACTCCTTCTGGCGAAACTATTTGTTATTCCATCGAATGTGCTTGTTCTTGATGAGCCCACCAATGACCTTGACGCTGAAACGCTGGAATTGCTTGAAGACAGGCTTCTTGACTACAATGGTACTATTTTGCTGGTTAGCCACGATCGCGAGTTTCTCAACAATGTAGTGACCTCGACGATTGTCTTTGAGGGTAATGGACAGTTGGTGGAGTATGTGGGAGGTTATGACGATTGGGAAAGGCAAAAGAAAGCGGCAACAGAGCAATCAAAGCCTGTAGTACAAAAGGAACAGAAACAAAAGAGGGAAAAAGCCGTGAAGGAGAAGGGCAAACTTTCCTTTAAAGAGGTCCGTGAACTTGAATCGCTGCCGCAGATCATTGAAGTTTTAGAGAGTGAAAAAAAGAGCCTTACTGAGACCTTAAGTTCCTCTGAATTATATGCAAGCCGTGATCTGAGCAAGGTATATGCGGCTAACGACCGGTTAGGCGCGGTGGAAAAGGAACTTGATGAGGCCTATCTTCGCTGGGATGAACTTGAGAATATGGCCGCCAGATTCAGGGGTGATCCATAGCGAAAGCTCTTCATCAAATGTAAGCTCCGAATCAGAATTCCACCCTTGCACCGCCATTAATGTTCTGCCCCACGTAATTGCTGTCCCCTATCTGAGCGCCATAGCTGACATAAAGAGTAAGAGCATTTTTTGTTATTACGCTGATACCT